>Ga0307516_10002481_pt1 | contig 24605 bp, 12 predicted proteins | sample 19_EM_MG_FD_203310 | JGI IMG/M metagenome (GOLD analysis project Ga0307516, IMG submission 203310) | Populus trichocarpa ectomycorrhiza microbial communities from riparian zone in the Pacific Northwest, United States - 19_EM | ecosystem: Host-associated > Plants > Roots > Unclassified | place...
ACATATGCAGATTCTCGAATCGCTAACTCCAGGAGGTGTGCCGAACGGTGACCCCTCGCCGAGAAACCGAAGGTTTCAAACTGCATTTCAATTTTGTGTGGTAGATTCAAAACGCAGGTGGGCAACCGAACAGGCCCTAAATAAAAACATGAAAAGTGTGGCATATTAGACTTTTTCCGTCGGCCAACACACGCGAGAGCCATTGTCCGCACTGCGCCGACACCACCGCGATTGCCAAAGCCGGTCCCACACTGACCGCCAACCTGCCTTGTCTTTCTCGCCTTATTCCGGTGACTATACTCCCACCCGTCGAGAGATAAGAGAGAAAAAACCCACTCCTCCGTGCGAAAGAAACGCCCATGCAAGCGCCGCCACATCGCAGTCAGGCCTTCGCCGCGCCGCCCCCAGTGTCACCGTGCCTTTCCATACGTCGGGCTGCGCAGTGAGTTATGAGCCGGCACTCCGGTGAAAAAATCCATCCGCACCCCTTCGTCTGGTGTCGCTCAATGGCTCACTCCTCCTTCTGGCTCAGCCGGCTGGTGGTTATTGCGATTGGCGTTCGTCTTCGAGCTGGGCCTCCGACATTCCGGCCAGGTGCGGAGCGGTTCCGTTCCTCCCACTCGCAGCGACGACCGGGACGCACGTCGTTGTGTACGAACAGGGCCGGCTTAGGATATCGGCATCGACGTGCGGGTGTAGCGGGGGAGAGTCTCAATCCTGCGACGACTCGGATTCTCCTGCCGTTTCGTCACCCGGTGCCAACCCGTCCTCCTCGTTGTCGGCAGCCAATGGCTCAACTCCGGAGTGCCGTCGGTCAGTAGATCAGCGTCTGGAGAATTGCGGACCTCCCCTTCGCGCGACGCGTCGTGCTCCGGATCCGCCGCACTGGGCTCGCAAAACAGTAGCGCCAGACCATCGAACAAGCTCCCGACCTATTCGCTGGGCGACGCGACAGGCTGCGCATCATCGGCACTGGATCCTGTCGCCATCTTCACGCGCAGTGCACTCTCGACCAGTGAATCCCTCCGCCGCTTCGACTCGTCCGTAATGGACGCGACCACGTCCTCCAACGACGTCCTGCTCCCGTCGAAGAGACCATCCTCCTCGGCGTCGTCGGCGTCCTCGGCTTCAAACTGCGCAAACAGACGATGCAGGTCGTCCAGGGCGATCTCGGCGCTCCTCCCGGTTCTCGCAGAGATCGAAGTAGACGGAGTTGGCGCGGAGATCCGCGGCGTACTCGAAGAGCTCCTCCGTGTCCGCGCGGGGCTCTAGTGCGACATCGAGCGCCTCATCCGTGCTGGCGCCAAGGAGCACGCCGGTCTCGATGAGCGCCCGCATTTCAAGGCGCTCGCGCGTGGCGCCCCAGACACGCTGGTCCGTCTTCCACGCAGCCACCGTGTTCGCCTACGTGCGGTCAGTGAGGGAGCAGCCGTCGTTCGCGCCCATACTTTTTTTTTATTTATTCATTACTCGCATGCGACCTATCTAGATCATGGCGAGGATATATACAGTCCGTTTCCTGTCCGCTGCCCACGCAGTGGCGGCTCGTTGCAAGCACCCCTTTTGCCCTCCGCCCAGGCCTGTCCCGAGAATGTGTGGTGCGCACCAAGGAGATTACAAAAGGAAGGGACAAAAGAGAAGAAGAGCGAGCGCGTAGAACAAAGGAAAAGAAGAAGAAACAAGCCCTGCCTACACCGTTCCTGCGGACGCCATGAAGTCGGGTGTGGACAGGAACAACGGCGGTTCCCCCCCAAAGTCCGGCTCCTCGGTCCCCGCTCCCTGCTCCTCCAGCCACTCCCGCACCTCCTGCTCCGACACCGCGCTCACAGCGTCATCCTCTGCCTCAGCCGGCACCCGCCTCCCCACATCGGTGGAGGAGAGGAAATCCAGTACTGCCCGGCTGCACCTCCCATCGGCTAGGAGGTCCCGCACCTTCCACCGGCCCTTCCATCTCCCAGTCTCCTTCTTCACCTCCGCCCACAGGATCTTCTGCTGCGGCCTCCACTCGGGGCACTCCTTGAAGAGGTGGTCCCGGGTCTGCGTCTGATATCGACACCACCAGCATTGCGGGGTGGGTCGTTTCTTCGTCCAGTTGAGGTACTGCCCGGACAGGCAGTGCCCCGTCTTGAGCTGGTACAACCGCGAGGCGAGCCTCTTGGAGCTTCCAGCTACCGTGCCATCGGGCCGCTGGCTCTCAGGCAGCCGTTCGCGCCCATACGCGGCGACGGCGGTTCTGCGCTGAGCTCGTACACCGCGTCGGCCTCCGCCTCTCCCCTGTCAATGATGGTTCTGGTGCTGGCGCCCTCCTCAGCCCCCGCGATGACAAAATCCCGCAGCTCCTGGTGGTACGCTTCCAGCTTCTCCAGGCGCTCGCGCGTCGCGCCCCACACGCGCTCGTCGGTGCGCCAGCTGTACGCAGACATGGCCCCGACGATGCGCTCGGCGGCTTCCTCTGCTGTCGCTTCCGGCTCAGCCCCCGACCCGAACTGTGGCGGCGATGGAAGGTACTCGCGTGCTTTCTGGTTCTCTTCGATGATGTCGAAGTGGCGGATTGCGGCGAGTGCGACCAACAGGTCGCGCCTGGCAGCGACTCGCTCCTCGTCCGCGTCGCGCAGCTGCGGCGGCGGCGGTGACGGCGGTGCCGCGCTGAGCTCGAACACCTCCGTCCCCGACTCGTCTTCCACTTCTTCCTCTTCCTCTGCAGCTGCTTTGGGCGCGCCTGGCGGTGTCGAGGGCGGCGACGCTGAGTCCGAGTCCGCGACGAGCAGCTCGCAGGCCTTCCTGTCCTCCTCGATAGCCCCCAAATGACGGACTATCGCGCTCACGACCGACAGGTCCATCGCCGCGTGGTCGACGCCCCTCTCCCCCTCGTCCTGTCCGCGAATCCTGGGCGACGGCGGGTCCGCGCTGAGTTCGACAGCAAAATTCGCCGCCAGTTCGGCGGTCTCCACCGTGTCCGCCTCTGGTCCCGCTGGTTCCGGTATCGCTTCTAGCCGCCCCGGCACCCACTTCTTCACCAGCAACCGCAACCGCCCCGGCGACCGCTCCTTCACCCACGACAGTGGCTTCAGCGACTCCCGGCGCCGCACCGCCTCCGGCTGCGGCTGCGGCAGCATGGGCACGCCGCCGTCAAGAGAGTGCTGCCGCATTTCGTCGACCGAGCTCCACCATCGGTTCGCTGGCACGGCGACCAAGCTGTCGTTGGGGACGTCCAGGGAGTGCAAGCCGTCGAACCTGATCACCTGCTGTGGGAGGAACGGGAGGCTCCACGGCGCGACCCACACGTCCTGGTCCCGCCGCCACATCGGCTCCGCGTCGGAGTCGAGCTCGGCTGCCACGCGCGGCGTGTCTGCGCGTTCCGGCAGCAGAGAAACCGCCTGTGACAGCAGCATGCCGGTTATATGCGTGCCGAAGCCATCCCTTTGTGCGACCAGGCTGGTGACGAGGCCTTGGGCGTCGCCATGCCGAATCGCCGCGGTTAGGACGTCGGCCACGGTCGGGTAGCCCGTGGAGCTGGCGAATTGCTGGACGGCCCGGTCGAAGCGCGCCGCGAAGAACAGCTCCAGCAGCTCGAAGTCGCGCTTCGCAGGCAAGGGGCTCCACGTCGCCTGCCACGGCAGCCGCTGGTTGCCGTCACGCATGGTCAGCGCGTCGCAGCGCTCCTCGACCAGCAGCTGGCAGAACGCAAGCTTGTCGAACACGTCCGACTGCCCGTCGACGCCGCCGACGACGCCGCTAGCATCCGCCTTCGCCGCGACGTGCAACGGTGTGCGGCCCCACATATCCTGCAAGACTTGATCCGCGCCGTGCCCGAGCAACAACTCCGCGATCGTGACATCCGCCGTTCCCGCCGCGAGGTGCAGTGCCGTCTGTCCGAAGTCATCCCGTGCGTTCACCCACTCATGTACTGCCTCAGACTCGGACGGACCCGCGGCCAGCAACAGCCGCAACGTCCGCACGTTCCCCACTTCAGCTGCGGCATGCAGAGTCGTGCGCCCGCACTCACCGCGCGCGGTGGCGTCCGCACCCGCGTCCAGCAGCGTCTGCACAATGTCCAAGCGCGCGACCGTGGCGGCGACGTAGAGCGGCGGCGGCGACGACGTCGAGTCGCGCACGCTGACGCCGTGTAACAGGAGCGCATACACGATCTCGTTGGACCTGCCCAGGATGGAGGCGTTCAGCACGCCGCGGTGGGCGTCGGCGGTCAGCAGCGCGCCGCGCTCGATCAGGTAGTTGACGACGTCGATGGACCCTCGCTCGCAGACATGGTGCAGCACCGTCCAGTCGTAGTCATCGCACGCGTCGAGGACCGCGCCCGCGGCGATGAGGAAGCCCGCCGTGCTCACAGTGGAAACGAAGTGCAGTGGGCGCCGGCCGCGCTTGTCGCGCACGTTGATGTCGGCGCCGCCACTGCCAACCAGCCACTCAGCCGCAACCGGTGAGTTCCCCGCCGCGGCGAAGTGCAGCGGCGTCCGGCCCAAGTTGTCGGTCGAGTGCGCGCCCTGGACGTCGAGCCCGACCAGCAGCGCCAGGATCTCCATTGCGCCGTCAAAGTCCTTCGACCTCCCCGCCAATTGTGCCGCGAAGTGCACCGGCAGGATCCACTCGCGAGTGTTCTCGGGGTCGCGGAACACCCACTGCACGATTTCGGGGTAGCGTGTGACGAGCGCGGTCACGACGTCGACGTCGGCGAAGTCGATCGCCTGCATCAGCGGCGTCATGCCGGCCAGCGAGGTGCCCGCTGCGCCCGCGAGTGTGATCAGCTCGACGGTCTCCAGCAACCGCTGGTTCGCGAGCTGCGTGCCGTACATGGCGTAGCGCTCCAGCTTGGAGGCGAACGGCAGAGCGCACCCGAGCGGGAACAGCGCGAGGCCGGACGTGTTGCGGCCGCCGGCGCGCATGGCGTTGAGCAGCAGTCGCAGGAGCGTTGGCGCGTGCAGACTGACGGCCAGATGCAGCGCCGTCCAGTAGCTGCGCTTGTCGCCGACAGCGAACGAGTAGATGTTAGTGCACGGGTCGGCGCCGAGCGCGAGCAGCGCGCGGACGGCGGGCTCGCTCGCGGTGGCAATGGCGAACGCTAGCGGCGTGCCCGTCAGCTCGAGCGGCCACTGCGCGTGCAGCCGGTGCACGGCCGTGCACGGCAGGTCGAGCAGACTGTTGTACGCCTCGCGGTTGACGGAGTCCTTCGACAGTAGGTAAGGATTCCGCTGCGCAAGCATGCGCTCGCCGGCCGCCCACGCCTCGCCGCCGAACACGAACAGCATGTGCAGCGGCGAGCAGCAGTCGGCCGTCGTCGCCGCGCCTGCGTCGACGCCGGCGTCGATCACCCGGTGGGCGGCCGCGACGTCGGCACGGAACAGCGCGCGCAGCAGCTGGCTACCCGGCGGCGATCCCATCATCCCCTCGCGCAGCCCCGCGATCACGCACGACGTGTACGTCTCTGCAGGTTGGCCCGCCACCCCGGAACACAGCTGCTCCCCGAAGATGGCAGCAACCGGGTGGCCCAGCTGCCGCGCCTCCTCGATCATCTCGACCGCCTTCTCGGGCTGCGCGAGCGTGCCGAAGCCGAGCATGTGGCATAGCGCCAGCTGAAACGTCATGTTGCCATTGCGTCCGCCGACCTGCGCCGCCGCCAGCGACGCCTTCTGGATCTCCCGGAATATTGCTTCCTGGTAGTGCCACAGCAGGTAGTCGTACCGGAAAATCTGGTCGTCCGTGTCCGTCAGCACTCGTACCGAGTCACATCGGGGCGGTGGGTAGTCACATCGCACGTCAACTCGGAGCTGCCGGAAGGCTTCGACAGCTGTGGCCGCAGGGCCACCTTTCCGGTCGCACTTCACCGGTCAGCGCTGTAGCTCACTCACACACGGCCACGGTGGGGCGGTTCGGCCGGGACACTCACTTCCACGCGTTCATTAGTGGGAAAGCGTTCAGGTTGCTCCTGCGGGCGACGGGGTCGGTCTGGAGCGTGTTCAGGAACAGGCCTCTGAGGGCAGCCCTCGCGAACTCGTCGCTGCCCTCGAACAGTTCGGGAGATTCGGCGACAAAGCTGAGCGCGTGCGCGCGCAGCAGCGCCAGGTTGAAGTTGTCGAACGAGCGCTCGGCGTCGTTGCTGACACACACACCGTCGCCGTCCGCCGCGGCTATGGCGGAGGCAGACGACGATGCCTCGGCCATCCAGCGTTTCTCAAAGTAGTGTTCGCCGCCCTTCAGCGTCTCCCACACCAGCAGCCCGAACGCCCAGATGTCGCACTTGTGCAGGTCGTCGGCCGCGATCGGCGTCGTCTCCTGCCGACGCACTTCCGGTGCGTTGTACCTGTGTTCCTGCGTGTCAGCCCAACCTCGCGCCGCCGGTGCATGCATATAGGGTACAAGTGCTCACAGGGGCGTCCCGGTGTATCGCGTGCGGCTCGCATTGTACTCGGACAGGACCAGCGAGTGACCGAAGTCGCAGATCTTGGCGATGGCCTTGCCGGCGCGGTCGTCGGCCTGGAACACGAGCACGTTGTCGAGCTTGAGGTCGCCGTGGACGATCTCACACTCGTGCAGCGCCGTCAGCCCTGCGGCGACGTCGCTGACGAAGACGATCTTGTCGCTGAACGTCAGCCGCCGGCGGCCGTCCTTGAGGTAGGCGCGGAAGTTGCCCAGCGATGCGTAGTCGACGACGACAAACGGGACGAGGTCATCCATGTTCCAGCCGTAGCCGACGAGATCGAGGATGTTGGCGTGGTTGCGCAGCGGCGCGTGGTGCATGATGAGCAGGTCGACGAGCAGGTTCGCGAGGCGTTTACCAAGTTTCTTCGCATCGGCGTGGCCGCCCTTGGGGCCCATCTTGAGGCGCTTAACGGCGACCAAGCGGCCGCCGTAGACACAGCGCTCGACCGTGAACGTCTCGCCCTCGTCGATGGCGATCTGCCGCTCGATCTCGTCCATACGGCAGGTCTTGACGTTGAGCTGCCGCAACGTCCGCAGCGCCACCTCCAGATTGCCGAGCATCGAGATGTCGTAGCCGTAGCTCGCGCTGAAGCCGAAGCCGGGCACCGACGACATCGCCGTCTGCGACAGCCGCGTCGCCCAGCTCTGCGTCGGCCAGCTCTGCAGCGCCCAGCTGCGGGACGACGTGCACTGCGCGCGAGGTCCGTCAGCGCGTATCCGCGGCCGGTCGCAAGGGACTCACTGTCGAGGTCGTCGCCGTCATGCTCGCACGGTCAGATTGATCAACTGTTCGCTCGTATGGTAGGGGTTTAGTGACGAGTCTTCGTGTCGCCGCTCGAGATGCGAGATACGAGAACAAAGCAAGCCGGAAAGCAGACAACCTGTGGGGGGATATGGCCAGTGCAGTGCTTGTGGGTAGGCACCGCACGATGATCTCGATGTGGAGAGAGAGTTGACAGGGGAGCTTCTCAGCCGCAGCACATCCCCTGCACAGATTTCTCGTATCTACCGGTTTTGTTTTCTTTTTTCTTTTTTTGTTTAAGTATTTACTGTATGTATGTACTTAGTTATATACTCCCGTACCACCTTACTAGTCTGGATTAAACAAAAATAAAAAAGCTCGACGCGATGGCGATGTTTACGACCTGCCCTTCTGGGATAGATGTATGTATATCATCGCCATCTGCTGACTACGCAGTCAGCGCTGCCCACTTGTAGATACGTGACGAGCCATTGCGCGGCCGAGTTTAATGTGTTGTGTGAAGACCCCGGAGAGGGTCGCGAATTCCACAGACGCCCAAGCCGCCGTACGACGGATGATCTCGGAGGAACGTGACCCCGGCCAGATGTACGCGCTCCACAAGGGGACATCGCAGTGCTATAGAGGGCCAGGCCTAACATCACCATAGAGATCAGATGGTGCCCGGCACATAAAGGGGTCGCAGGAAGCGAGAAGGCCGACGATTGCGGCGGAGGAGCCAGAAGCCCGCGGGGGTGGATTCCCGGTGGAATAGTTAGGCAATTCGGACCGGACGGGAGCGCGCGCGATGCCGCACCCCAGATCCCTCGCACACCCCAAGCGGGAAATCGCAGAGAACAAGTAGGTGGAGGCCCGATGATGAGCTAGAAGCCGGACCTTCGGGAAGTAGTACAGGATACCGGGTAGGCAGAAGCCGGACGGCTCGGTTGCCAGTACAGTAGCTCCAAGAGGCTCACCTCGAGGTTTTACCAGTTAAAGACAGGTCACTACCTCACGTGGCAGTACCTGCACTGGACGAAGAACCGGCCTAGCGGGGGATCCTGTGGGCAGAGGTAATGAACGGAAGCTGGAGGAGGAAGAGCCGGTGCAAGATCCAGGACCGACGGGAGGCGCAGCCAGGCGGTACGAGATGTCCTCTCCGCCGCCGATGTGGGAAGGCTGGTCCCGACTGAGAAGGGCGCGAGGGGCAAGGCGCCGGAACTGGAGCGTAAAGAGCGGGAAGAGGACCGGCGGATGAACGCCAAGGATGTGGACGGCGTGGAACTACCGCTGTGCCTGCCTACACCCTCCTTCGTGGCATCCGCAGACAAGGACCAGAGGGCGGGTCACGCTTTCTTTTCTACTTTCTTTGGCTCTTTCTTATGCTCGGATTCTTTTGCTTTGTGATTTCTTTGGTGCACATCATATTTTCTTGGGACAGGCCTGGGCGGAGGGCAAAAGGGAGCTCGCAACGTGTTGTCATCGTGCGGACAGCGGCAGGATACCTGCATAAAATGTGCGCCGCCATAGTCTGCATATCTATAGGCTGGATGCGAGCATGTCGAGGTTTGGCAGACCCGTCGTATTTCCGTCGTGCTTATTTTCCCAATAAGCACGACGGAAAAAATAAATGTGGTTTGGCAGATTCCGTCGTATTTTCCGTCGTGCTTATTTGCTTGGCGGCGCTAAAGTGCGGGGCAATATCAGGTCGCCAATACACTCCATAGTTAACTGCCGATCGCTCCTCACTCCACAAAAGAAAGAAGTAAGAAAAAAAGATATAAACATGGTGCGGGTAAGAGGGACATATTATCCGAGGGTGAACACTTTTAACGGGTAACTATAGCATCCAGGTTTCACGTCCGCTGTCCACACGATGGCGGCACGTTGCAAGCTCGCCTTTGCCCTCTACCCAGGCCACCGAAAATATGTACTACGCACCAAGTGAATTACAAAGGAAAGGAGTCTAAACAAGAGAAAGAACGTAAGAAGGGACAGATAAATTCGTGACCGAAAGAGAGAAGAAAAGAAAAGAGTGTCCGCCCCTTCTCCTCATTTCAGTGTTCTCCATAGTCCGGTCCAGACGGCCGTCCACGCCGTCCGGACGGGATATTGGCAGTCTCGTCCAAGCTCTGGACGGACTGCACTGGGATAGTCCGTCCAGTCCGTGATGTATGGAGGACGGCACTGGCGTAGTCCGTCCAGTCCGTAATGTGAGGAAGACGGTATCCGTCCTTGTCCACGCTATGGGACGGACGGCAGTATTTTTATGTAATATGCCACGCAATTGCACTCGGTGAATGGAAATTTCCCTAAATCGTACTCTGGCGAAGGCTTGCACCCCGACCACAGCCAGTTAGTGCAGCTTCTGCCAAACTCCCACTAGAAATGGTGACCTCGTTGATGAGATAACCCAGATCTCGCTGGGTTCCGGAAATATCACCACTTTTGCGGTGTCTTGGCAGTCGACCGCCGTCGGTCCTAGTCCAGAGGTTGGACAGATGGTGTAAATTGTATTTAGTCCCGTCCAAGGTCTGGAGCGGACGGACCGGAGTAGTCCGTCCCGTCCTTGCTATGAACAGACGGGAGATAGGCAGTCCAGTCCCGTCTGAGGCAGGACAGACGGACTGGACTATGGAGAAACTGGCCTCATTGTCTAAGATGCCATGAAGGGTGTGGGGAGAAACAGTGGTAGTTCCCCTCTGGCATCCAGCTCCTCGGCTTCCGCCCTCCTCTCCTCTTCCCGCACCCTTTCCTGCTCTCTTCACTCCCTGAGCACCCGCTCCGACGCCTCACTTCCCACGTCTCCCTCAGCCGGGGACCGGGGCCAGCCCTCCCACATTCACAGTGGAGAGGAAGTCTAACACCGCCCAGCTGCACCTCCCATCGGCAAGGAGGTCCCGGATCTTCCACCAGTGCTTCCCCCTCCCGCTCTCCTTCAGCACCTCTACCCACAAGAGCTTCTGCTAGACCTTCCACTCGGGGCACGCCTTGAAGAGGTGGTCCCTATGAAAAAGGTTCACTGGATCGCTGCCGAGATCATGAGTTTCCAACAGGATGAGAGAGTACTGACGCGGAGAGAAGCGTGATGGAGACAGAAAGAGAGATGGAGATGAAGAGAGAATCGAGATGGAACAGTACGAGTTGAGAACGGCCCACGTATTCTGTCTCGATTACTAGTAGTAAGAAGTAACAAAGAAAGAAAGAAAGAAAACGATGATTTTTTGATTTTTTTTTGTTTATTCATTACTCGCATGCGACCTATGGAGATCATGGCGAACGATGAGAGGACTAGGTACAAAGTGCCAAGCTGTTACACAACGCTGATTCCAGTCTGGTGCCCTTTGCTCCCGTCGTGACGTCATTGCTTCCGTCGGCACGCCATACCGGAGCGGCGAAAGTATTTCCAACAGTCCCGCGCCCGCTTCTAGTACCGGCACCACCAGCTCTAGGCAGTGGGGCGGTTCTTCGCCCACTGGAGGCACCGCCCGGGAAGGCAGGGTCCCGTCTTCATCTGGTAGAACCTTGAGGCAAGCCTCTTCGAACTACCCACGACCGTGATATCGGGCTTCTGTGTGCTCGGCCTCCTGTAATTTTTCTTGGAGGTCCAGCCCCCAGCTCCTCCGCTCATTACTTCTCCGTGATCTCCCACTTGATTTATTTTTTGCTTAATCATACTCGCATTCAGCCTTGCTAGACTGTGGCGGCGTATATGTTATCCAGTTTTCCCGTCCGCTGTCCGCGGGATCTCTCGCTTGAGGTGAGCGAGAGACCTGGGGACCGGTATCGCACGCGCTCCCGTCCGGTCTGAATACCCTAGCCATTCCACCCCATGGGTATCCCACACGCCGGCCTTCTCATTTCCGGTGACTCCCTGTGCGCCGAGCACCGCCGAATCTCGATGGCGATGTCCGGCCTGGCCCCCCGCAGCGCCGTGATATGCCTTCTTGCCTGGAGCGCGTGCATCTGGCCGGGGCCAAGGTCCTCTGGAGCCATCCGTCTGATGGCGGCTTGGGCGTCCGTAAAGATCGCGACCCGCTCTGGGGTTGTCTGTCTTCGCGACGCCGATTCCAGTGCCCTTGCGAGAGCCTCACACTTCGCACCGTAGGCCTCCTGATTGTCACTTATCACGTGAGTCTTTACCTAGGATTTGCCGTTCTTGCACACCACCGCGTAACCGGTGGCTCCGCCGTCCAGTCGTGACCCGTCCGTAAATATGGTGAGTCCGGGCCGGGACTTCTCTGCCTCAGCATTGGCTTCGGCCTCCTTCGCCCGCAGCAGTTCCGCGTCGCGGGGCTCTGGTTCCTCTAGCAAGACTGTGCTCTCCGTCCTGCCTGCGTATGCGAGGGCATTCGAGAGTCCTCGTCCGACTGCTATTAGGACGCCAATGGTCTCCGCCGGAAATCCTTCTCGCCGCTCCGGCACGACGTGCTGACGGAAGCAACGCCGTGACAACGGGAGCAATGCTGGGCTGCAAGCGCACCAGACTGGAATCAGCGCTGTGTAAAAGCTTGGCGTTCTGTACTTAGTTCTCCCTTCTTCGTTCTTTCTATCTTGCTTCCATATACTAGACATTAGATTGAAATCAAGAGCCGTATTCTTCAATCGATATACCTCGACCCGCCTCGCCACCATCTCGACTCAATAGACTGCTAAGCTCTACCATCCCCTCACCCCGCCGTGAACCCTCTCTCACTCTCTGATTCGGTGTTGATCTAGTGATTTCTCAACAATTTCCCTAGCCTGGCCGCCCTGCGGCAGGCTGAGCAACCGTAACCCGAATCGCCGTGTCTGTTCTCCAGCTGCGCTCTCGCCGGCCTGAGCCCCAATTCCGTTGACAGGCCCCCAGGTTGTCGCTCGCGCAGCTCTGACCGGTTGAATAGGAGCTGCAACTCGTTTGCTTGACCTATGGTTCCCCGGGTCTGGTCGCCCTTCCACCACAGCTCCGACCCGAATATGGCGACTGACTGGATGTGCGCCGTCGTTACCTTCCTGCAGTTGGCTGGCGAGAGGCCCATCTGCCCCGCGAGCTGGCGAAGCCGCGTCTTTGCGTGTGTAAATCCCATTAGGCCGCCTTGGGACTAGCCAACAATGCACGAACAGTGGCTGAGCGGAGGAATAGGCTTGGCGGCAGCATGCACAGGCCAGCCAATAGTGAAGGCTGTCGAGCTTGTGTGCGGGGTTGAACGCCACGCTGCTCCACACCACTCCTCCAAGAGTATCTAGGATGTTGTCGTTAATCTGCTGTGTAGCAGAGCCCCGCTCACTCTGCAGAGAAAAGACCAGGACCGCCGACTCTCCCACGGTTCCCTCCCGCCTGCCCCAAAAAACGTTAGCATCAATTCCCTACAAGTATGGCCGGCGTGGAGATCGCGGCGATATCTCTTGCCGTCGTCGAGCAGATCCTGAAGCTCGGCTTCCTGACGACCGAGATCGTGCGCACAGCGAAGGACTTCAACCAAGTTGACTCACTCCCCCTCCGTGATTCGACCGTCGCGAGCTGACACCCAATCCGCCGTCCGCAGGACTCCTCCTGGCTGTACGTCTCGACGCGCAACGAGCTCGTGCGCACCCGCCAGCTCAAGGAGCTGCTTAACACGCCGATATCGGGGCTCAACGCGCACGACACGCCGTTCAGCCGGTTCGATGCCGAGATCCAGTCCGAGATACTGGGCCTGTTCGAGCAGCTGGAGGGGATCATGACGGACGTGTACCGGCTGGTGTGGGAGCGGTACGGTGACGGAGCCGGCCACTGCGACATCCACGGCGACGGTGCCAGCGCGGTCCAACGCACCGGCACCCCCGACAGCACGGCATCGCCGCGGCCGCCGCTGCTCAAACGCGCGTCCTCGAGCACGACGCTGGCCAAGATGCGCTGGATCTGGCGCGACAAGAAGCGCGCCGAGCAGCTGCTGACGCAGTTCAACGAGATGAACGCATCCATCTACAGCCACATCAAGCTGCTGCTGCTGTCATCGACGCTGAGCCGCGACCTCGAGTACTGCCACGTGCTCGAGCGCGACGGCAACGCGAAGGCGTTGGGCCTCGACTCAGACGTGCGGTTGTGCATCATAGCGGCGGGCGAGAGGCCGACCGCCGGTCCGCACCAGCAGCAGCAGCAGCAGACGCCGTCGCTCGAGATCCAGCCGTGGACCATCGCGTTCCCCGACGACTCGTGCGCGCGCGACTCCGGCGTGTCCATCTGCAAACACGGCGCCGACGACGTCGCGCTCGAGTACAAGTCCATCCCCGCCGGCAGGGACATCCAGGAGACTGTCGTCGCCCGCGCGCGCCAGCTCGCCGCTCTGCTCAGCCAGCACAAGGACCCCAGCTTCCGCGTGCTCCAGTGCCGCGGCTACGCGCACCTCGCGAGCAAGAAGCGCTTTGCCTTCCTCTTCAACCTCCCGCCCGGCTGCCACCCGCAGTCCGTCTCGCTCCTCGACGAGCTGCGCAACCGCAGGTCGCGCCCGTCTCTCGGCGATAAGTTCCGTCTCGCACTCGTCCTCGCGTCGTCGATCGCGCAGCTGCAGATGGTGCAATGGGTATCTTTCGCCTCCCGCGCCCTCTCCTCTTTTTCCCTCCTCACTCACTCGCGGCGGGTTAGGTCCACAAATCCTTCCGCAGCGCCAAAGTCGTCTTCTTCCGTCCGACCGAGAGCGGCGCCATCGCGTACGACCAGCCGTTCATCTTCGGCTTCGAGTACAGCCGGCCGGAAAACGACTTCACGGCGGGCGTGCAAGCGGACGACATCGAGAACGACATCTACCGGCACCCGGACCGGCAGGGCGTGCCGACGCGGCCGTTCTCGAAGATGCACGACATCTACGCGCTAGGTTATCCCTCCTCCCCCTCCCCTCCTCCCTCCCGTCACCGCTAACACGGCGCAGGCGTCGTGCTCCTCGAGATCGGCCTGTGGCAGCCCGCCATCGAGCTCGAGCAGAACCGCTTCGCGACCGTCACCGACCCCCGCGGCATCCAGGAGCAGTTGCTCAAGCAAGCCGCCCGCCGCCTCAAGGACAAGGTCGGCGATAAGTACGCCGCCATCGTCACCCGCTGCCTCTCGGGCGACTTCGTCGTTGTCCACGACACCAAGGACGACCTCAAGCTGCAGAGACTCTTCCGCGAGCAGGTCGTCGCTGTGCTCGCGAAGGCGGCTGGGTGTATATAGTGGCAGGACGGGGAGGAAATCGGTCTTTTTTTTTTCCTGATCCAGAGGCGCGTGGATGCGGCTAGCGGTGTGCACGTGCGAGCGCCTACCCGCACTGGGCCATCGAGACTTCTCCTTCCAGCATGTGTATCCCAGAAAAGAAGAAAAAGAAAAATTTCGTGGCCCGTCATGTTTATTAGGGATGACCGCGAGCGTGAGCTGCTACGGCCTGTTATCTCCCTCCTGTGTGCCGCATTGCCGGACACGAGGCGGGCACAGGATGTCACCCGCTGCGCACGGCAATACGTGAGTGCGTTTGTGCCGCCAGTGCGTCAGTAGCTCTGCGAGGACGCAGCCCGCGGCGCGTTTCGGGTGTTGGAAATGCATCTCATCACTGGAGCTCGTGTCGGTGTAGTTTTGGATGTGGCGCTTGTGCCTTAGAGTCTGTTGAGGACACGATTGTGTAAGCGTTGAAGAGGAGGATCTTTTGCTCTGTTCGTTCTTCTCTTTTTCTTCTGTTCGATGTACTACAACATACAGCGAAGTTGAGAACTGCTCGATCGTCCAGTACCAATTCGCGCAGTGTCTACTGATCTCGCACGACATCAACCATACGGCATCCAGAGCGCACTCTAAAACCGATCGAACTCCCATACCACCCGCTTTTATGGGAATTGACTCCTATGCCACCCGCAATTCATGGGGTCTCCGGAACCACTCTTTGGTTTGCGAGTGATCGAAATTGGAATTGTTGCGACGGGGCAGCGGGAGTTGCCGCGCGCCGCATACGGACTGCTCGAGGTCGGACGGTGGACGTGACTGCAAAGAGCGACTGAAAGAAAAGAGTCTTCCCAAACCTCCTACTCGTCGCCCTCTTCGACCTCGGGCGTCCGTCCTCGTCCTTCGGCTTCCCGCTCCAATTCTCTAGCCGCCCTGTGGGCCGCCGCGTGGCTCCGCCCTGCGCGCCACCTCAGTGGCACACAAGAAGTCCAAATCGATCGGGTGGGCACCACTCATCCGCGAACGGGTCCTGAACCGTGAAGCGGTTCCCGCGCCCCCCCAGTCGCTCACCGTCTCCGGTCCGGCCGCCCTCAGCGACGCTATCCATTCCCGCGCCTGGATGGCGTACTTCTTCCCCGGGCCTGGCGCGGTCCGTTGCTGTTCGCCTACTTGCGGGCTGCGCGTCTGGAAAGATCTTCACTGTCTCCGGGGTGATCTGTCGCCTCGCCGCCACCGCCAGTAGCAGGGGAAGAATCGAGTAGCACGTAAGGCGCATCGGTATGTAGCACTACTGATTCTGATCTGGATGTTGCTCCGAGTGCGCTTGGGAGAGCAGTGGGCGGGCGGCGGGCTTGCGCGCGTTGGGCATCAGGGGGGGGCGGCAGGCGGGAGCGGGCTGTTGGTGTGGAGGACGCCGTCGCGACGATTACATTTTCTATCACTCGCCAAAGAGGGTACCGGAGACCCTGGATCTCTGCTGGAATCTCACAAAAACGGGTGGTATGGGAGCCGATTGCCGTTTTTTTTCCTGGTTCGACCCATTGCTGCATTCGGCCAAATCTAGATCGCGCCAGTGTCCTGTCCGCCTGATTCCGTCCGGCCTCAGTCCGGTGTGGCGCAACAAACCCCAAGCACCAAGAGATGACATCAAGACGCGTCTTCCCGTCCATCAGCCGCTCCAACTCCCGTCCTCGTCTTCCTCCTGAGCATCCCCAACCTGTTCCCCCGAGCCATTACTGCCAGGATTCCCCACCCCCGAGCCGTTTCCTGGAGCGGTCTGTCCAACGCCCGCCGCCGCCAGAGACCGTAGCGCAGTTTACAGTCGCAAAGAGTGCAGACATTTGCGTATTCCGCCCGCTCCCGCAACTCTTCCTGCTGTTCGCCAGTGTCTGTGCGGGTGTTCCCGCGTCTGCATTTGCACAACGCCACGCTCACCCGTCCAGCTGGGGCGCCTCTCGAACAGCACCCGACCGGCGCGCGTCCTGTCGCCAGCTGGTGAACCGGCGGGCGATGGCTCTCGGCTCTCGCTAAGACCGGATTAGGGCAGATCTTTCCCGCAGCCTCGAGGCGTGGCGGGTGCTCACCGCCCTTGGGCTCCGGATGCCCGTTGGTGTGGCTGAGCGCGCTCGGTCTCAGTCGCCTACACCCCGCGTCTGGCACGCAGCGTGTCCAGCCGCCCCAGAATAGCACAGCCGCGGTGCCATCGTGGTTCGGCTGTTCCGTGCAGACGTTCCTACTCGCGCACAGTTAGCTTGGCTGCTGCCGCGGCCCGTTGCGATTCGCCCGTTTGCCGGAGCCGCGATTTGCTGCGCGCGCGCCGCAGTGCTCGGCGAGCTGCTCCGCGCCGTAAACTTGGCGTTGCTTCCCGCGCCTTTTCTCCGGACGAGCGGAGCCGTCACCCAAACCGGAGCCACCAGTGCACACGCTGACCCGAAGTCCGGATTGCCGCGCCACTCACGAGCCCTCGACCGTTGTGGTGCCTTCACGCCCCGCAAGGTTCGCACAGCATCCGCCGTACACTCCGTCGGAGAGTGGCTCGCGTGCAGTCTCGCGACTCGGCGAGAAAGGCGCGCTGTCTAGAGACAATTCGGTGCTTTTCCGCTGCTCCCGGCCGCCTTGATTCCCGCTGTTCTCCGGTTCGAGAACGGGGCAACGAACGCGGGTGTGCGACCGTGCGACGGGTGCGAAAACGCGGGAAAATCAGCACGGTGCGCGCGACGCGGAAGCTGGACTCGTGCGGGCCACCAGTTGCGCTCGGCGGGGGTCCGACACGCCGTTCCGTCCGCCGCTCCCCGGGGGAGACGGGCTCACCCGTGCAGCTCTCCGTCGCCTGCCGTGACAGCTCTGCTAGTCGGTCCGCGGGCCGCTCAGCCGGCGGTGATGGCTGCGGTTGAAAGCGGAGTTGTCCGGCGCGCAGAACACACTTCGCGCCACCGCGGGCCGTCGAGCTTCGACTCGCGCCTACTGGTCGTCCGCCGCGTCTTTGGATGACAACCCATGGATAGCGGCCGTCCCGATGCTCGTATCGGCGAGCATTCCAGCTGTGCGCATCCCGAGCCGGAAGGCGCGCTGCACGGCGGTCCAAAGCTGTGAGCGCCGACTATGTGCCCGTTCGCAGCACGTCCGCGCAATATGTACCGGCATCCCGCGATCGCCGAACGCGCACCGTCCTGACGGTGGCGCGATCGGAATCGGCGCTACGAACCGTTAAACCGCCCCCGTCGCCGGACGTAAAAGCGCAGACCCTCGCCGCCACTGGTGCGTCCACCTTCGCGCATCTCCCACGCGCACACGACTGCACAGCCGTCAACGCCGTCGGCACTGCGCGTGGGTGATTCCGCCCACCTGGGGCGCCAGACTTGGCTTCCGCCCTCGAGCACTTAATTCTCGGCCGCCGCTCGGTCCACAGAGACTCGGCGACGCGACAGTGGAGTAACCGCAAAACGGAGAAGTCGCAATCTGCTCGCCGGCGGTGCGGGGATGCAAACACTCGAGACACTGAGCCCCAGTCGCACCGCACGGGAACGGTGGCGGCTCCCGGGCCGACGGACCGACCGGATCCTGTCGCGTCCGGGTGAAGGCAAAACCCGTGTTGGTCGCGGCGTCCGGAAACAGGGCGTACATACTGTTCGTCCACGCGTGCTCTCGCACCCCTCAATCGGGGGCACTCGCGCGGGACGGAGACTAGCAGCGCACGGCGGAGCGCTCGCGTCGGCGGTCATGCCCGGATCTGTAGGGTCTGCGACCCCTGGCCGGTCTCTAGCGTCCGCGCCGGCACCGATGTCCGCCCCTCTCACGTGACGACTAGTGCTGCGTGTTTCTTTCCACCGCATCGATGCGAAGACCCATGTCGCACTGTTTGCTTCGCGATGGCCTGTCCGGTCGCAGGATACTTTATTTACGAAACACCGAAAAACATTGCACAAACACAAAGCACCTGGGCGAGCACAACCGTCTCCTCGGACGATCGGTATGGCCAGGTCAGGTGCTGCAAGCAAATAGACGTCTAGGGCGACACTGGCAGAGTCTCGGGCCGCAGGGCGCAGACAGAACGTCGAGTGCCACTCCGCCACCGGTCTTTGAAACGCGCCCGACTCCGTGGAGCGGAAAATATGTACGCGAACGCCTGCGAGCGGGACGGTGGCGATCGGCAGACTGAACCTTGTCACGAACCCAGCCACCCCTGATTCACCTGACAGCCTGCTAGACTAGGTACGCGAGACCCCTGACCCAAGATCGCTAACAGGGAGCGGAGACGGGTCGGTTAAAGCTTAAACGGAGAAAGCTTAAACGGACGCACGGCGTTGGATGCCGCTTTCGGACACGGCGCGGAATCGCAACCAGCAGCGGACGATCACAATCACAATCACGGATGTGCAAATCTTCCAACCAATAAACATTACTGCAATACAGACCATACACACGTAAAAACCACGGCCGACAGCACTAAACTACATCCTTAACCGTTGCTCGTCCACGCGCCATTACCGTCACCTCTTTCACTCCCTCTAAACGGGCAGGGCCAATCCAAGGAGACCCCCGAGCAGAGCGTCGGACTTGTCTTCATCGCCGTGGTCCTCCTCTTTCTCTTCCTCTTCACCTTCATCTTCATCTTCACCTTCACCATTTCCGACCTGTTCATCGCAGAACTTCTGCGAGGCTTCCGCCCCCCCACCGGGAAATTCACAGACAAACTCCATCTTGCCGGCCCGGTGGAATGTTCCGTGTTGACTCTCGCAGTCAACAGCGACTTCCTTGAGGTACTCTTCGTCGTAGACCTCACACACGGGAAGATCCGCGCGCTTGACGAGCGATCCTACCGGCAGGCCGCCGGCATTTTTGCAGAGAGTCTCGAAGAGCATAGGCGACAGGCCGGCATCGACATCGAGTGGCACCGAGCATTTGTTATCGTGGTGCTCGGGAATATCGTGCTCGGGAAGTTCGTGCGTGGGAATGTCGTGATCGATAACGCCGTGGTCGGGGACATCCCTGGGGACTGCACTTCGTGTTAGTTGGAATGAGACAGAGATAGAATGGGAGTGGACCTACCGGAAGGCGCGGCGAGGGCGGTCGCGGCGAGGCAGACGGCCAGGAGGGCAGCGAAGGAGGTGCGCATTTTGAAAGAGGAGTTGGTGGAGATGTTGGATGTTGGAGGAGCGAGATGATCGGGGTGCGTGTGTGTGTGGGAGTGCGTGCGTGAGTTGCTGGCTGCAGGATCCTCCATCGGGCGGAGGGAGGACGCTTTATATCCGACTCCTGCCACTGCGACGACCGCGACCAGCCACCACGGTCGTCGCCGACGGGGAGGGGCAGCCGCTCGGACACGCTCGCTAGCCCCGGAGCAAGCTGTCTCGTCTCGGAGGTGAGGAGCGTCCCGATGCGGTCACTGCGTCGGCCATCGCGGTGCGCTACCGCGCGTAAGGCAATAACGCCGGTCGTGCGCACGCACTTACCAGCCGCCCGATTTTCGCCGTGTCCAACACCGGCCGTGTCCCGACACGGTCTCACCTGAGCCGCGGCCAGCTGCACCTACCGAGTCCGACGCGATCGGCGTCCTCCCGTAGTTTGGAGTGCCGAGTTTGGGGGTAGCGATGAGCGTCCGACTCCTGATTCACATCAGCCACACGCGCCGCCACTGCCAGCGCACGGCGATCGCCGCCCGTCGGGCCGCCCGTGCGACTGATCGGCGGTCCTAGTGCGGCGCGAATACTCACGCCCCCGTGCGCACGCGTCGAGCCCCTGAGAGTCTGCAGACTGCGGTTGCGAGTTGTGCCGTGTCGCGATTCTTCGCCGTCGTCGCGCGGTGGGTGCCTGACCTTTGATGCAGCCGGACAGCGGAGCGACGAGCGAGGTGCAGCGCCCAAGGAAGGACCAGCCACCGCGCCCGGATTGTGACAATCGACGCCGCCGTCGCGTCGCTGGTTTTGCAGCCGGTTCCGGAGACGGCAGTACGCCCGGCGGCAGCCTATCCGCATTGACGTGGCGGGTGGCGAACCCCGGATAATTCATGCCCGTGCTGTAGCCCGTCTGCCAGCGAATCACGGCCGCGGTATTGCTGTACTTACCGCACGTACACGCACAGGTGGGCTCCCCAGCCTCGGCAGCCTGCGGTGCGATGGAGATGCTGCGATGGCGGAATACGTGTCTCAGCTTCTGCCCGCACGGCTCGAATGCCGTGGCCAGATAGCGGTGACGGCGCTGATGTGTTGGTTTTCTGCTCGGTTTGATCACCGATTACGTGCGACCTGCTGAGACCGTGGAATAATTCACCCGCACTCGCAGCTGCTGCCGCCGTCCGACCTCGGTGTCCCCGCGATGGAAAGCGCAGCGAAAAACACACCTGCGAGAGGACGACCGAATCCAGGAAACCCTCCTGCGCCGCAGCCCTGCCTGGGTTCCCACTCCGACACGGTGTCCGGCATGTGATGGCAGTTCCTGGCTGCAGCGATCATCTAAGACAAGGCCTCGGATCTGCAGTCTCCCCGTATGTATCTTAGGGCCGGGATGGAGTCCGGCTTCGATGCGAGTCGGTATTTTCCGCTTGGTCTCAGCCGTTGCCGATCTGGCGGCGAGGCGTCGCCCATATGCAGCTAGTGTTCGCGCCCATAGTCACTTAAGCCCAGCCACCCGTGGGGGACCGAACCGGAGATGTTTGGTACGTGCCGTATCTAAGCTGCTCAAAGCAGGCCGTGCCACGAGCGAAGGTGACGGCCTCCAGACTCCCGAAATTTGAACAGTCCGAATGCTCTTTTTCTTTCTTATACGTGCTAGCGGATTGTCCGTCGAGTATCGACATACGCTGAGTCGTGGCGCCGGCGGAGGTGAGCGTAGCCGCTTCGCCAGCCCTCTCTCTGTTCGGTAATCGGTGAGGTAATTCACACCCGCAAGTAAACGCTGCCCATGCCACAGTAGGGAGGTTCTGCAGCACCGCCGGGAACTACAACTATCACCACAGCAACGGCCAGGTCCTGCTGACTGATGCCCAAGTTCGTGAATTAGTGTAAACTATGGTGCCGATTGGATGGCAACATCCAGAAAAGGTGTACGGACTATGCTACCATCGCTTGCCCCAACACGTGACAACTACAGAAGTTTACCGATGTCGTGCGGCGTTTGGTAGTGCTTGTTTCTCTCGCTCGGAAGGGTGGAGTCGGCTGGCACGGCGCTCTTCGTCCCCTGTCATCCTGGTGGATACTTTTTCTTCTGATTCTCAGAGCGGGACACAGACAAACAATACAAAAACCTATCTTTGCCTTTCTTTCGCTTCCTTTGGTCAGTGCATCATCTCGTCCTACTCCGGTTCATGCCGGAACCTGGACCCTCCCTTCGTTTTTCCTTTCTTATCTCCTGTTCCTTCTGCCTAGCGGCGCCCAACGAAGGCCTCCCTCCTCGTAAAACCGGCGACGTTGGCAACCACTCATCACAGAACGTATTACGTATCTCGGCTAAGATTCCCCACCAACGAGCGGTTTTCACCGCTCTTGGCATCTTGTGGCTTGGCGCTTTGTCAATTACAAGCCCACTAACGCAAAAACCCCGTGATATTACAACGGGTAGTTCCGCTTGGGTGCGACTACCGAGCGCGACACCGCCCGCCAAAACCGCCAAGACTGCCAGCCAACTCCGACGAAGCGGGCAGAGGCGGCTGAGAGACAGCTGTGGCGGGTTGAATTCTAGTAAGTAGATAGATGGCTAGGGAGTAGAGGGATTATTACACAGGATCTTGGAGACCCCCACTACGGGCCCAAGGGGTTCCCACATATCGCCGCCTCTTGAAGTGCATCATCACTACTAGCAACGGGTGATACCAGCACTAGGGTGCATACCCGCCGAGCCGGCATTCCAGTATACGTGGTGACCGAGGCGGGCGGACAACCTCATGGCTATCCTCTCTGTCTTCGTCGATTGCGGGTAGGTTCTTCGGCCATAGGTGTATTTAGGCACGAGAACAGCGAATTGCAGCACGACTGTGTTAGTTGTGTTTCGTGTAGTGAAATTGATTCTACTATTACCCATTATTGCATCAGTGATTCCATTAGACTTGATCTTTGCGGGTGTTTTCTAGAGGTCACACGATGCTACTCAGCTCAGAGCGCGGCAGCTCAAGAGCGCAACATGAGAGCGCTCATGTTACCCGGTAACACCCGCTGCCCAAAGGCAGACTTTCTACCAGCTCATGTGACGGCGGCGGAGCGGGGCGAAGCGGCAGAAGAAAAGGAGGCAGACAGTGAAGTTGTTAGTGGTTGAGCCCAAGCGCGAACTGCACCGAGAAGTCTGTAAGAAAGCTGTCTAGAAGGATGAAACAAAGGAGGTTCAAATTAGGTTTCCACCCAGCGCCATCGCCAACTATTTACTCGACCAATAAATTTCCACCACTGCAAATAGAGCACTTTTGTCGCTGCGCCACAGTGGCAAAGCACCTCACAACTTCGAACAGTCTCCACGCAAGTAATCTCTGAAATCCTACTCTCCTGCCAAGAAGCGATTTATTTTGGACTCAACCTCAAGTAATTCAGACGCGAAACAATCAAGGACCAAGCGAAACCAGAGTACCTGAAAAAATGCCATTCAACACCGAAAGGATGGGGATCCAGTACTTCAGACTAGAAACGGTTAGACGCTCGGAACAAATGCGGTTGGAAATGCTCACCCAATGAAACCGAGTCTAGATCCAATTGAATAAAATGAACGGTACCGGACCGGTGCGTCAAGGCGATGACGTTGTTTCGGATGGCGAATCCATTCGTTCGGTAATCCTGGGGAACAAACAATAATTTTCGCATCCTAGAGCATACCCAGTGTCTATTTACATATAACGGAGGAGGCGAACTGGTCGGAGATTGAGACTCGATATCCATAGGGTAGATTTCTTTCGAGGTCGGTGAAACCGCATCAACTTCGAAAAAGTGGGTGGTCCAGTCGTCGGATGTAGATGTGACTTGCTTGCCGTCAGGAGAGAATGCCACCGCCCAGACCTTGCCCGAATGGCCCTTGAGAGTGGCGCGACACGTCCCCGTCGTCGGATCCCAGAGCCGTACGGTTTTGTCATCCGATGACGATGCGACAAGTTTGCCATTCGGTGGGAATGCCACTGCTCTTACTTTGCCGGAATGGCCCTCAAGAATGGCGTGACTGGTTCCCGCCATCGGATCCCAGAGGCGGACAGTTTTGTCGACCGACGCAGACGCAAGAAGCTTGCCAACAGGGGAAAATGCCACTGCAGTCACCCAGCCCGAATGGCCCCTGAGAATGGCTCGACAGGCTCCCGAACTCGGATCCCCAAGGCGAACGGCCTTGCCGTCCGATGCCGAGGCGAAAAGCTGGCTGTCAGACGAATACGCCACTGCCCTGACAAATTTCCTACTGCCCATGAGAGTGGTACGGATCGCCCCCGTCACTGGGCCCCAGAGCCGGATGGTTCTATCATCCGATGCCGACGCGAGAAGTTTGCCATCAGGCGAAAATGCCACCGCTCTTACGGAGTTCGAGTGGCCCTTGAGAGTGGCACAGCTGCTTCCCTTCACCGAATCCCAGAGCCGGACGGTTTTGTCATCCGATGCCGATGCGAGAAGCCTGCTATCGGGTGAGAAAGCAACAGCCAACACGGAGTCCGAGTGGCCTTTGAGAGTGGCGCGACAGGTTCCCTTCGACGGATCCCAGAGCCGAATAGTGTTGCCAATTGACATCGATGCGAGAAGCCTACCATCAGGTGAGAATACCACTGCGCGGAGGCGGTCCGAGTGGCTCGTGCGTGAACTGCGGAAAGTCCCGCTTGGTGGATCCCACAGCCGAATGGTATTGTCAACTGACGCCGATGCAAGAAGCACGCCGTCAGGAGAGAAAGCCACTGCCCGGACACCGTTCGAATGGCCCTTGAGTGTGGCGCGACAGGTTCCGGTCCTGGGATCCCAGAGCCGGACGGTGTTGTCGTTCGACACCGACGCGAGAATTTTGCCATCAGGCGAGAATGCCACCGCCCAGACGCGGTTCGAATGGCCCTTCAGAGTGGCACGGGGCTTCTCTGTCGTTGTATCCCAGAGCCGGACAGTTTTGTCGTCCGATGCCGATGCGAGAAGCTTCCCCTCAGGCGAGAATGCCACTGCACGGACCCAGTCCGAATGGCCCCCGAGAGTGGCGCGACATGCTCCTGTCGTCGGATCCCAGAGCCGGACAGTTTTGTCGTCCGCTGCTGATGCAAGAAGCTTGCCATCAGGCGAGAATTCCACTGCATTGACACCGCCCGAATGGGCCTCGAGAGTGGTACGACATGCTTCTGTTGTCGGA
>Ga0307516_10002482_pt1 | contig 24600 bp, 17 predicted proteins | sample 19_EM_MG_FD_203310 | JGI IMG/M metagenome (GOLD analysis project Ga0307516, IMG submission 203310) | Populus trichocarpa ectomycorrhiza microbial communities from riparian zone in the Pacific Northwest, United States - 19_EM | ecosystem: Host-associated > Plants > Roots > Unclassified | place...
GGTCGAGCAGGATCTCGTCCCGCAGCCAGCCCTCGTGCACGCGGGCGACGGCGAGCGCCGGCCGGCCGTCGACGTTCACCGCGTCGGGCACCAGGGTCACCCCGGACAGCCTGCCCAGCGCCTGGAAGCACGCCGCCTCCACGGCCGGCGGCAGCACATAGTCCCGCAGGACCGCGTTGATCGAGACGAACGCGATCTGGTCCTCGCCGTCGCGGGTGCCGCCGCCGACGCCGCCGAACTCCTTGCGGACCCAGGCCAGCACCGCCTCCGGGTCCGCGCGCAGGCCGGCGACCTCCGCGTACGTTCGGCCGGAGGTCGCCTCCCGGATGGGCGTCGTGACCACCTTGCCGTCCCGGTACGAGGCGGTCCGGGTGCCGTCGACCCGGCGCCAGAACCGCATCGTCTCGGTCTCGTAGGGGCCGCCGGTGACGAGGCCGCCCGGTCCCCGGCCGGAGGTCACCCGCATCTCCAGGTAGAACCACTGGTCCGGCCGGGGCATGGTGAACGGCCGCTTGGCGGCCGCCTCCGCGGCGTACCCCAGGGCCTCCGCGGCGTTCGCCGGCTCCGCGGCCGGCAGCCCCGGTGCCACGGGCCCTACCTGGCCGTCCGGGGTGACCGGGCCGGCGTTCTCGACGACGGCCAGGGCGCCGACCGCGACGGCCGCGGCGGCGGCCGACACCGCGATCCGCCACCCGAACCGACGCCAGGGGGTACGCCGGACGACGCGCACCGGCGCGGCCTGGGCCCGGGTGAGCAGCGCGATACGGGCCCGCGCCTCGCCGGCAGGATCGGTCACCGGGTCGGGGTCACCCAGCGCGCGCAGGATCTTCAGGTCGTCCATCATTCGTCCACCTCCGGGTCAAGGGTCGGGTTTGTCATGCCCAGCGCGGCCCGCATCTGGGTGCGGGCGCGGTGCAACCGGGAACGTGCGGTCCCGGCCGGGATGTCGAGCGCGGTGGCGGCGTCCTGGCAGCTCAGCCCGGCCCACGCCACGAGCAGCAGCACCTCGCGCTCGGTGGCCGGCAGGGCGGCCAGCGCCTCGGCCAGCCGGCCACCGACCGCCGCCGCGTCGAGCCGCCCGGCAACCGCGTCGCCGTCCCACTCGACGACGCCCACGAGGCCGGTGCGGGCCAGCGCGCGCAGGTGCCGGACCTCGGCTCGCGCGTGGTGGGCGATGAGGTGGGCGGCGATGCCGTACAGCCACGGTGCGGCGTTCGCCCGGGTACGGTCGTAGCCCTCCCGCCGGTCGAAGGCGATCAGGAACGTCTCCGCCGCGATGTCGTCGGCCATGCCGGTGCCCAGCCGCCGGGCGGCGTAGGTGCAGATCTTCCGGTAGTGCCGGTCGAACAGCGCGGCGAACGCCTCCGGCTGGCGCAGCGCCCGGCCGATCACCTCCGCGTCCGACTCGTCCGTGAGCACCGTCATGCCCGCCTCCCCGCCCCGGATCTGGTCCGCCGCCGGTCGGGCACGGCGGCCGTCATGCGGCGGTCCGCAACCGGTAGGCGCGCACGACACTGTGATCCGGTCGCCGGTCGCTCGTCGTCGGCGGCACCGCCCGGTCCGGCCCGGTCGGTCGTGGGCCGGCCGCCTCCGCGGTCGCGTCGGCCCGGGCGACCGTCGTTTCCAGCAGCACGGTGGCGGCGACCGGAGCCGCCGCCACCCGTCGTTGTGTCAGCATGCCCGTCTTTGCCCGACGGCCGCGAAAGTGTTCGCTCCCCATGATCAGGGCGGGTGACGGGCCGCTGGTGGCTAGAGCGGGCGGCCCTCTTCCTTGACGACGCCGAGCAGCGGCGGGTTGGCGCCCGCCGGGTCCCACGTCGGGTCGGTGACGGCCGGCTGCGCCCACGAGCGCCGGCCGAAACCGGGCCAGATCCGCTGGGTCAGCGCGCGGGTGGTGTGCACCCGCTGGCCGGCCCGGCGGCGGCGTTCGGCGAGCACCGCGCTGAGGAACATCCAGTCCGGGGTGCCCGGCGGCGGCTGCCGGGCGATCGTCTGCGCGACCTCCCGGGCGAGGGACTGCGCGAAGCGCCCGTTCTGCGGCTGCCGGATCTCGCCGGCCCGGGCCAGGTAGTGCCGGGCGGCCAGGGCGAGCTGGTCGTCGAGGCCGCTCAGGTCCAGCTGGGCCGCCCAGGCGGCGAGCTGCGGCGGCATCGACGGCACCCAGCCCCACGGCGCCGGGGAGCGTTCGTGGATGACGAACGTGCCCGCCGCCTGGTCGCCGAGGCGCCGGCCCTGGGCCGAGAAGATCATCGTGGTCAGCGCGACCGCCCAGGTCAGCGGCGGGAAGAGCAGGCCGGGCCATTCCACGGCGGCGCCGACCAGGGTACGGGTCAGCGCGTGCCGCAGCCGGATCGGGCCGCCGTCCACTCGCACCACCCGCAGGCCCATCGCGCGCTTGCCGGGGCTGCGCCCGTTGGTGAGCGTCTCGGCGACCGTGGGATAGACGATGAAGACCACGATGATCGCGACGGTGAAGGCGGCCTCCATGAACGCGTCGTCGGCGACCCGGGCCGGCAGCATCGACGAGCCGATCCCGATGAAGATCATCAGCAGCACCACGAAGAGGGCCTGCACGACGATGTCGATGATCAGCGCCAGGCCGCGCGAGCCGACCCGGGCCGGGCGTACGTCCACCTCGACGGCCTCGCCGTTGACGAGCGGCTCGTCGCTTCCGCCGGTCGTCGTCACCGCCACAGTCATCTGGGTAGTTAACCCGATCGGCGTTGGCTACAGTGCGCCGGTGGACCTGGACGCGTACGTAGCCGAGCGCCGCGGCGAGTGGAACCGCCTCGAAGTGCTGGCCCGCCGGCGCCGGCTGTCCCCGGACGAGGCCGACGAGCTGGTCCTGCTCTACCAGCGTGCGGCCACCCACCTGTCGGTGGTCCGCAGCCACTCGCCGGACCCGATCCTGCTGGCCTCGCTGTCCCAGCTCGTCATCGCCGGCCGCGCGGCGATCACCGGTGGGCGCAGCTTCTCGCTGCGGCCGGTGCTGCTGTTCTTCACCTCGTCGTTCCCGGCGCAGCTCTACCGCACCCGGCAGTGGTGGCTGACCGTGATGGTCGTCAACGTGCTGCTGCTCGGGGCGCTGATGTGGTATTTCAGCGCGAACCCGGACATCATCGGCCTGTTCGGCGACGGCCAGGCGATGCAGCGGTACGCCGAGGAGGACTTCGCGAACTACTACAGCGAGTTCCAGGCCCAGAATTTCGCGGCCAACGTGTGGAGCCACAACGCCCTGATCGCGGCCCAGTGCCTGGCCTCCGGCGTGCTGATCCTGCCGGTCCTCTACATCCTCGGCCAGAACATCCTCGCCCTCGCCATGGCCGGCGGGGTGATGATCTACACCGATCACGCGGACACGTTCTTCGGCCTGATCCTGCCGCACGGCCTGCTGGAGCTCACCTGCATCTTCGTCGGCGCGGGCGTCGGCCTGCGGATCGGCTGGGCCTGGATCGCGCCCGGCCCGCACCGCACCCGCGGCCAGGCGCTGGCCGTCCGGGCCCGCGGCGGCATGCTGGTGGCGCTGGGCCTGGCCGCGACGCTGGGCGTCGCCGGGCTGCTGGAGGCGTACGTGACGCCGTCCGGCCTGCCGACCGCGCTGCGGGTCGGGATCGGCGCGGTGGTCTGGCTGGCCTTCATGGCGTACGCGCTGGGCCTGGGCGGCGCGGCCCACCGCCGCGGCGAGACCGGCGACCTGGCCCCGGAACACTCGGTCACCCCGGTGCCGACCGCATAGCCGACCGGTTCGGGTTTGCCGAAAGCCCGCACGGGCGTCGGCGGTGCGGGCAAAACTGGGCTTGAGAGAGTGCGAGCGTCGACCGGCTGCCCGGCCCCCTTGCATCTGAGAGTGGCATGGGTGCTGGAGCGGGTGGACTGTGGCGACAATTCTCGTGGTCGATGATCTCGCGACGAATCGTGACGTGGTCAGCACGCTGCTGGGATACCGCGGCCACCGTGTTCTCGAGGCGTGTGAGGGCAACGAGGCCCTGGAGGTGACGCGCCGGGAGCATCCCGATGCCATCGTGACGGATGTCCTGATGCCGGGCATGGACGGCTATGAGCTCGCCCGGACCCTGCGCGCCGATCCGGCCACCGCGCAGACGGCGCTGATCTTCCACAGCGTGAACTACGACGAGCATGAGCTGGAGTCGCTCATGCGGACCTGCGGTGTGAACAAGGTCGTGTCGAAGTCAGGGGATCCGCGGCTGCTGCTGGACGCGGTCGAGGCGGCGCTCGCCGAGCGGGCGGCGGCACCGCCGGTCCTGCCCGGTGCCGAGTACGACGCGGACCACGTCCGGGTCGTCAACGCCAAGCTGATCGAGAAGATTCAGCAGTTGAGCGTCGGCGAGGCCCGGTTCCGGGCGATGGCGCAGTCCTCGCCGGTGGGCATCTTCCTGGTGCAGCCCGACGGCGACGCCAGCTATGTGAGCGAGCGGCTCCAGACGATCATGGGTTTGCCGGAGGGCGCGTTGCTCGGCCGCGGTTGGCTCGAGTGTTGCAGCCCTGACCTGCGGGATGACCTGCTCGTCGCGGTGCGTGGCGCGTCGTCGCAGGACGGCGAGCGTCGACTCCGGGTCTGCTGGGTGCGGCCCGACGGGCAGGCGCGCTGGCTCAACACTCACGTGCGGGCGTTCCTCGACGATGAGGGCGGACCGGCGGGTGCCGTGGGCATGGTCGACGACGTCACGGCGGTGGTCGAGGCCGACGAGCGGTCCCGCGTCGAGGCCCGGCGGCGGGACCTGGACGCGAAGTTGCGGGTGAGTCAGCGCCTGGACAGCCTGCGCCGGCTGGCCGGTGGTGTCGCCCACGACTACAACAACCTGCTCGCGGCGATCCTGTCGTTCAGCGGCTTCGTCAAGGAGGCCATCGGGGAGCAACTGGAGGCGGGACGGATGGACGGTGACGTCGCCCGCCAGTCGCTGGCCGACCTCGACCGGGTCCTGCAGGCGACGGAGCGGGCCACGGGCCTGTCGCGGCAGCTCCAGCTCTTCGGCAGCCGCGCGGTGCTCCAGCCGACCGCGGCCGACCTCAACGAGATCATCGCCAGCATGGCCGAGGGCCTCACCGACCTGGTCGGCAGCGAGGTCGAGCTCGACGTGCGACTGCATCCGGACGTTCGGGCCGTGATGGCCGACGGCGACCAGGTGCTGTACGTCCTCCAGGTCCTGATCTCCAACGCGCGGGACGCCATGCCGGACGGCGGCGAACTCGTGATCGAGACCGCCGACATCCATATCGACGATGCGCGTGGGCACAACGAGCTCGCCGCGGGCGAATACGTCCGGCTGACGGTCCGCGACACCGGCTGCGGGATGCCCGACGACGTGGTGGCGCTCGCGATCGAACCGTTCTTCACGACCAAGGCGCGCGGCTGCGGCCCGGGCCTGGGACTGGCCACGGCGTACGGAATCGCGACCCAGGTCGGCGGCGATCTGAAGATCGAGTCCGAGCCCGGCGTCGGCACGTCGGTGCACCTCATCCTGCCGGCCGCCAGACCGGACACCGTTCGGGTACGGCCGAGCGACGTCTCGCCGTGCAACGAGGACGGCGCCTACCGCGTGCTTGTGGTCGACGACGAGGCAGCGCTGCGGGTGCTCGTCGCGCGGATGCTGCGCAAGGCGGGCTATCAGGTGCTGGTCGCGGCCGACGGGCAGGAGGCGATCCTGCTGGCCGAACAACACGGCGACACGATCGCCTGCCTGCTGACGGACGTCGTCATGCCCCGCATGCTCGGCAGCGAGCTGGCCCAGCGCCTCATCGCCCGGTTCCCGGGGCTCGCGGTGGTGTACATGTCCGGTTATGCCGACCCGATGCTCACGGGGCAGGGCGGGCTGGGTCCCGATGTGACGATGTTGTTCAAACCGTTCCAGCGGGACGAACTGTTGGCCGCGATCCACACCGCGATCCGGGTCACCGGGCCCACATGAGCCGGGCCCCGTCTCCGCCCGGGAACCCGGCCGCACCGGCTTGGACGGCTCGCGCGCTGACCGCCGTGGTCGGCTGCTCGGCGATGGTGGGAACGGCGGTGCTCACGGGCTACGGCCTGCGGATGCGGTGGCTGGTCGACGGGCTGTCCGGCACCAAGGTCATGCCGCCGGCTACCGCGACAGCGATCATCCTCGCGGCGGCGGCGCTGTGGTGCGTCACGCCGCGCGCCCGGCACCCGCGACGGCGGCGGGCGGGCCAGGCTCTCGGCCTGCTTGTTGCGGCCTTCGGAGTGGCTGTGCTGTTCCAGTACGTCAGCGGGCGCGACCTGGGTGTGGATCTGCTGTTGTTCGGCGACCCGGTGCGCGCGTGGGTGACGGCCGGGGTGCCGGGCCGGCCCTCACCGAACGCCGCGCTGCTGTTCCTGGTCATCGGTCTCGCGCTCGCGTTTCTCGACACAGATCTCGGGAAGGGGATCCGCCCGGCCCGGGTGCTGTCACCGGCGGCGCCGCTCATCTCGGCGGTGGCGCTGCTCGGAATGCTCTTTCACGTCTCCTATCTTCGCGATTCCGCGAATGCCAGCGGTATGTCGTTGACCGCCGCGATCGTGTTGTCGGCCCTGGCGGTCGGGATCGTGCTGTGCCGGCCCGACCGGCCGCCGATGACGATTCTCACCGGCGGCGGCGTCGGCGGTGCCGTCGTGCGGCGCCTCGCGTTCACCTGCGGGGGCGTCATCACGGTCATCGGCGCCATCCTGGCGGCGGCGAGCCACCTCGACGGCCTGGTCGCCGGGCTCAGCGTGACCCTTGCCTCGACGATCCTGGTCGCGACGCTGTACATCGTGCTGGCCCAGGCGAGGTCCGCGCTCGACCGGGCGGATCGGGATCAGCAGGCTCTCGTCGCGGCGCTGAGCGCCGAACGCGACTTCAGCCAGACCGTCGTGCGGTCGCTGCGCGACGGCGTCATCGTGCTCGACGCGCAGGGCGTCGTCCTGCAGACCAGTCCGCGCTGGTGTGAGATCACCGGCTATGCACCGCACGAGATCATCGGCCGGCACGCACCGTACGCGTGGTGGCCGGCTGACCAGGTGGCCAGCCGCCTGGCCAGGTGGACCGCCATGCTCGCCAGCAAGATCCCCGTGGAGGGGCGGGGCGACATCCAATGCTCGGACGGCACCACCATCAACGTGCGCGTGACCTTCGTACCGGTACTCGCCGCCGCCGGCCACGTCCGCATGCTCGTCGGCACCTATCACGACCTCACCGAACGCAACAGAGTCGAGGCCGAGGGACTGCGGGCGGCCGAACAACTCGACCACTTCTTCGAGGAGTCGAGTGATCTGATGTGCATCGCGGGGTTCGACGGCTACTTCAAACGGGTCAACCGCGCCTGGCAGAGCACGCTCGGCTATCCGTCCGAGGAGTTGCTCGCCGCTCCCTACTTCGAGTTCGTTCACCCTGACGACTTGGAGCGCACGAAGGAAGAGGTGGCCAGCCACGTCACGTCACGCGATGCCACGGTCGGGTTCGACAACCGGTACCGCTGCCGCGACGGCTCATATCGCTGGCTGAGCTGGAACGCGACGGTCGTCCGCCGCGAGGAACTGGTGTACGCGGTGGCCCGGGACACCACCGCCCTGCGCCAGGCCGACGAGACCCGGGCGTGGCTGGCGGCGATCGTCGACAGCACCGAGGACGCCATCATCGGCAAGGCCCTCGACGGCACCATCGTCAGCTGGAACCGCTCGGCCGAACGCATCTACGGCTACCCGGCGGCGGAGGCGATCGGACAGCCCATCCGCCTCATTTTCGCGTCGGAGGGTCCCGATGAGGTCGACGAGATTCTCCAGAGCATCGCCTGCGGCCAGACCGTGCGTCACGACGACACCGTTCGCTTGCGCAAGGACGGCACGACCGTCCATGTCTCGCTGAGCATCGCACCGATCCGCAACGCCAGCGGGATCATCATCGGAGCGGCGTCCATCGCACGAGACGTCTCCGCTCGGGTCTTCGCCGAGGAACGCTTCCGGCAGGTCGTGCTCACCGCCCCGGACGCCATGGTGGTGGTCGACGCCGACGGGACGATCGTCATCGTGAACGAGCAGACCGAGCGTCTGTTCGGATACTCCGCCGCCGAACTCATCGACCAACCCGTCGAAGTGCTCGTGCCTGAGCGGCTGCGCGATCGGCACACCGGCTTTCGACAGGGCTACCTCGGCAAACCGACCGTCCAGGGGATGGGTGTCGGCCGTGCTCTCACCGGGCGCCGCCGCGACGGCACTGAGTTTCCCATCGAGGTCAACCTCGCACCGCTCGCCGTCAACGACGGCACGCTCGTCTCGGCGGCCATCCGGGATGTCACAGACCGCAGAAACGCCGAGGAACAGGTTGCTCGGGCGCGCGACGAGGCGCTGGCCGCGACCCAGGCCAAGTCCCAGTTCGTCGCGATGGTCAGCCACGAGATCCGCACACCCATGAACGGCGTCATCGGGCTCACCCGACTGCTCCTGGAGACCCCGCTTCAGCCCGTGCAGCGCCGCTACACCGAGGCGATCCGAACCTCCGGCAGCGCGCTGCTCACCATCATCAACGACATCCTCGACTTCTCGAAGATCGAGTCCGGGAAGATCGAGCTGGTGCACGCCGACTTCGATCTGTGCCGGATGCTCGAGGAGGTCCTCGCGGTCGCCGCCGAACTCGGTCGCGACAAGGACATCGAGGTGGTCGGCTACTACCCGCCCACGTTGCCCACCGTCGTCCGCGGTGACGGCGGCCGGCTCCGGCAATGCCTGCTCAATCTGGTCGGCAATGCCGTCAAGTTCACCGAGCACGGCGAGGTGCGGGTCACCGCGGAGTCCACTTCCGTTCCCGGCCGGACGTCACAACAGTTCGCTTTCGCCGTCGCTGACACCGGCATCGGCGTCGCGCCCGAGCAACTGCAACGCCTCTTCGAGCCGTTCACCCAGCTCGATGACGCCTACAGCCGCCGGATCGGCGGCACCGGCCTCGGCCTGACGATCTGCCAGGAACTCGTCAAGCTCATGCAGGGTCGGATCGACGCGACCAGCGAACCCGGGCAGGGCAGTGAATTCGCCTTCACCATCCCGCTGCACGAATCCGCCGCCGATCCGTCCACGGACGCCACGGGTGCCGCCGACGCTCTGCTCGGCCGACGCATCCTCGTCGCCGACGACAACAAGATCAGCCTTCGGCTGCTGGCCGACCACACCCGGGCCTGGGGGATGGACCTCACGACCGCCGCGGACGGCAGAGCAGCCTTGCGTCACCTCAGAGACGCCGCGGCGGCCGGCTGTCCCTACGAGGTAGCCATTCTCGATCAACACATGCCCGGGTACAGCGGGCTGGAGATCGCCGACGCCGTCGCCGTCGATCCGGCGATCCCCAACCCCAGCCTGATCCTGCTCACGCCCCACCCGGACCTGCGGGGCCTGACGGCCGTGCTCGCCGACACGATCGAAATGCTGCCCAAGCCGGTCGGCCCGGCCCAGTTGCGCAACGCGCTGATCCGGATCCTCGCCACGGAGGCCGGCCCGGCCGATCCGGCACACTCCGACTCACCCGCCGGGCACCGGGCCCCGCCCGTCGAGCACGGCCGGATCCTCATCGCCGAAGACAACGACATCAACCAGATGGTCGCCCTCGGCACGCTCGCGGCGATGGGCTACGAGGCGGACGTCGCCCACGACGGCCTCGAAGCCATCGAACTCGCGACGACCAGGGACTACCGAGCGGTGCTCATGGACTGCCAGATGCCCACCATGGACGGATTCGCCGCGACCGCGGAGCTACGCAGACGCGAAGGCGCCGCCAAACACACGCCGATCATCGCCATGACTGCCGGTGCCCGCGCCGAGGACCGGGAGCTGTGCCTCGCCGCCGGCATGGACGACTTCGTACCCAAGCCGATCGACCCGGAACAACTCGGTGCCGCGCTGCGGCGCTGGGCCGCCGAGACACCACCAGCGCCGGCACCCGACCCGCGGCGGTTGCACGACGCGATCGCGGAACGACTCAGCCTCCTGCGCAACGGGCGACCCGCGAGCCCGGACGACATCGGCACCCGCGTCATCGACGCATTCCACTCCTGCGTGCCCGACCATCTGCGGACCATCACCGACGCGATCGCCACCCGCAGCCCGGAACTCGTCCAACGGCACGCCCACGACCTCATCAGTGTCGCCGCCAACCTGGGCGCCGAAACCATGGCGCAGCTCAGCGACGAGCTGCGCTGTCACGCTCGATCAGACAACCTCGACGCGGCCGGGACGCTCGTCGGCCGCCTCTGGCGCGAGTACGAGAACGTCGAACACGCGCTTGAGCCGGTTCCTACAGCCGGCCCGCGGACTTGAGCATCAGGTAGACGTCGGCGACCTTGGAAGCGAAGCCGTCGCGCAGCTCGTCGACCACGAGCACACCCTGCTGCGTCAGCAGCGCGCGCACCCGCCCCCGCTCGGCCAGCGCCAGCTCCGCGGCCGCGGCCACGTGTACGTCGGCGGCGGTCGCGCCCTGCGCCGGGAGCTCGGCCAGCTGCGCAGTCTCCGGGTCGCGGACGCTGGCCAGCACTACCCGGTGCCGGGTGGTCAGCCGGGACAGCATCGGCAGCAGGCCCTCGACGATCGGCGCCGCGTCCAGGGCCGTGAAGATCACCACCAGGGACCGCTTGTGGTCGCGGCGCAGCAGGTCGCCGGCCGCCAGTCCGAAGTCCGTCTCCACCAGGGCCGGCTCCAGCGCCGCCATCGCGCTGATCAGCCGGGGCAGCTTGGTCCGGTGCCCGCCACCGGTCACCTTGGCCCGTACGGCCGTGTCCAGCGCCAGCAGGTCGACCCGGTCGTCGGCCTTGGTGGCCAGCACGGCCAGCAGCAGCGCCGCGTCGATCGCGGCGTCCAGCCGGGGCTCGTCACCGATCCGGGCCGCCGACGTGCGGCCGGTGTCCAGCACGCAGATCACCCGGCGGTCGCGCTCGGGACGCCAGGTGCGGACCACCACGTCGTGGGTCCGGGCGCTGGCCCGCCAGTCGATCGAGCGCACGTCGTCGCCGATCACATACTCGCGCAGCACGTCGAACTCGGTGCCCTGGCCGCGACCGCGGGTCACCACGGCCCCGTCGAAGACGCGCAGCTTGGCGAGCTTCTCCGGCAGCAGCCGCCGGGACGGGAAGCGTGGCAGCACCCGCAGCGTCGCCTCCGGGGTGCCGGCCTGGTTCCACTGCTGCCGGCGCTGCCGGTACGCCAGCCCCAGCGGCCCGTACGAGCGCAGCGTCACCCGGACCGCGACCCGGTCGCCGTGCCGCGTCGGCGTCAGCGTGGTGATCAGTTCCTGTTCCTCGCCGGCCAGCAGGCTGAGCCGGTGCTCGGTGTTGTCGGCGCCCGCCGACGGCACCCAGCGGTCGCGCAGCCGCAGCCACAGCGCCCGCCGCGAGCCGTTGCGCACGGTCAGCGGCATGGTGGCCGTCTCGCCCAGCCACACCGTCGCCTCGCCGGGGCGGCGCAGCGTGATCCCGGTCAGCGGCGCCGCGACCAGCACGTCCAGCCCGGCCGCCATGACGGCCAGCCCCAGCACGGCCGCGGTCAGCAGCCACGGGCCCGGCAGCAGGGCCGGCAGCGGCACGCCCAGCGCCAGCAGCAGCGCGAAGCGCCTGGTGATCACGGTCGGCTCAGCGGGGCGCGGGCACGGCGCCCAGCACGGTCCGCAGCACCGAGTCGGTGGACACGCCGTCCAGCTCCGCCTCTGGGCGCAGCCGTACCCGGTGCCGCAGGGTCGGGATGGCGAAGGCCTTCACGTCGTCGGGCAGCACGTAGTCGCGGCCGCTGAGCCAGGCCCGCGCCTTCGCGACCGCGAGCAGCGCGGTGGTGCCCCGCGGCGACGCGCCCAGCTCCAGCGCCGGCGACACCCGGGTGGCCCGGCACAGGTCCACGATGTATTCCAGCACCGGCTCGGCGGCGGCGACCCGGCGGGCCGCCTCCCGGCCGGCGGCCAGGTCGGCGGCGCTGGCCACCGGGCCCACCCCGGCGGCCTTCAGGTCGCGCGGGTCGAAGCCGTTGTGGTGCGCCTTGAGCACGCCGAGCTCCTCCTCCCGCTGCGGCAGCGGCACGGTCAGCTTCAGCAGGAACCGGTCCAGCTGCGCCTCCGGCAGCGGGTACGTGCCCTCGTACTCGATCGGGTTCTGGGTGGCGACCACGATGAACGGCTCGGGCAGCCGGCGAGTCTCGCCGTCGGTGCTGACCGTGCGCTCCTCCATGGCCTCCAACAGCGCCGCCTGGGTCTTCGGCGGGGTCCGGTTGATCTCGTCGCCGAGCAGCAGGTTCGTGAAGATCGGCCCGGGCCGGAAGTTGAACGCACCGGTGCGCGCGTCGTAGACCAGCGAACCGGTCACGTCGCCGGGCATCAGGTCCGGGGTGAACTGCACCCGCTTGGTGTCGACGTCCAGCGCGGCGGCGAGCGCCCGGACCAGCAGCGTCTTGGCCACCCCGGGTACGCCTTCGAGCAGCACGTGGCCGGAGCACAGCAGCGCGATGACCACCCCGCCCACCACCGCGTCCTGGCCGACGACCGCCTTGCCGACCTCGACCCGGAGGCGCTGCAGTGCTTCGCGGGCCGCCAGGGCCTCCACACCTACGGAAGACGTCACGTCACATTCCCCTCGTCAGATCCCTGTTGCCAGTTCTGCTGCCCCGTCACGAAGCGGACCAGGTTCTGCACGGTTGTGGCGGCGCGGGCCAGTTCCTCGTCGCTGTCCTCGACGCCGCCACTGAGTATCTGCCGTACCTCCAGGAAGGGCCGCCCGACGGTGGTCGCGACGCGCTCCGCCACCTCGTCGGCCGGGGCGTCCGCGGCCAGCCCGTAATGCTCGGCGAGCCGGACCCGGGCCGCGCCCTGCAGGGTCGCCAGCGAGGTGCTGCGGGCCCGGGCCCGCCGGTACAGCCCGCCGAGCCCGCGGACGGTCTCGGCGGCCCGGACCCGCACCGGCAACGGCTCGGCCACCGGGGCACCGAGCCGGCGCGCCGAGGCCGCGGCCAGGGCGAGCGCGGCCAGCGCCAGCAGCGCGAGGGTGGCCCACACGGCCGGCGGGAACGCCCGGGCCAGCGGGCTGTCCGTGACGCCGTTGCCGCCCTGCGCTGATCCACCGTCGGCCTGCCCGCCGTCCTGCGGGTCGCCGTTCGGGTCCTGCTGCGGGTAGTCGCTCCCGGGCTGGGTGCCTTCGCCCTGGTCACCCTCGCCGTCATCCTCCTGGCCGGAATCCGGCCGGGTCGGGTCGGGCTGCTCGACGCCGTCGTCCGGGGCGGGCTCCCGCTCGTGCAGGTCCAGCCAGATCACCGCCGGGCCGCGCGCCAGCAGGCCCCGGGCCAGGGCCCGGTTGCCGTGCTCGTCGGCCCGGTCGTTGCGGAACGGGTCCGCGGCGCCGACCAGGGTCATCGCGGCCCGTTCGGTGTCGAACTCGACCAGGCCGTCGTCGTAGCAGCGCACCGCCCGGTAGGTGGCCGCGCCGTACCGCCAGCGCTGCACCGCGGCGGGCCCGGCGGCGGACGCGAAGTCGGCGGAGCACCCCGGCTGCGGCGCGGTGGCCGTCCAGCGTGGCCCGAGGACGTCGATGTCGAAGCCGGCCGAGGCGAGCTCGTCCCGGCTGGGCGCCACCAGCACCACGCGGACCCGCGCCGGCAGCGAGGCCAGCCGTTCCAGGTAGGACGGATGCACCAGCCCGGGGGTGGTGACGAAGACGGTGACCGGCCCGCCGGCCGCGACGGCGGCGGCGATCGCCTCCGGGCTGTGCGTGCGCACGGTCACCTGCACCCCGGCGCTGACCAGGCTGTCGGCGAGCTGCCGGGCGCCGTCGCCGGCGTCGCTGGTGGGGGAGAGGAAGGAGGCGTCGGTCTGATCCGGCTGCTGCACCACGTGTGCGACACCGGTCATCGTGGCCAGCCCGGCGACGACGGCCAGGGGCAGCGCGAACCGCAGCCAGCGGCGGGACTTCACGGTGTGACCCCCCGCATCCGGGTGCGGACGTCGCCGGTCAGGGCGCGCATGCGTTCATCGTGCACCGGCAGCGCGGGACGGTCGCCGTACCAGATCTCGGAGAACAGGTCGGTGGCCCCGGCGAGCGGGCCGGCGACGGCCGGGCGCTGCGCGGCCGCGGCGGCCGCGACCTCGGCGGCGGTCGTGCCGGGCAGCGGCGCGACCACGCCGGCGGCGGTGAGATCACCGACCACGTCGCGGAGCCGCTGCCGGATGGCCTCGGCGTAGCGGCCCTCGGCGGCGAGCCGGTCGGCCAGCAGGGTGCCGTCGGGCAGCACCACCGTCGGGGCGAAGACCGGCACGACCTTGGTCTTCTTCGCCTTCCGGGCGGCCTTCGGCTTCCGGGTACGGCGCCACTTCGGCAGCCGCCAGCGGGGCATGCGCCAGCGGGGCAGCCGCAGCCGGGGCAGCCGGCGCGGCACCCAGGCCGGGAACCAGTACCAGAGCGCGCCCACCAGCCCGGCGAGGGCCAGCGCCAGCAGGAGCAGGACCCCCGGCGGCACGACGTCGAAGACCGCCGCCGCGAACTCGTCCCAGGCCCTGGTCACCTGGCGTACACCAGGGCGGCGGAGTCGTCCTCACCGCGACCGCGGGCCCGGCCGATGGCGATATCAAGCCCCTCGGTGCGGATCCGGGTCTCCAGCAGCAGCACGGCGGCGACGCAGGCCACGGCGGAGTAGGCGACCGCGTTGGCGAGCGCCCAGGCGGCCGGGGTCAGCCAGGCGAGCCAGACCGGCTCGCCGCCGCTGAGCTGGGTCAGAATCCACACCCACCCGCTGCCCAGCGCGAACCGGATGACGAACCAGGTCAGATAGGCACAGATCAGCGTCCAGAACCCGCGCAACCCGCCCCGCGCGGTGAGCCGCGCGGAGCGCCACAGCGCGCCGAACGGATTGCCGGAGCGATCGATGACCAGCACCGCCGGGGCGAGACTGAACAGGCCGTAGCAAAGAAACCAGGGCACCAGCCCGGCGAAGGCACCGAACACGCCGACGACCCCGAGGACCAAAGCGACAACGACGGTCGACACCGGCCGGGTCCGCGACCAGAGCTGGCGGTGCCGCACCACCCGCCCGAGCAGGGCCGGCCCGGCGGCGGCCGCGGCCAGGGCGCCGAGCAGGGTGAGAATGACGATCTCCGTGGCGAACCCGACAGCGGTGACGCTCCACCACTGCAGGAAATGCCCACGCGCGGGCCCGTAGTAGGGCGGGGTGACGAAGGCGGCTGCCCGCAACGGGGCGAGGAGAGCCTGCTCCAGCAGCCCGAGCAGGACCCCGGCGGCCAGCAGGGGCAGCGCCCTCGACCGGAGCAGCGCCATGGCGGCATCCAGCAACTCGCCGAGAGTCATCGGACGCAGCGGCAGTTCCGGCTGCGCGGGCATGGCGGCGATCCTACGAGATGACGGCTTGCCGGTGGTATCTGCCGGGTGCCCCCTGGCCACGGACGGCCGGCCCGGACCGTCCAGTAACGGTCTCGCAGCCGCTATCGCCTGGGCATGCATCGGCGGTTATGGTGCCTCCTGGGCGCCCACGAGGCGCTGTGCGCTTTCCCCTTCGAAAGGTTCCTGATGACCCTTCCCGCAGGCGTTTCGCGGCGTGGTGTGCTCGCCGCCGCTGCTGTCGGTGCCGCCGCTCCGCTCGTTCTCGGTGACGCGGCCGGCGCCGCTCCCGCGACGCGTCCCGGCCACGGCCACACCCCGAAGACGTACGACCTGACCGTGCTCGGCACCTCCGACACCCACGGCAACGTCTACAACTGGGACTACTACAAGGACCTGGAGTACGACGACAGCGCGCACAACGACGTCGGCGTCGCCAAGCTCGCCGCGCTCGTCAACCAGATCCGGGCCGAGCGGCGGGGCAAGGCCACGCTGGTGCTCGATGCCGGCGACACCATTCAGGGCACGCCGCTGGCGACCTACTACGCCAAGCAGGAGCCGATCACCGAGACCGGCGAGAAGCACCCGATGGCCAAGGCCATGAACGTGCTGCACTACGACGCCGTCACGCTGGGCAATCACGAGTTCAACTACGGGCTGCCGCTGCTGAACCTGTGGATCCGCCAGCTCGGCTTCCCCGCGCTCGCCGCCAACGCCCTGAACGCGCGTACCAAGCGGCCGGCCTTCACGCCGTACGTGATCAAGAAGGTCTCCCTCGGTCACGGCGCACCGACGCTGCGCGTCGGGATCCTCGGCCTGACCAACCCGGGCTCGGCCATCTGGGACAGGGCCAACGTCGAGGGCAAGCTGATCTTCGAGGACATGATCGCCTCGGCCGCGAAGTGGGTGCCGGTGATGCGGGCCCGCGGCGCCGACGTCGTGCTCATCTCCGCGCACGGTGGCGACAGCGGTACGTCGAGCTACGGCCCGGAGTTGCCGAACGAGAACCCGAGCGCGCTCATCGCCGAGCAGGTGCCGGGCATCGACGCGATCCTGTTCGGGCACGCGCACGCCAACGTGCCGCAGCGGTTCGTCACCAACACCAAGACCGGCGCGCAGGTGCTGCTCTCCGAGCCGTCGAAGTGGGGCCAGCGGCTCAGCCGGATGGACTTCACGCTGACCCGCGACCGCGGCCGGTGGAGCATCACCGGGAAGAAGTCGGACCTGCTGAACACCAACACGGTGACCGAGGACCCGAAGGTGCTGGCCGCGGTCCGGTCGCAGCACGCCAAGACGGTCGCGTACATCAACCAGGTGGTCGCCGCCTCCACCGTGGAACTGTCCGCGGCCGAGTCCCGGTACAAGGACACGCCGATCCTGGACTTCATCAACAAGGTGCAGACCGACACGGTGACCGCGGCCCTGGCCGGCACCCAGTACGCGGCGCTGCCGGTGCTGTCGATCGCCGCGCCGTTCAGCCGCACCGCGGTCTTCCCGCAGGGCAACGTCAAGATCAAGGACGTGGCCGGGCTGTACATCTACGACAACACGCTCGAAGCGGTCGTGCTGACCGGCGCCGAGGTGAAGGCGTACCTGGAGTATTCGGCAAAATACTTCGTGACGCTGCCGGTCGGCGCGACCCCGGTCCCGGCGTCCATCAGCGACCCGGCGGTGCCGGACTACAACTACGACGTGTTCTCCGGCATCGACTACGACATCGACATCAGCCGCCCGGTCGGCGACCGGATCACCCGGCTGGAGATCGCCGGCGTCGCCGTCGCAGCGGACGCCCAGTTCGTGGTGGCGGTGAACAACTACCGGCGCAGCGGCGGTGGCAACTTCCCCGGCATCGTCAAGACGCAGGTCTACAACGCGCAGCAGGAGATCCGCCAGTTGCTGATCGACTGGGCGCAGGCCAAGGGCGCGATCAACCCGGCGGACTTCGCAGTGGACAACTGGCGCCTGGTCCGTGCGGGCGTCCCGGTCTTCTGACGTCCCGGTCTGTCCCGGTCTGGCTTGCCGGGGGCTTGGGTCGTTGTGGTCTGGTTTGTCGGGGGCTTGGGTCGTTGTGGTCTGGCTTCCCGGCGGCCTGGGCCGTTCCGGTCTGCTTCTGCGGGCCGGGGCCGGGCCGGGGCCGGGCCGTTCTGGTCTGTCTTTCCTGGACGGGTGGGCCGGGCTTCCTGAGGGGCGGGGCTTTCCCGGTCTTCTGGCGGGTGGTTAGGGGGCCGTCGTGATGTTCCCCCCGGAGCATCACGACGGCCCATCCCATCCAGGCAGGCCACTCTGGCAGCCGGGAGGCTCCATGCGCGGTCAGCCGGTCGGCTGGGCCTGCCACTGGCCGGACTCGTCCGCGGTGAGGGCAAGGGTGCCGGTGCGCCCGCCCTCCAGGGTCAGCTGGCACAGGTAGTCACGCATGCCCTCGGCATCGCGGTCGGTCACCGCCCGGCACTGGGCCGCGGTCACCGCGATCCGGGCGTCCTTGAGCTGGCCGTCCCCGACGACGTTGCGCTGCACGGCTTCGAGGCGGTTGGTCTCCCGGATCTCGCTGAGCAACGGGACCATCACCACGGCGGCGAGCACAAACCAGCAGAAGGCGCCGGCGGCGACCGAGATCAGAAAAGCGATCCAGTACGGCGCGGTGCTGTTGTGGGTCCGCCGGGCATGGTCGGCGCGGCGTTTGGCGGAGACGACCCCGAGGATGCCGAACAGCATCGTGAACACCGCGACCGGCCACACAGCGGGCGCCTGGGCCCGGGAGGCGTGCCGCATCTCGTCGGGGAACGGCACCAGCAGGCCGCCGTACTGCGGGAGCGGCTCCTCCTGCGGGATGCCCGGGCGTTCTTGCGGGATGCCCTGGCGCTCCTGCGGGATGCCCTGGCGCTCTGACGGGATGCCCAGACGCTCCTGCGGGATGCCCAGACGCTCTGACGGGATGCCCGGACGTTCCGGCGGTGTGCTCGGACCGAGGGCCGGCGCGCCGCCGTGGTTTGTGGGCCGGGTGGCCCACGGCGGCGCGGTGGAGTATGCGGACGGCGACGGATGGGTGCTGGGCTGCGGATACGGCACAGGCACCGGATAGCCCGCCGCGCCCTCCTGCGGATACGAAACGGCCGGGTAGTCGCCGGCCGAAACGCCCTCGACCGGGTATCCGGCGGGCGGGGCGGAGACGGGCTGCCGCGCGTGAAGCTCCCGCGCGGACAGGTACTGGGCCGGCGGATACTGGGCGTAGCCGGCCGTGAACTGGGGATACTCCTGGGGCGCGACCGCGTTCTCGGGGCCGGGGGGAACCTGAGTGTTCATGCGGGGGCCTTTCCGGTGGCTGCTCGGGAGCAGTGCCGTGCCAGAGCCCATCAAATCGGTCCGGCCGCTACCGACTTGAGAAGTACCGGTCACTACGGGCCCCGGTCATTTTCGGCCAAGGAGCCTATGGATCGCCTGATTCCCATAAGTGGCCTTTTGTCGGAAGCGATTTCAGGCAAATCCCTAGATGTTGGCAGATATGGCTCCCTCGGGAGGCCTCCGCAAGGCCTTTCGGTGCCCGGCTGTCAAGTGCCCAGGCCGTTGGTGTTATGTCGGGTATTTCGGGCGAGATGCCTCGGCTGAGTCTCGGGGCGCCCGGCGTTGACCGGTGGTGCGTCGCGGCGGTGTGGAGCGGGCCGTGCCGCCACAAGGTCCTCGCCGGGTCGCCGGAGGTGGGTCGACGTTGTTGCGTGCGGGTGTGGAGGCCGCTCGGCGTTCGCCATTATGCGCCGGCGTAGCCGCAGGTCAGGGTCGACTCAAAGTGGTTCTTGCGGGTTGCCTGGTCAGCGCCAAGCCACAAGATTCTCGGCGTCGTGCCCGACAGGCGTGATGAACTGGGCGGATGGTGGATGCCCTACACGGGGCAAGCGATCCAGAAAATGGCGAAAGTCGAGAGACCGTGCCGCTACAAGATCCGCGCCGGGGTTGCCGATCCCGGGTCGACGTTTGTTGCGCGGGCGCCGAGCCAACCGCTCCGCTGCCAGAAGATCCGGTCCGGGGCCGAGCGGGCCAGCAGGGCGCACTCGGGTAAACGTGCCTGGGCGGGCCGCGCTGGCCCCAGCGCTGGAGTGATGGTGTGCGGTGGCAGTGCGAAGCTGACGCTTGCCCCGAAGCCGGCCAAATCCTCGGCGGGTCACCGACCCGGGATCAACATGGATGCGCGCGGGCGCGGAACAGACCACACCGCAACAAGATCCTCGGCGGGTCACCGACCCCGGATCAACATAGATGCGCGCGGGCACGCAGCGGACCACGCCGCAACAAGATCCGGCCGCGGCTCGCGCAGGCCGGTGGGTGTGATCGCCTGATCGGGGTATGGCGATCAACGGGTGACTCAGTCACGCAGAAGACTTCTGAGGGCCAGGACTTGCCATGATCGCAAAACAGCGCCCCCGTTTGAACGCTTTCGTCGGCGAAGCCCGAGTTGATGCCGAGGATCGAAACCCGACGAAATGGGTCCAAATCGTGGATCAGTCACGCCCCGATGGATTCGCCATCAGCACCGCCAGCGCCCGCTCGGCCGACAGGGCTGGCGTATCCGCGAAGATCGACGTAACTGCCGGGGGCATCGGCTGGCCGACGGAGCAGGGTCGACCGCGAGGCTGGCGTAACAGCCGGGCTGCACGACCGCGAAGACCGCTGCAACCGGCTGGGCCTGCCTGCAACCGGCTGGGCGTGCAACCGGCAGGCCTGCAACCGCCGGCAGGGCCCGTAACCGGCAGGGCTCGGCGTAACCGGCAGGGCTCGGCGCAGCCGGTAGGGCTCGGCGTAACCGGTAGGGCTCGGCGCAGCCGGTAGGGCTCGGCGCAGCCGGTAGGGCTCGGCGTAACCGGCAGGGCTCGGCGTAACCGGCAAGGTCCGGCGCAGCCAGCAGGGCCCATCCACCCGCGGATCAGGCACGATCACCGGCGCTGGTCGGCGGCCCCTACTCCGCCGGTGAGCGCGTCCCGAGGCGGTCGTTGAGGTTTAGTTCGTGCCGATGCCGATGATGGTGCCGTTGTCGTCTCCGCCCACGCCGCCCTCGGTCGGCTCGACGGGTGGGGTGCCCGTCGGGGTGGTTGTCGGCTCGGTGGAGGGTGGCGTTGTCGTCGGGTCTGGCGATGGCGACGAGGACGTCGAGGTCGAGGGGCTGGCCGACTTGCTGGGGCTCGCCGACCGGCTGGGCTTGCGGGTGTTGCCGTTCGGCGGGTTGTTCGGCCGGGCCGTCGCGGTGGTCTGGGTGGGCTCGACGGGATCATCCGTCTCTTCGGTGGGCCCCGCCGACACGCCCGGGGCTCCGGGGTTTGGCTGGTCGTCCGCGTCGGCGCTGCTGTTTTGCATCGCGATTGCCAGGGCCAGCCCGCCGGCCAGTATGAACAGGCCGATCACGGTCAGCAGGACGGCGATCTCGTTCTTGGACCGGCCGCGCTTGCGGGGCGGGGCCTGCATCGGCGGGGGCGCCGCTTCTAGCAGGTTGCGCTGGCCGGGCAGCAGCGGGCGCGGGCCGGCCGGGCTCATCGGCCGGGTCAGTGACGTTCCGCTCATCGACGTGCCGGTCTGCCCGGGGGCACCCATTGCCGCGCCGGTCAGGCCGGCGCTGCTCACTCCGGCGCCGCCGAACGTGGTGCCGCCCAGCGTGGTGCCGGTCACCGGGCTTCTCAACGACGGGCGGCGCAGTGTCGTGCCGGTCATCGAGGTGCCGGTCTGCGAGCGCCAGTCGAGCGGGCCGGCGGCGGCCTGCGCGGCCGCGGCGAACTCGGCAGCGTTGGAGAACCTGTCCTCCGGCTGCTTGGCCATCGCGCGGCGGATCAGCTCGCGGACGGCCGGCGGCACCAGGCTTTCCGGCAGCGGCTCCGGCTCGTCCTCCAGGTGGCGCAGCGCCACCTGCAGGGCGTTGTCGCCGTCGAACGGCGGGTTGCCGGCGATGCAGTGGTAGGCGACCGCGCCCAGCGCGTACACGTCGGTGGCCGGGGTGACGTTGCCCTTGGCGACCTGCTCGGGCGCCATGTAGAGGGCGGTGCCGACGATCGCGTTGAGGCCGGTGACGCTGGTCACGGCGGCCGAGCGGGCCACGCCGAAGTCGACCAGGATCACCGTGCCGTTGGGCTTGACGATCAGGTTGCCGGGCTTGACGTCGCGGTGCACGGTGCCGTTTTCGTGGGCGGCGTGCAGGGCCTCGGCCGCCTGCGACACGATCGACATGGTCTCGGCGACACCGAGGCGGCCCTGGTCCTTGAGGCGGGCCGAGAGCGGCTCGCCGTCCACGTACGCCATTACCAGGTAGGCGCAGTTGTCCTCGTCGTTGCGGTCGCCGGCGCTGTAGTCGTAGACCTCGACGACACCGGGGTGCCGGAAGGCGGCCATCATCCGCGCCTCGCCGTAGAAGCGGGCGGCGAACTCCGGATCCGCCAACATGGCGGTGCGGAGCACCTTGACGGCGATCGTGCGGCCGAGCACCACGTCGGTGCCACGCCACACGTCACCCATGCCACCCGTGGCGATGCGCTCGTCCAACCGGTAGCGGTTGTCCAGGAGACTTCCCGAACTGAGCACCAGCGGACCTATCTACTCGGGTGAAGCGACGGACGGACGATGCGGGCCTGTGGCCCGGCGGTGAGCCGGGGCCAACTGTACAGATTCACGTCACCTCCCGGCGAGGTCGGTCGGTTGGCGGCCGGGCGCGCGCCCGGTCAGCGGCGGGTCAGCGGCGGGACGGTGCGGCCCGCGGCCGAGTCGGTGATCAGCTGGGCGAGCCGGCGCTGTCGGGTTTCCTCCCGTTTGGCGCTGACCACCCAGTGCACGGCCGCACGGCGATAGGACGTGGGCTGCGCCGAGAACCATTGCCATGCTGCCTCCTCACTGCGGAATAGCTCAGTCTGCTGGTCGTTGAGCACCGCGTCAGCGGGCTGCTCGTACGAGTACACAGCCACCCGTTCGGGCTTGCGGGACTGGAACGCGTGCAATCCCGCCGGATGCATCAGGCCCGCCGCGGTGAGCTCGGCCACCTTGGCGACGTTGATCGCGCTCCAGACGCTGCCCTTGCGGCGCGGGGTGAACCGGACCTGGTAGCGGTCCTCGTCGATGCGCCGGCCGATGCTGTCGATCCAGCCGAAGCAGAGCGCCTGCTCGATCGCCTCGGTGTGCTGCACCGTGGGCTTGCCGGTGTGCTTCTTGAAGTAGCCCACCAGCAGCTCGGGCGCATCGGCGTGGTGCTCGACGAACCAGGCACGCAGCTCGGCGGCGTCGGCGAAGAACAGCGGCTCCATACCGAGGAGCCTAGGCGTGCGGTACGACAGAAATCCGGGCCGAAGCGCGCCGCCGCCGGTCAGCTGCCGTAGGTCGGCGTGACCACCGCTCCCGGGTCTGCCTCGGCCAGCTCCAGCTGCTCGTTCTCGGCCTGGCGCTCCGCCGCGGCCCGGGCTGTGGCCGCGGAGATCCAGCCGAGGGCGATGCCGAGCACGCCGGCGCCGGCGATCAGGCCCCAGGGCAGGCCGGGCTTGCGGCCGGCCAGCGCGTTCGCGGCCAGGGTGGCCCGTTCGAGCGCCTCGTCGCTGACCCGGTTGAGCTTGGCGCCGGCCTTGTCGGCCAGCTTGCCGCTCTTCCTGCCGGCCTTGCCGGCGAACTTGCCGCTTTGCCTGCTCGCCTTGTCGGCGAACTTGGCGGCAGTGGCGGTGGCCGCCGCGGCCTTGGCGCTGGCGAGGTCGGCGGTGTGCTTACCCGCGTCCTTGGCGCTCTCGCCGGCGCCCGCCATCGCGGACGACAGGTAGTCCCAGGCCTGCGCGGCTGTGCGCTCGGCTGTGTTCTTACGAGAGAGCATTTTCTCGGTACCTCCTGCGATCGCCGGTGCCGGCGGTGGGTCGACTCCAGGGAGGGTGCCCCACGGCTACGAAAAGCAAACGTGTCGGTGAACAGCCGGGGTGGTCGGGTGTGGACAGCGTCACGTGGGCTAAAACGGTGGACATCACTGGGTACTCTTGCTGCGGTTCACACGTGGTCCACAGGTCCCTACCAGGTTCGAGCACTACGGTTCGGTCAGTTTCACCGAACCCGACGGGGGTAGTCAACGCCGCCCCCGACGACTGCGGCAGCAAGCCCGGCCGCCGTCGTACAGAGGAGAAGACGCCCGGGACATCCCAGGCGGGTGGAGGTATTGGCGTGACGCTGTCGATAACGACGTCGACATCCCCCTCAAGGGTGGTGGAGATCTCCCCGATGGGTGAGATCGACGTCGAGAACGCGTACGAGATCAAGGAAGCCGTGGCGAGTCAGCTCGCCGCCGGACGCCCCGAGCGCATCGAACTCGACATGCACGGCGTGACCTTCATCGACTCCGTGGGCATCAGTGCCCTGGTGGCGGCGTTCCAGCTGGCCAGCGTCAGCGACGTCAAGCTGGTCGTCACGCGTCCCAGCCGCTTCGCACACCGGCAGCTCTGGGTGACCGGGCTGCTGGGCCTCTTCGGCGCGCCGGAGCCCTGCACCGACTGCGAGGAGCCGTCTCATCAGCCGCTTGTGTCCGGCGCCTGACCGCGAGTGACCTGCGGGTTAAGCCTTCCTGAGGCGGCTTGTCCGGGCGCTCGACGGTAAGGAATAGTGCTAATCCGTGGCGAGACTTCCGATGGGCACCGCCATCCTTCGGCGATATGTGCTGATCGGCGCCATCGGCCAGGGTGGCGTCTCGACCGTCTATGCGGCCGTCGACGCCCGCCAGGGCCGCAAGCTCGCGGTGAAGGTGCTGGCCCCGAGCCTGGCTGACGACCCGCAGGCCCGCGAGCAGGTCCGGCGCGAGGCGCTGATCACCGATCGGCTGCGGCATCCGAGCGTGCCGCGGGTCTTCGAGTACGGCGAGGCCCCGCTGCCCGACGGCAGCGTGGTCCCGTACGTGGTCCTCGAACTGCTGGCCGGGGTGCCGCTCACCGAGCGGCTGGCCCGGGGGCGCCTGGAATGGCCGGAGGCCGTCCGGATCGCCGCCACGGCCGCCGACGTGCTGGCGGTGGCGCACCGCCGAGGCGTGGTGCACCGCGACCTGACCGCGCGCAACGTCATGGTCAGCCCGGCCGGCATCAAGATCATCGACTTCGGCCTGGCCACGGCCGCCCTACAGGCCGACGACTCGGCCGCACACCCGACCGCGCTCCGCGGAGACCCGGCCCGCGAAGCCGCGCTCCGCGGACATGCGGCCCGCGAAGGCGTGCTCCGCGGAGACCCGGCCCGCGAAGGCGTGCTCCGCGGAGACCCGGCCCGCGAAGGCGTGCTCCGCGGAGACCCGGC
>Ga0307516_10002484_pt1 | contig 24592 bp, 37 predicted proteins | sample 19_EM_MG_FD_203310 | JGI IMG/M metagenome (GOLD analysis project Ga0307516, IMG submission 203310) | Populus trichocarpa ectomycorrhiza microbial communities from riparian zone in the Pacific Northwest, United States - 19_EM | ecosystem: Host-associated > Plants > Roots > Unclassified | place...
GTGTTCTGTTCGGTGCACTATTCTTCCTGTTTGACCAAGCCGCAGGAACAACTCATCCTGGGAGTTCACCCTCCCCCCGATGGGAAACCTGAAGAAGAGTCTATAAAACTCTTGGTTGAACTCCTCTGTCAAGGAGGCGCAAAACCTGAGCCAGGATCTGACATCGTAGCTCAGCGCTGGAGGAAAGTCTTATGGTGTGTTTTAGGTTGGCTATTGAGGTTTTGTCACTTTCCGACGCCACATAAAACTCAGGAACGCGGCGTATTCAACTTTGTGCACGATTTCGCGGGCTAGTCTGGAAGAGCTCTTAGCGGAGCCACACCTCGAGTTCGTGAATGCTACGGTTAAGGAGATCATGGGGGAGATTGTCCCTGTCGCTCAGACGAGCGGCATCTCCACCGTCGCCTTGGAGGATGAGGCGGTCGATTCCATGCGACGAACGAAGCCCAGCTGCTTTAAGCCGTAGATGCTGCTTGATCTTGAAACCAACAGGCCGTTAGAGGTAGAGGTCATTCTCGGCGAGGTTGTCAGGATCGGCGTACCAGTCCCAAGGTAGTTCCCCTCCGTATACACGACCTGCCTTCCTCGCCACACACACACGTTTCAGGCTACAACTTCTCTACGTATCTCTCAAAGCCATTCAGTGTAAATTATTGGAACCGAAGGCGGTGAATTAGGATCGCGGTCATAAGCCAACCGGGCGAGATGTGCCAGTTGGGGGATAATTTGTTTTCTTGCGCTCCGTCGATATGCTAAGTACGTGAAATCTGAAAGGCTATTTCATTATGCTCGGGCAGACAGCACACTTGATCATCGAGTCAAGAGTCCTCATAGCACTGGGAAATTTGAAGTATGAGGAACACCAGCTTGGCGTCCAAGTGGGCCGAGAATATAGATTCTTATGTCGTTTTTCCCAACCCTACACCCCGGGTCCTCCCCCGGCGGGTTTCCTTTGATAGCGACCCCGCGGAAAGGGAATTTCTGCACGTCCCAAACTGCAGGCTACTCATTTGCCACGGCGGTGCACCCACGGATAACTACTCGCCTGAACGTGCCCCGAGTTGTGTCGCCACGTCCTGGTGCGTCGACACCACATAGGCGAAACCAAGGGAAGATGAGGACAAGCACCGTAACGGGCGGATCAAACTCTGAAGATCGAACGTCCGGGACTCCCAGAGCTCGAACCACCCTCCGACTTCCACGTCCCCATCTTGACCCTCCCAACTTTCGCCCTGCTCGTACCAGCCTCACCCTCCACGGAACGACAAAACATGAATCTTACCCTCTACGCCATAACCGCCTTCATCATCCTCGACACAGACGGCAACCGCGTCCTCTCAAAATACTACCGCCAAGAGAACAACCCGTCTTCTTCAAAAGGTCTCGCGAACACGAAAGAGCAACGGGCATACGAGAAGGGGCTCTGGCAAAAGACCAAAAAATCCGGAGGTGTGTAAATTCACTGCGGCGGAATGATCACAACCCACTCTCCCTACTCCAAATCCCTCTCGTTTGAGAATCGGGAAACTGACTTTGGGACGTTGTTTTTCTTGGATATCTCCTTGTGGCGTTCTTTTCTGGCTCGGTCCTGCGTCATATCATAGGAGACATCATCCTTTACGACGGTCGTTTGGCGGTATACAAACACTCTCTGGACCTCATCTTCTACCTGATCGCCAACCAAGACGAAAACGAGTTGATGATAAGCACCGCCCTGTCGGCCTTCTCTGACGCGGTACACATGCTCCTTCGGAACCAGGTGGAAAAGAGGGCGGTTTTGGAGAACCTTGACCTCGTCCTGCTGTGCTTGGATGAGACGATAGACGAAGGGTGCGTCACCCAATCCCACACCGCCACGACGAACTGTTCTCCGCACTCTGTCCACCTTCTACGAGTTGACGACCGGTCTTTCCGTGTTTCGTTCACAGGATCATCGTGGAAACGGATTCAACGACGATAGCTTCACGAGTCAGCCGGCCCAAAGCCGACACGACAGAGATTGTCATCAACGAGCAAACGATCATGAACGCGTACCAGACGATGAAGGAGAAGATGACACAACGGATTGCCGTCGGATTTTAGAAGTACCCCACCATCTGTTATATTCTCGTCGAGAACACGGTTAATTCGGCACTTTCGTGCAGAGGGACCTACGTACGACGGCGCGAACGTTTTCACATCAGGGTGAGTCGAGCCAGTGCTACCATGGCAAAAACTGGAAGGGACCGCTTGTCTTCCACCTAAACCTATATAACCTACATCCTCAAAACGGTGGTCCCGATCATAATCACGAACGAAAACAAGTTGTAGGCAAGTTCAGAGCTGTGAGTTCTAGCTCATGCGTTATGTATAGTACAAGGGGATAGGAAGGGGGTGTCGCGCGTCGGATGTATGTACATGATCTATACGTGAGAAGGTTCGGTACTTATGTGCATGTGAGGGATGGGGAACGAGAGATGAGGACTTGAGTAACCGAACGCGTTCGGGACATGCAGGGGGAGAGGAATCATAGCAAGGGAGAGGGTCGATCGTCGTAGCCACATTAGTCGGCTGGTGAATAAGTTATAAGAGAAAGTGCGAGAAGTCACTGAGAGGATCGAGGAGCAGTCATGAACGGCAACGGAACGGCATACGAGAGGAGAAACGAGAAAAGAATCAGAGAGCTGTTGGACAGAGGCTAGCGAGTGCATGCGGTGGACTGATTGTTCAAACCTCATACCGGGCTTGGTCGAACACCCCACCTCGCAACCCTCTCTTCAGTCCTCGCCTCTTGATCGAACCTCAATCCAGTACCCCCCACAGTACTCCCGGCGAGCAACCAGCTCGTCCACCACCCCCAGTCATTCGCATCATCGCTGTCGTCATCGAGACTTTGAGTTCTGGAATGGGAGTTGGGGGGTGTCCGGCTACCGGACTTTCTTCGTTTCCGTCTCCTCTCCCGGTTGAACTGTTCGTCAGGTCCACCAGGTTTGGAGTTTGCGTAGGATTCTGGTAACGCGGCGAAGCTCACCCGATTGGGTGTGCTCCGCCCGCTGCCGTTACTTGACCCCCCAGACCCAGCGCCGAAGAAATTGGGGATGTTGAGCAGCGAGTGCGAGGGAGATAAGCTGGGTGAGTTCCTCGTGGGAGATAAGGTAGGTGATCGCAGGGAGGAGTGTCGAGGGGGAGAGGGTGGTCTTGTTGAGGAAGAATGTTTGTTTTTTGTCAGAAGTCTTGAAACAGAGGCTGTAGCGTGGGAGGTGCTGGCTCCCGGTAGCGTAGCAGGAGCCAAAAGTCGCGGCGGAGGACGTATCCTCGAACTCGAGGTAGAATTCGACGCTGTCGAACCAAGTGAGAAACACCAAAGTTACCGGGACGAACCCACACATACCTGACCGCGAAGCCGACAGCTGCTTCTCCCTCTCAAGAGCTAGCGCCTGATCATCCATAAAGATCTTCCTCAATGACGTCACGGCGAAGTTCATCTGCGTATCGCTTTCCGAGGAGCTATTGGAAGGTTCTTCGATCGGTGGTGTCAGTGGTTTTGATGCAAGGACTGGCGAAGGCGAATAAGATTCCAGCCGAATCGTCCTAAGAGGAGTCAGAGATCTTCCTCTCGATATCCTTGGTGTGGTGGGAGTATTCGGGCCTTCTGAACGTGTAGGGCTGGTTTGATTCCGTCTAACACTCCCTGGCATTATCGGCGAGGTGGTCGAACCAAACGACGGGCTTTGCGTGAGCTTTTTAGATCCCTGCTGCGGTGACACGTACGACGACAGAATGTTGTACGCCCGAATCGTGGCAGACGACTCTGGTGTGCGAGTTTCCGCGCCCTGTCCGTTACTAAAACTCGTCCGCCTCGACGAAGTGGGTGAAGGTGAGGGTGAAGGAGACCACGCGGCGGATTGAACCAGATGCGGGTGAACCGGCTGGGGTGGGGATCTGATGCCGAGGGTAGGAGGTAATTTGATTGCGTGTGAGTCGACGTCGTCGGACCCGATATATACCGTCAAGGCTCGTGGTGCGGGAGAAACAAAGTGGCTGCGGTCATGGGTGGAGTAATTGAGTTGACCCTCCGGGGTTGGGGTGACGATAGACAGAGAGGGTGAGTTGTGGCCACGCCGGCGCTCAGCCAGGGCTGGGGACAACGCGGATGAGGTCGGCAGGCTTTGGCTTATATGGCTGGTGGTGTCCGAACTCGGCAGCTTAGTAGGGCCGCCTTCTGTCTCAGTCTGTTCACCAAACAAGCTATCGACCCGCTTCCCGATCTCCTCCAGGTCGTCGATCCAATTCTTCTGCAGATCCTTGTTCTTCATAATCCGCCTCGACAAACCGGTAGCGCTCTGCTCCAAACTATCGTCCGAAGATAGGACAGCGGTCATAGAAGACTTGGTGGTGAAGGAGGACTGCAAAAGGGTGTTTGAGATTTCGAGTGCGTGCACGCTACGAGCCAACAAAGAATCGAGGTAGACGTCGCTATTTGTCGCCCTGTGTTGTGCGTCCAGGTTCCTTTGGTGATGCCTCGTTCTGAGAGACGTCAGAGACGGAGACGGGGAGTGGTGTTGTGGAGGGAGCCTTCGGGTCTTTCGTGGTGAAGACTGGAAAGGGGACACATAAATCTGTGGCGAGGCCTGCCGCCGCTTATGAACCGGGAGCTCCTGATCAGATTCGTCGGCGTCGGCGTCTTCAGAGGATTCCGGGTAGTCTGGTGGTTTGTCGGCGAAGGGTGGGACCTGTTCGAAGCGGTTCCAGGCAGGGTTTGGGTGGGGCGGGGAGGAGTATAGGGGGAGCTGGGGAGGGATGGAGTCGGATGAGAGTCTGAGGGAAGAAGGCTTCCGCCTCGAGTATCTGTGGTCGGGCATCTTTATCGTGACTCCGGGTGAGGGGGGGGGAGGTGAGGAGGATAAGCCGTGAGTCAAGCAAAGTCTGCAGACTGATGGCCGGTGATGATCATATGCTGGGGATGACGCGCCCACCTGATCCTATACATAACATCCTACTAACGAGAGACTGATAACTAGGAATACACCACGCGAAACATACCCAAACACGCTAAAGATAGACAAACATGTAGAAAAGTATCAGTGCCCCAAAAAAACCCGCAAACACGAGGGTAACAAAGATTCTCCAGATGCTCGGTCCACTGCAAGCGACGTCTATCGGACGGGGCATCGCACCCACCGGCATGGGTGTGGTAGTTCGAGATTCCAGCTCCAGTTGGCGAGCCACGTCCTTCCTCTGATAATCCACCAGCCGATCCACAGCGTCTGGGTCCCGTCCCATGACAACCCATCGCTGACTCTCCTCCACTTTGATTTTCTTCGGCTTGTATACTGTACCGGTATACATCCCGTGTCTCCCCGCTTCATGCTGAACCTCCTCGACATCAGATCTCGGAGCGGTGAAGATGCTGGCGAGTGGGGTGCTCAGCCGGACATTTCGGGCGAACGTGCGTAACGAGCTCGTGGGTCCGATCCTGTGCTCTTGGGGGGCGGCTGGCGATCCGACGAAATCGTTCTCGGTATAATACGACTCGTCCTCCGCCTTGTAATATTCTTCGCTCATGATCGTCGGTGCCGGAGACGCGGTGCGCTCGTGTTTGGCACTCTTGGAACGTGAACGTGAGTCCCAGTTACTCGGTCCTGGACGCGTCGAAGGTGGTGTCTGCTGTTCTTGTGGGTAAGAGTTGAGGCGTGCGGAGCGTCGTGGAGAGGGGGTGGTGGTTTCCGTGTTGCTGTTACTTGTGTCGTCGTCGTTGGGACATATGGATCTCCCGTTCACTCTTCGGTGTCCGGCCATCAGGGTTCCACAGCTGTGGCACTGAGGCCTCTTCCTGGCGAGGGGTGGTGTACCCGACATTGCGATAATTGTAGTTCGTGGTAGGTCAGCGTGAGTGAATCGAGGTTTTCTGTCCAGCAAGCTGAGAAAGGACATCATATCAGCACCTCCGGCCACTCACAAGCGTCGTTTATGTATCCAAATCCTGCGATTTATTGGGCCACGGCTATACAGAAACAAAGACAGAGGGGTCTGATGTGGCCGTGTGTGCAGTGATCCAAGCCGGCTGACCCACGAAGGGAGTAGAAGCGGAAGTAAACAAAGCTCACGCTCGTTTCCCTCACCCACTCGATTGCCAGCGATCGCCACGTGATCGCTTGCCACCCTCCACCCCAACTTGTAAGGACAATGAGGCTCAAGGGCGATCAAACGTACAAGACACGCTATTAATTGAGTCCGGAGTATGGATAGCACAGTACGAGTACAAGTTTTGGTGGGCAGCAAGCGGCAAACAAGGCCTGATATGTGGGTTATGGAATGGTACAGTTGGAGACCATGGTAATGGTCGTATGGCACAACAACAGATTAGATCGCGAGGGGGCTCAACAAAAGGTATCTGACACTGGGAACCACGCCTACTGGTGGACCCAGCACCACGACCGAGGAGTGAAAGGGGAAGAGACACAGCATAGAGAGAACAGAAGAATCATACAGCAGAACGCGAATGAGGATTAAGCATACAAATGTGGCTGAGGGAGAGAGAAAGGAATTGTCCGACGAAACCAAGGTTCATCGCCTGGCTGCGGTCCATGGCGAAGACTTGACCCACTGAAGGAACTGCCAGCCAGCGGCAGAGGACTTCCCCACAGTGGTATGGGGATCGAGCATGGGGACCTCGATAGTGGGAGAGAAGGGGATCCGAGGCGAATATGGAGACGACCTGGAGCTGAATCCAGCGAAGAGGTTCGCAGTGGCGCGAGAGCGAACCAGCTTGGCCGAAGATTTCTCCGGAGGCGTGATGATAGAAGAAGTCGAGGACGAGGAAGATGGGGAACTGGAGAGCTGTGGCGGTGAAGGGTAGATGTAGGAGTCCTCGAGTTCAGACTTGTAGTACGGCTCATCGGACCCGAAGTCGTAATCAGAGCCGCGGTCGCTCTCGTCATCCTCTTCGACGACGAACTTGGCCCTCTTCCGCTTAGGCAAGTCTCCCACGTCGGGTGAACGCGCACGGGAGTTCTTGGACTCGGGAGGCGTAAGGGGTGGTTTTGGGCGCGTGAGGTACGCGAGTTCGGTTTTGTAGGTTGCGAGGATATCGAGCCGGAGTTGCCCCAACTCTTCCTGTGTCAGGGACAGCCTCATATCGAGGATTTCGAACATCTGGAGTTCCACTTTTCCAATGTCCCGGCGATTGAAGATGCCGGTGACATCCGCCCAGTCACCGTTGTGGTGGGCCGAATCGAGGGTATACTAGAGTGAACGGTGAAAGAAAGATCAATAATCGCGTGTGATCCGCGAAAGAAATGTGGCGAACCTTTGTGGCGAGGACCAACGCGCCAAGGAATAACCTGTGCAGGATCCAGTCCAAAGGAGGGATGTCAATGTGAACCTTTGCCCTCCTCAGGTAGAGCAACGCGACGAGGATCGTAGGGGTGCGCGTCCGGCTCCTCCGAATGACGTTCGACACGAACTGTTCGAAACCGCAATACTTGTTGTGCATCCTATCCGACAGGGAAAGGATACCCTCGCGCGTCCCTTGGGTAGGTTTGAGCCTAAGAGCATGGGCAGCCACGTCCGTGGTCGTGTAGACGATGTAATCTATGATGAGGAAGTTAGCCGAGTGGACAAGCGAGATCTAGCGATCATGAAAGACAAACTCACCAATAACACAGCGGTCCTGGGCGTCGAGCTCGAAGAAATCCAACAAATCTTGTGGGTGGTTGTTTGGATCAACGAGAGAGGCGGGGTGGAAACGAGACATGGTGTGGGGAGAGGAGAGAGAGTTCAACTTGGGCGCTTGCGCGATTGTGGCGTTGAAGATGTTGAACTGTGGGGTGGCCGGGAAGATGCGCGTCTTAATTTCCACTAGCGTAGTTGGACCCGAATAGCCACGTCCGGTGCACGAACGGTCTGGAAAACCAAGGATGGAGGGAGGGGGGGGGAAACACCAAAGAGAAACCGGAGACAATGGGAGGGGAGAGAAATCGGAGCGGAGAGAAAGACGGGTGGTGTTATATAGAAAGGGACAACAAAGCCCTGCCGAATCCGTGGTGCGAAAGCGAAACCATGCTCGATCGAGAGGCGGATATCTGTCAGATCAAACACGTCCCATCGATTTCACTGGGCCACGGTGGCAAATAAGCCCACGCACGGCCCAGCGAATAACGCCATGGCCTGGGGACGACAAAAGATATCGATCCCGCAGCCTGCTCCTTAACGGGAAGAAAACCCAGGCGAAGAAGGCAGTTGGAATCCGCTTCCGCCACCTCGGGAGTGGGACAAGCGGCGGAAACGGGGCCAAACACACAAAGGACCGTTGTTTGTCAGGGACCGAGCATGGGCCCTCCAAAGGTTTGTCCCCGTGGCCTAAGGCCCGGTTTGGCCACCCCGCTGGGCCACCTGAGGAGAGACCGTTCAGCAAATGCGTACGTGTGCGCTCCGGTAACCTACCCAATCTTTTACAGCTCATCTCTAGCCCTAGACCAAATCCACACAAGGGTTCGAGCGAGAGCGTTGTGGTCCCTTTTGTTGTTCGTTTGTCCTGACCATCTGTCGTGACGGTCTGAAACACGTTGGTTTCCTAATCGGGAAAATTTCGCAACCCCGGTATTGTTCCTCGCTGGGTTGGGCGACGAGTGCCGCCGGCCCACTCTCACCAAACGGCTGTGGCCCAAAGACGACAGCCGGATAGCGGCGAGGCGCAACAGCCAGAATGGGCGCAAGGAGAGGAAGGATGCGAATCTTGGAATCGATGCGAGCAACCGAGAAACACGAGTCTATCTGATTTCGCGCCGCTTCCGTCTTCTTACAACAAACGGGGCACACATAAACGTTAAACACGGCAGCTGGGAGACAAAAAAACGAATACTGCAGGCAATCGGAGGAGGACAAACTCAAGACTCGGCGTGGTCTTGACAACAGAGCCCCGGTGATCAAGGCAAGCAAGGTTCGACGTCAACGTCGTTAGTCCCTCCTCACCTCGCTAGTCCCCTCCGGTCAACAAAAGGGCCACCGGGTTCCAAAGGCGCCGGGTGGATCACAAGTCCTGGGTATTGGAAATGCGCGGTAGCTTGTAAGTTATATCGAAAGCGGAATACATCAGAACAATACGACGAAAGCGCGACGAGTACCAATGTCCCATATCCCCACACTTGCACAGATCAGTCATCTGGCATCTTCAACAGCACATAGAACATCGCAATGGCTCCCATGATCATGGCCGTCAAGATGCTCGACCAGCTAGTGCCAGTATGTGGAGTTGGAGTGGCCGTCACGGGGGCGGACAGTGCCAGCGGTGGGGGCGGGTTGTTCACCACGGGGGGTGGATGGTGCCCTACTGCCCTTCGAGATTCCCTCTGTCGTTCGTCTTCCTGGTCGTTGAGCACGAGTCTTTGAAGGTGCTCGACCGCGCCTTCGTCAGTTCCCAAGATCACCTCCCAGTCTCTATCCCTCTCCTTCCCAGCCCTCCTGCTTCCGGCATTCCCGTTCAACATCCTCCCAGAACTTCCCTCTCCAAAGTCTTCAAAGAACCCACTGTCCTCCTCCACGTATTCCTCCTTTACCCACGGCAGGACGTCCTCCATCGGTACCGGCACTGGCACGACACGCGATCTGGGGATGACACGCGCATATAGCCCGTGACTCTTCGCTTCCCGTACCACCTGCCGCACACGATCCGACGGGATCCGATACAGACTGGCCAATGGCCAATCACCCCCCGTGGTGGAGACGATGCTCATCTCCCTCTCCTGTTCCAGCTGCCGTCGCTTGCCGTGGTCGCGTGCGATAGAGTGTCGGTGAGCGGAGGGGGCGGGTGTACGGTGGGGTATAGAGAACATTCGGGGTTGTAGTGATGGTGGACGCGTAGAGAGCCTGGGAATCTCTCCTATGTATTCGACCTCATCGTCATCGTCGTCGTCGTCGTCGTCGATAATTTCGATATCATCATCATCCTCGACCTCCAGGATTCCAGGTGTACCTTGCTGACTCGTGCTCCCCGGGTTGATCCAGGCCCACACCTGAGAGTCCAGCGTTCCGGGCATGATTCTCGAGTACCTCTGTCCGTTGACGAAGACCTGATCGCCCTTGTCGTCCAGCTCTATCGTCAAGCCACGCAGAATTGGGGAGGTCATCCTCCGTGGGGCGGTTCCTTGTCGCGGGAAGGGTGTGGGTGCGACGCGTGAAGTCGGTGGTAGAGGGAAGCTTGCCGGGCAAACGAACGTCCCGTCTGGTCCTCGTTTGTGTCCTTTCATGGGAGACTGACACGAATGACATTGGTGCTTCTTCCTGGATGACATGCTCCGAGCTGTCGCGTGGGTGTGTGCGCCGGTGTGTTGGTACCCTCCTGGCAAGACGATATGTTTCCTTCTCGATAAGCGGTTGTTCGGCTGTTCGAAAAGCCCGTCAGGTGAGCACGAATATTACAAGGGGGAGGGACCCGGGAAATAAAAGCTGAGTATTCACATACGTGGCGTCTTTGGTGCCCGTTTCAGACGGAGAGGGGGGGAGAAGGACGGCGGATATGATAGTGGTTCGCGGTCAAGAGGGAAAGGCAAAGGCCGAAATGCGGACGTGTGATGAACATGTTGTTCCGGCGTGTGCGAAATTTCTGGTGGGGGGATCTCGAGCCCCATATCATCCTGCCATAATCGTCCGCGTTTCGGCCTGTGTCCTGGGGCAGACACGTCCTCAAGGCAACGCCTGCTGATTTCTGCAGCTCGACTCGGCACTCCAACATTGTTCTTCCCGAAATGGGTGATCCCGCACAGCCACCCGACACCTTTGGCCATGCGCGTGGATATTGAATTCCGCGCTCTTGGCCCAGGTGAAAGGCATCCGTGGATTCTCCAATGCTTGGACGTATGCACACACTGGAACGGCTCTATGGTGCTGGGGAGGGGACAATCGCAATGGGGGCTATGAACGCTCGGAAAATCATGGTCTGTCTAAATAAACTGCGGAAATGCCAGATGAGTATACAAATACAATGGATAAAGATGTAACGGTCGGGGAGGCAGTCACGGTTGCGTTTCCCAAGCAATAGAGAGAGGAAGGTGGCAGAGAATATCCGAGAGGGTCAAGGACATCTGGGAGTAACGAGGGAAGAAAGGAACCCGAACGCCGTTATAGATAAGTCATTGTTTGCCAATCAATTAGAGTACCATTGCCCTCCGCTTTCACTGGCACTTTCAGCACCACCGTTTCTCACCCTGGTCGTCCGCACAGCGGACTTGTCGCTCCTCATAGGGCCAACCTTCTTCCCCACTCCGACGTTAGCTGAGGAAGAACCCTTACCGAAGGATGTGCTCTTTGCGATCCGAATAGGTTTTTGGGGTACAGCCAACCTCTGTTTCGACAGCGGAGGCACAGTCCTGGATTGGGAACTCGACATCTTGCGCAAGGAAGCGGACGAGACCTTCTGTTTCTTGCTCAAAGAAGGTGCATCGCTGTGTGCGTCCGCTTCAGCTTCGGCACCAGTCCTCCCAGCGTCTTCGGAATCCGACGCCAGGATGGGGATGGGGATGTTCTCGGTACCCCTCGCGACGGGACGTGTGCCCGCCCTAGTTGGCCCGGAACCGCCAACGTTCTTCTTCCTTGCAACTGGATGCAGTCCTTGGGCTGTTTTGTTCGCTCTCGTACGAGAGCTAGCGCGAGAGCTAGCACCCCCACTCGAAGAACTGGTGATGGCCATGCTTTGGATCGGTGGTCTGCTCCTCGAGCTCGTCGAGTGGGTCCTGGGGAACAGTCGTGTCCCACGAACATTCGGGACCATGAAGGCGGGGTCGACGTCCGGGACGGGGAAGGGGGGAGAGACTGCCGAGGGAGGACCCATCGCATATGTGACAGGAGAAGGGAACTCGGGAGACAGGGGCGTCTCAATCTCTTCCCTGTCGGATCCGCCCCCCGTCATGAGCGAGTCGCCTCCTCCGAGAGTTGAGAGAGTGGTAGACGCGCTCCGCAAGCTAGAGCCACTCGGGGTCGCGCTCAGTTGAGGGGCTAGATGAGGGGGGATGGGGCGAGGGGGGGAGGCGGTGTCTATCTTGAGCCTCGCATCTCGCACGTTCTTCCTTGTGTCTAGGGCAGGTCCCTTGAGCGTGACGGTAGATACCGTCCTCCTTCCGGGGCGCAAACCGCGCCAAGGGGGGAGAGGCGTCTGGAAGCTGAAACTGTTCTCCCGCTCAGAGCCCGAAGGACCCTCCATCTCTGCGTCGCTGTCCATGGCCATACCAGTGATTTTGATTCTAGGTGTCGTGAAAGTCGTGTCGCCGGCGTGGTCATCGTCCTCGCTCTCCTCCTCGTCCATCTCTTCATCGGCATCCGCGGTATTCTCCCTGTCCGACTTTTCATCAACGTTCATGTCGTCTTCCTCCCCATCGCCGCCCTTCTCTTCGCTACCCTCTAACGCCATCCTCTTCCTCTTTCTTTTGCTGTTTTTCGTTTTTTCTTCAAGCTGAACCCCACGCATAGGATATTCGTCGCTCGAGCGTACAACGGAGTTGGGGTTCATGAACTCACGCGACGACAGGAGCGACCTGTGAAAACCCGGCCGGGTCTCGTTATCATCGACTTCGCTGCCGTCACTCTGTCCAGAATTGGATATATTGTCAATATCGATGACGTCGGAGGGGCGTTTCGGTACGGGTGCGACGATCCGGAAACCGGGTGGAGGGATCGGACCCAGGACAGGCGACAACGGGTAGGCAGCCGGGAAGTCTGGGTACTTGTCTGGGCTGCGCGTGTTGGGGTAGAGGGAAGGGACAGGCAGTGGAGGTTGTAGGACCTGGGAATGATCTTCCTCCTCATAAGCAGGAGGAGGGGGATACCAGATCTGATGGGGGCCGAAGCCGTCCACCGGGTCTTGAGCACTAGCCGTGGAGGTACGTTGGTGGGTGTGTGTTTGTGGTCGCTGTTTTAACCTAGACTGAGGGCGAGACTCGTCGGAACTGACACTCTGCAGATCCTCGTCTGTGGTGGAAGACCGCCATGGAAAGGTGAAGGTGAGCCCTTTGTACCACGCGTAGACGATTTGGATGGGCCAAGAAACGAGGACGGCAAGGAAGTCGCCGAAGAGGTGGGTGGTCTCGAGCAGGGTATCGACGGTTTGGACGTGGGGCTTAATCAAGGGTCGGATTACGTGAAGGTAAACCGGTTCGGCGCCCTATTGCCAAAGGAGGGCGTTCAGCACGCAACGTTCCACGGTCGACCTGGATTGAGGCCGATGGCTCAAACTCGCCTAGCGCAAGGAGCGATCGACCCAGACCAGTGTAAGAGTGGATGTACTCACGCGAGCCCGAGTGAAGATGAAGAAGACGAGGAAGATGGACTTGATCTCGTTGTAGAAGGGGAAATAAATTATGAGCGGGTCTACCGTACTTTCGTATGTCGCGATGCCACACTGTCCAGGGAGAGAATCAAGGGCGATCAGGACATGCCGACAGAAACACAGCGCAGACGAAGGGTGAAGACATACCCAGACGGTCCAGACGGTCATGACACCCTTCATATCACGCTTGCGCTGGGTCATCGCCCTGACGCTGGGTTGGCCACCACTACGCGCGGAGGGAGTGGGGGGCTTGAGGACCTTGTAGGTGTCGTAGATGTTGAGGAATAGGTAGGCGAGACGGAGGATTGGGACTATGGGGCCCATCTCGTTGGGCTAACCAGGTCGTGTCGCCTATAAAAATTCCTCTGTATGCGCGCAGAAACCGGGAGGGAAAGCCAGAGAGAGGGTGTATGAAGGTGGTGGTCGTTGGAAGAGGAGAGGAGAAGATGGTGGATGAGAGGTAATACCGAATGAAATGTGGCATACACGAGGCGCGTCGGGTCCTGTTCGCCGTCACCCTGACTCTCGGCTTGTCCTCACCCTTCATCATGCCGAAAATCCGTACTTCGAGGACGAAACAACCCCCAGAGGGTTTCGAGGATATCGAGAGTGTGGGTCTCTGTCGCACGCGACTCACGTCTTTGACGACTGACACTAAACCACAAGTACAGATTCTCGACGACTATGCAAAGAAGATGCGCGATGCAGAAAACGAGTCCCATGAGGGAAAGCGTAGGACGGAGGCACTATGGCCCATAATGCGCATTTCGCATGCCCGCTCGCGGTACATCTACGACTTGTACTACAAGCGGGAGGCGGTTTCGAGGGAACTATACGACTGGCTCCTGAAGGAAGGGTATGCCGATGCGAAGTGAGCGCGCCGCGCCCAGACCACCTACCATGCACACACTGGGCTGACGTCGGCGACCAGTCTTATCGCCAAGTGGAAAAAGACAGGGTATGAAAAACTGTGCTGTCTCCGGTGCATTCAAACGAGGGTGAGTCCCAGATCAGATGGTGGCCCAGTGATGGCTCTTGTGCCTCAATTTTGGTCAGGATATGAATTACCAAGGGTCTACCTGCATCTGTCGAGTTCCCAAGGGCCAGCTGAGATCCGGGACCGTCGTAGAGTGCACCCACTGTGGTGAGTGTCTCGCCGTTGACTGAGGGGCGACACGCTGACGGTGGTGGGAAGGATGCCGGGGGTGCTCGTCCGACTCGTAAAGGGACCGAGCGGGTAGCTGGGAGGCCTGTAATAAATAAAGAGAGCATCACGTTTTTGTTCCTTCCCGCCGCTGTTGGTACCTGGGCTGTAACGGGAAAGGGCCGGCGCCTGACAGTGGGGCTCAAGCCTATAAGTAGCCTGTGGGCTCGGCGAGACAGTTTGTTTGGTGACTCCCCCTCTGTTCTCCCCTGCCAACAACTTCGCCATGGGTGCCTTCGCAGAAGAGATAATCCACTTGGGCAGGCAGCTCGCGTCCAGAGCAGCCAAAGAACAGGTGTGCTCTATCCCACGCGCCCACTCCCCCTCACTCAATCCGGTTAGGGCGGGGTGCTCTCTGGAGACAACCCCACAGTGTATCTGCCTACGAACCCCATGCGCTTATGGGTTATCCAACTACGTACGCGTTTTGCGACGCATTTCTCCCTTCCCTCACTTTTTTCTTCGTTCCCCAGTGATTATTCTCGGCATGATTCAGCTCCTCGCTTACCCCCTTGGCAAGATCAGGCAACCCCGGGTCATTGCAGAGGTCATCAGTGGAATCATCCTTGGCCCAACGGGTCCGTTGCCGCCCCCTTGCCCTTGCAAACCCTTACTGACAGCCGTTCTCTCACAGTCATGGGTCACATTCCCGGCTTCACCAAAACCATCTTCCCACCTGAATCCCTTCCGCTTCTCGTCCTTACCAGCAACATCGGTATCACATTGTTCCTCTTCCTCGTCGGTCTGGAGGTCGATGTCCGGCTCATGAAACGGAATGGCAAATCCGCCGCCCTTATTTCTGTGCTGGGGCTCGTTGTACCCCTTGGCCTTGGATCCGCGATCGCCGTGCCGCTCTATCACACCTTCATCCCTGACACGGTCAACTTTGGATACTTTATCCTCTTCGTTGCCGTTGCGGTCGGAATCACCGCTTTCCCCGTGCTTTGTCGTATCCTCACTGAGCTCAAGTTGTTGGATACTGTTGTCGGGCTTGTTGTCCTCGCCGCCGGTGTCGGCAACGACGTCGTCGGTTGGATTCTCCTCGCCCTGACCGTCGCATTGGTTAATGCTTCCAATGGCCTTACGGCTCTCTACGTTCTTTTGGTTGGCGTTGGTTATGTCATCTTCATGATGTGGCCCGTCAAGTGGGCCTTCCGATTTTTGCTCAAAAAATCCGGAAGCTTGGCCACCGGCCAACCTACGACTGTGGTCATGACTGTCACCCTTTTAATGGTTTTTGTTTCCGCCTTCCTCACCGACATTATCGGCATTCACGCCATCTTTGGTGAGTTCCCGACAGTCCCACCCTCAGTATTTTAATGTCTAAACTCCCCTTTCGCGATACTAGGCGGATTTGTCGCTGGGTTGATCATTCCTCACGATAATGGTTTCGCCATTTCATTGGTGGAGAAGTTCGAGGACCTGGTCTGCATCCTCCTCCTCCCGATAGTACGTGACCGATTCTATTCGATCGACCTTACCCAAAGCATCTAACTCCGTATGGTATCTGATCTGCCTTTCCAGTATTTCATCCTTTCCGGTCTCAGGACGAACTTGGGCCTCTTAAATAACGGCATCACCTGGGGGTATACAATTTTGCTGTGTGTTGTCTCTTTCCTCGCCAAGTTCCTTCCTTGCGCCATCGTTGCCAAATTATGCGGTTTCAACCTCCGCGAGTCCGGCGCCATTGGTGCCCTCATGAGCTGCAAGGGGTACGTGTCCTATCCGGATGTATGTAGGAAAGTGGTTACTGACTCGGGATCGATTGCTGTACAGTCTTGTTGAACTCATCGTGTTGAACATTGGCCTCCAAGCCGGTATTCTGGACACCCGAACCTTCTCCATGTTTGTGTTGCACGCTTTGGTTTTGACATTCATGGTAAGCTCGTATGTGTATGGAAAGTTCCTCCTTACCTGACATTCTGCCACCCCAGACCACTCCCTTGACCATCCTGATCTACCCGTCAAAGCACCGTACTCACGTTGGTGCCGATCGCAAGGAGAATCGCGATCTCACTGACGTCGAGGACCTCCCCAGAGGTGGCTCCGATGACGAGTTCAAGACTCGCTTCGCCGTCGTGTTAGATAAACTGGAGCAACTTCCGGCAATCATGACCATCACCCAGCTCCTATCAAACTCATCCTCCCAGTCCACCCTGGCCCTTTCTGAATCCAGCTTAGACGAAAAGGCGTCTATCCGGGAGGCTGCTTTGCTCCGCCCCGTTTCCATGGATACATTGAGGCTGATAGAGTTGACTGAACGTGCCTCGGCCGTCATGATGTCCGCTGAGGCTGATTACATCCTCCAAACTGATCCCATCGTCTCGGTCTTCCGGACCTTCGGAGCCCTCAACCGTGTACCTGTTAGGGCCAGCATTTCCGTCGCCAACTATAACGAATTCTCTAATAGCGTTGCAAGACACGTCGACGACTCCTCTTCACAGATGCTATTGGTTCCCTGGAAGGCCGCCACGAACGAGGGCGCATCTGTTTCCGTTGGATTCAACCCGTTCGACAGCTTGTTCAAGACAACCGTCACGACGGAGCATTCTACGGAAGTGGTCAACTCGCATTATATCAGGAAAGTCTTCGCTGGATCCAAGGCCGACGTTTGCCTTATTATCGACCGTGGGTTATCTACCTCCGGAAGCCCTGGCGGTCAACATATCTTCCTCCCGTTCTTCGGCGGTCCCGACGATAGGCTTGCACTCTCCCTTGTGGTCCAGCTTTGTGCCGGAGGTTCTGGTGTTACGGCCACAGTCGTGAGGATCAGGAAGACGGCCGGAGCTGAGACTGTGGACACGATTGAAGAGAAGACGGCTGTTCACAACGTACGCGTTTCAAATTTAGGACGAATCGAAATACTCATCGCGATCATTTTTTCTAGACCGTATTCCCCGATACCGTTTACGGCCACCAGTCTACTCAGACCCGCCTCGCATCCGACACCGCTGACGACCTTGCTTGGGGTCGGTACACCTCCAAAATCTCAGATACGACCCTTCGCGAGGCTGTCGGCCGGATCGCGTTCAGGGAAGAGCACTCTGATAAGCCCCTGCACTTTGTTCAAACCTTCGCCTCCGGCCTTCGACCACAGTCGGAGGGATCGCGTTCAACGCGTTTGTTGATCGTCGCAGGAAGGTCAAGGAGGATGGCGACCGAGAGTCATACCGCAGAGTTGAAGACGCTGTTGGCCGAAAACCGCGCCTCGATCGGAGGCGAAGCCGCCAAGACTCTTGGAGATGTTGGTACCGCCATCATCTCCGGAGGTGTTGGAGAGGGTGTTCTGGTTGTCCAGGCCAAGTTCACTGCTTAAACCTTTGAAGGTCTTAGTCCTTGGTCCCTGATCGGGTTCGTTAGGTCGCTCGTCTTGCGTCACCTCTGCAGGAACTCGTGGTTCTTTATATTTCTTCTGAGTTTTGTATACCATTCTGCTTCTTCTTTCAGTAATGAATACCTCATGACTGCTTTTCTGTGTTTCGTTTCCCACGGCTTTGATGAATATCACGGAATGCCCCTTGACTGTCATTGTAGTATCGGACCAAAAGTGACAAGAATGGAAGAGAGATTGTGGTCAACCAGGCACAAGCAATCTTTGGGTTACTTCCCGCACCCGGGGGGTTTGCGATCACGAGGCCAGGCCGAAGATCCGATCCTTTACCAGTTTTGATGACCCTCGCTCCCTCCGAGGGAGGGTTGGGAGCCCGATGGGAGTAAAACCAATCAGAAAAAGCGGGGGCGGCGGCGTGGCCCACCCCAGCATGTTGGGCGGAGGTTGGGACAACGGAGGAAATGCCACAGGTCCCACCCCAGTGGCGGGTTTAGTCTTGCGTATGTCCCATGCGAAGACGGGAAGGTCCGACTATGCGCGCGCCAAGTGCATGGGTCGACCCGTTGTTGATGATGATTTTGCTGCAACCCTGTTTTGCCCCGCAAGGAATGGCCGCAGATGTGTTATTCGTAGATAAAACGGAAAAAAGACCTACCCAATGTGCCAAAATATCGGCAATAACATCAGGCATTGGCGATGCGATTACCGGATGTCCGAGAAACTGCCGGGTAAGAATGCCGATTGGCTTAGACACCCAGTATTTGGCCCCATCACCACCAGGGTTCATGGCAAGGACGAGAAAAATCTACTCGTTTCCTGTTGTGAGGGCCCAGCAGATGACACCCCTCCTACAGTAGGATAGTTAATTAGAGACACAAATGAAACGAACAGGGAAGGAACTGACTCGAGGCCCTTGGCGTAACCGTACATCTCGAAAACCGCATGAGGGACATGAGCCCCAAGGGCCGTGAAATGTGATACGGCTTCTATCACCACCGGACCAGATAGCATGACTGACCTTAGTCGCTCAATGGTCATACTGGAGAAGGACGTGTGTGCGTCTATAGGATAGTCAGCCAGGTAAGGGACAATCAGAACACAAACTCGCCTTCGGTGGATCCATCTGCCATCGTGGCAGCGCGGTCAATAACGCCATGGAGTGTTCTGGAAATTAAAGGACTAAGAATGGCAGGCGGGATGGGTTGTTTCATGCTGAGCGCCATCATTTCACTCGACAGTACTGTTGCATATACACCAGGGAAGAGAGCCTCTACCAGAGTGTGGGTTGCCACACTCTCAGTTGAACTGTAGCTACCCACAGTCTCGGGGGTGAGTGTTTGCAAGTGTTCCAGGCGGCCGTATAGGGTTAGTTGAAGACCAAGCATCGTCCGTGCCGACAGCCTCAGCCTTTTTCGCCCGCCCCCTAAACACATCGCTCCACTTCAGCTGAAGGGACCCACCCGTAGTGATCTTCAATCTTGACAGGCGTTCGCCAGCTATGTCGGAGGGTGAAAGATGCTGAAAGGAGCAGTAAGGAGGGCGGCCGTCATCAACTGGGAGCCATACCTGGTAGCCCTCCTTCAGCGCCTTTACTATCAACTTCATCGCATCCAGGCCTGCCTTGGGCAGGATCTTGGGTACCACGGCAGGCGGGTTATTTCCCCGGATAGTGAACAGTATAGGTCTTGCGGGTATTCGTGATCGAATGGGTAGGACCCCATGGAAGGAAGTGATGGTCGGACGGGAGGCTGAGGATGGCCGCAACTGGCCGGCGTTGGATTACAAAAGACAGACAGATAGGTTCCCTGTGGGAGGTCGGATGCATGGCTGAGTGGGAATGAGGGGCACGATGCGAGTAGCGAGGACACCGCGCTACGGCCGTGGCATTGAACGCCTGAGATGGGATCGTGAATCTTTGTGAACGTAGCAGAAGCTCCTCCCCACTGCCATACGCTAACGAGACCAGGGTTGACTGTTTCGAGGTTTCGAAGCTTGCGTTGTTATTTCTGCCAGGAAAAAATTCAGCGATGGGTGCGAAGGAGGAAAATGCTACCAAACCTTGACCTGTTTGATTCCTTTCTCAAAGTGAGAATGTCCTTCGGAGACGGGGGTCACTCCCTACAGTACTTTGCAAACATTGCAATTCTGCGGACAATCGTGGATTCTCCGCACTGGGGTAGGGCACGCCGCAACAGCGTCTGAAGCTGAAGCTGAAGGTCGAAAGGTTTGTTGAGAGTGGTTTGAGTTTGTACAACGGGGGAAGGGGCGGTAGTGATCGAGGACAACGCCCGTTGCCCTTGGTCAGCTGGGGGTACAGAGGGCAAGTGTCGTGGAGAACACCAAAGACAAAGGCTGGTGGGGGGAAGCCCGTTGGCGATGGCGTCTCCGTCCTGGATTCCAGCCTAGATCACGCACCCCTGCGGTCACCGCTCCCAGGACTTGTCGAAACCCCCCACTTCTGCATGTCTCAGTGAGGGGGGTTTGTTGGGGGCGAAGTGACCATCCCCACACCCGACCGTCTCCTTGCTGTAACTTCCGCCCTGCCCCCGGGCAGGTCCACGCAAAACAGCGCCTGCACTCGCCAGATATTTCATCCCACAGGGCGCGCGGCATTCCGGCGTGGTGTTCGTGAGAAAATTTGACTCACAGGACGGCTTGTTGGAAAGGATTCGAATCCATCCCCTCTTGCCATGGATACCCAACGCGCGAAACACCCCGGTCATGGATTGACCCTCCAGCAGCTTCTGGACGCGTTGGACGAGGAGCTGTTGGCACAGACAGCCTCGGGGCAGTTGGCTTCGGATCTGGGCGCGGTACGTCTCAGTCCCACCCGTTCCGTTCTTGCTCAGCCCTCATCGTGTTTCTAGCTCCGTCGTATGGAACTGGAGACCAACCATGCGCTTTCTACAATCCACTCCTCCATGAACACTTTTTCAAAGATTAATCGTCTGCCCCCAGAGGTCCTTGCCTTGATTCCCTTCTTCCTCGCATATAAGGACCTCATTGTTGCCACCCACGTGTGCCGTCACTGGCGCAATATACTTACCGCTTCCCCTCCGCTTTGGTCATCCCTGGACAACGAATTTATGGACGAGAATCTCGTAGCCACGTACATGGACCGTTGTGGTGGCACGCCACTCGACGTATCCTTCAGCTCGGAGCTTACCAAAAATGTCCCGTTCCTCAAGAAACTCGTTCTCTGTTCGTCACATATCCGTAAAATCCACGTTCCTTGTGTTCCCTGGTACCACATCTCGGAAATTTCGGATGCTTTCGATACCCCTCTCCCACTGCTGCGAGATGTAGAATTCAGCACCGGACACGGCGAATCACCACCCCCGTTTCGGCGCCCGTTCCTCGCTGGGGCTACGAACCTGGCTTCACTCCACCTCTCCGACCACAACGTGCCACCTGGCACTCTCCTCCACTTCATCATCCCTTCGTTAACCCACTTGACGCTTATATTCAGCGATCCTCGTATCCCCATGGTCGGTGAAATATTAGAACTCCTCCGGACTTCGCCTCTCATCGAGGACCTACGAATCCACGCAGACGTCTTATTGGACGCGCCTGAAGATAACCCCGCCCTTCCTGGTCGGTTCGAATCTGTCGATCTCCTCTGCCTGCGCAACATCCACTTCAACTGGGCCACACCCCGATCTCAACATACCCTCCTCGTTCACATACAACACCCACCCGATTGTTCCGTCTTCATGCAAATGCAGTCAGATAGCGACGTTGCTCAACCCCCGCAAAACGTCTTTCCGAAAATATGGGACGCATTCTCCCTTGCGGACCCCTCCCATGTCACACTTCGGTTGAAACGCGAACAGTCATCGACTGAGTGCACGATAATCGCCAAGGCGTCCAGCGGTGCATCGGTGTCCATCACTCACATGCAGAACGTCGGCAGGTTTATCTCCACGGACGGCGATGGTGATCTCGTCAGGGATCCCAGGCGCGACCGAGACGACAATCACGTTTTCTCGGACGCGGTTGCACTCGTCGGGGAGTTGCCCCTTCGGTGTGTTCGGAAGTTTGTGTTGGAGGACCTCAAAACAGACGAGATGTCGAAGCCGCGGTCGTTCCAAGTGCCACCAGCCCTCGTTAACTTGATCTCCTCGGACATGCCAAACCTGAGGACTCTGTCACTCACCAGGACCTGCGTGTCCGAACTATTGGAGATACTCACACCACCTCCACCCCCTTCCCCTGCGCCTCCTACCGGCCTCCTCGATTCCGACGTCGCACCCACACCTCCATGCCCGAGCCTTAAGGTCCTCGAGATGCGACACCCTTCTTGGGTCGCTTCATGGCACTGTCCTGAGCTCTTGGCGCTGGCAAAGGCCAGGAAGTATGGGGGGGCTCCTTTCGAGAGGGTGTTCCTCTGTTCACCCAGCGTGCCGAAGAGCATGACTATGGGCATGTCTCTGCACGTGGAGGATATCGACATCCAAAAGTGTGGTGGGTGTGAGTAGATGACACGTATCGTCATCACCCTCGACCAGGCTCTTGTGCACGACGGCTATCGGCAGTGCACGTTGACTGGGATGTTCGATCGCACGTAAAGCCACCCAAGCTCTGAACCAGACCAGTTGCGTTCCGCTACCCCCCAAGCATGTCACACTTTGAACGATAGGGACCAGAGGCTAACCTTACATAGATAGGGCAGTTGTCTGCTCAAGACACGATAATCAAAAAAATACAGAGGGGCTTCCCCAGTTTACATACACAGGCTCCGCCTCCAGGGTAGCCTCGGCTTCGGCAACTGCCAACCGACGAGACGGCTCAGCTACCATGCATCTTTCAATCATCACCCACACTTCGTCCGAGAGTTCAGGGTGGTTGGGTTGAGGCAGCCGAACGGGTGCAGAGTCTACCGTCGTGATTACCCCGTCTGCTGATCGCAACGGGGATTTGCCTGCAAATAGCTATTGTGTACTCTTGAGTGAACGATTGGAGCCAAGGATGGGCGGTCGCTACCTCCCAAGCGAGCACGCCGAATGCGTACATGTCATCCGCCTTGGCGATTTTCACCCCAGCGGCTTCAGAGGGCCCGGGTTCTGGAGCATCGCGGATGAACGAAGGCTGTATATCTGTCGTTGACACCGCCACTCGGGGAGGAGGAACAAAGCATCTCTGGAAGTCCGATATGCGAACTGCACCGTCCTGGTCTGCCTCTACGGTCCCCTGAAAGATTGTAAGCGGATGAAGTGGATTCTTTGAGCGACGGCGTTCGCACGAATTTTAGACGATATCCAGATCGTGGATGTGGCGCAAGCCTCGGGCGATTCCCGTCAACTGAGATACGGGGGGTTAGCTGATGGGCGAACGAATTCGATGATAGATCAGAAGGTACCAGTTCCAGCATCCCTCCGTCCGACTGAATTCTCAGATGTTCACTGAGCGCTAGGCGGACTACAGAGTCAGTCGTGGCGGTAGGGGGGCGTATGATAGTGGTGTGGTATGGGAGATGGTTGCATTTCGAAACGACCGCGGAGTGAAATTTCAAGAGCCCAACTTCAACTTGGCGGATTCGGAGGGAATCAAGGAGCCGCCCAGGTTGGATCACGGCTTGAACACGAGGGACTGAACCTATCTGTAGCAGCTGAAAGTACCTGACGGAGATACCACCTCTGGGTCCAATTCACGTCAGGTCCCGGGGTAGGGGGAAGAGCAAAATGGAAAACTACGTGTCAGGTTCCCGGCCCGCCCGTTCGAGAGCCATGGGGAAAACCTTGCTTAATAGTGGAATCGATTGGGAGGCTGAGCGCTGAGATCCTTGGATCCGGCATCACAGTTCCGGCGTGCCACCTATGGATCCAGAACGCTCGAAAGTTGGTTGTGTTTTTGGCCCCGACCACCGCCAGTGATCACCTAGATCCCAAAGATACGGTTGGGAGTAAAGTGAGGAAACCGCTCAAGTAGCTGAAAGCTTCGTTCCGAATGTACGATTGTACGATGAAATAGCTGAATTGGGAATTCGAACTACAAGGAGGGTGGGTGTGATACAAGTTCACACAGCCATAAAACGCTATGATACGTACAAATACCATGCAAAACGCTACAAAGAGTGATAATGCAAACACGACGGCTTCGAGTCTCGTAAGACATTAAAATTCAAGTCTCACTGACAAAGTAACTTAACGAGAGCAGCGTACATAGTCTCCCCTTATCGCACGCGCCCAGCGCACGTCCAGAGTCAAGCCACGTCGCCTGCGAAATTTAATGCCACCAGGGACATTAGTCACGCATCGAGCTTCGACTTCATCCAGAGAGGTTTCTTGAGATCTCCGCCTCAAGGATGATAACAACGTCTTTTATCGGGGGACGGCGAGGTGGGCCGTCGTCCCAACATTTTTTAATCATGTCCCAGATTCGGTCTGAGAGTTCGGGGTGATGGAGTCGAGGCGGTCGGTAACCGCTTATCAGTGAGTGAATCGCTGCCAGTCGATGCATATTCGAGAAAGGAACCTGTCCGGCAAAAACCTGCGGATTGGCACGATTTAGCGAACGTTTGGAAGAGCCAGGGGCAAGCAACTCACCTCCCAAGCGAGTATCGCGAACGCGTAAACATCACCCTCCTTGGTTGTTCGTATCCTAGATCGGGGGAGAAGGGGACGCACCAGTTCAGGGGCAGTTCCATAAAATAGTAACTCTGCATCCATCTCCGACCAGGTAGCGTGGTTTTGAGAGGGAATGAAGGCGGACCCCAGTCCCCCAATACGAGCTGTTCCGTTGTGGTCGACCAATATATTAT
>Ga0307516_10002485_pt1 | contig 24589 bp, 18 predicted proteins | sample 19_EM_MG_FD_203310 | JGI IMG/M metagenome (GOLD analysis project Ga0307516, IMG submission 203310) | Populus trichocarpa ectomycorrhiza microbial communities from riparian zone in the Pacific Northwest, United States - 19_EM | ecosystem: Host-associated > Plants > Roots > Unclassified | place...
TAGGTGGATGCGACGCGGGCGATCGTGGGGGCACGGTGGTCGCGCCTTTTTTGCGACAATGCTCGCCCTGCCTTCCGCCTCGGTCACAGCCCCGTAGAGCCGCCAGATGTGTTCTGGCAATGCGCATGCTAGCCAAACCGCGCCCGCGGGGCGTCGCGCGGGCCGGCAACTGGACAGCTCGGCGGGCTCCGTGTTTTCTGGCTGAGGAGCATTGCCCTCGCGACGCGCGCCGCTGCATTTCTTCGCCGCCTTCGCGCTGGCAATTGCTGGGTGCGGGGGGCGCACCGGTCTCGATGGGTTTGCGCTGCCGAACGACGACGAGGGCGGCAGCCTTTCGACTTCGGGCGGCGCTTCGGCGCGCGGTGGTAACGCACCGGCCGGCGGCCGGGCGACGGGAGGAGTCGCGGGCAGAACCGGCGGCGGCAATGGCGATCGAAGCGGCAACGGCGGCGACGGCGGCAACGGCGGAGTAGCTGGCGGCGTGAACGCGGGCGGGGCGCTCGACGGCGGGCCAGGCGGCGAGCCGAACGGCGGCGCTGCAGGTGCCGAAGGCGGCGCAGGTGGCGCGCCGCCCATCGCGCGAGCCGTGAGCTTGGCGCTGGGCGCCTTCCACAGCTGCGTGGGCTTCGACGACGGTGCTTTGCGCTGCTGGGGAACCCGCTCCTACATCGGGTCGGGCAACAAGCTGACCATTGGCGACGACGAAACCCCGGGCAGCATCGGTCCTGTCGTGGTCGGCGGCACCGTCAAACAGATCTCTGCCGGTTGGTACCACTCATGCGCGCTGCTCCAGTCCGGCAACGTGCGCTGCTTCGGCAACGGCGCCTACGGCATGCTGGGCTATGGGAACACGGAGGATATTGGCGACGACGAGACGCCGGCGTCGGCCGGTGACGTGAACCTCGGCGACAAGGTGCTGCAAGTGTCGGTCGGCTCGTATCACACCTGCGCGGTGCTCGAGAACGCGAAGCTGCGTTGCTGGGGTAGGAACGACCACTTCCAGCTCGGCTCGAGCAGCGAGGACATCGGCGACGACGAAGCGCCTGCAGCCGCGGCTTTCGTCGACGTCGGCGGACCGGTCAAGCAGGTGGCGGCTGGCTACGCGCACAGCTGTGCCTTGCTGGAGAACGGCCGCGTGCGCTGCTGGGGAACCAGCAATGCCGGGGCCCTGGGCTACGGCAACCTCGCAACCGTCGGCAACGATGAGTCGCCAGCGGCCGCCGGCGACGTAGAAGTCGGCGGCAAGGTGACGCAAATCGTGGCGGGCATGCTCCACACCTGCGCGCTGCTCGACAACGGTCGAGTGCGTTGCTGGGGCTCCGGTAGCCAAGGCGAGCTCGGTTACGGCAACCTGAACAACATCGGCGATGACGAGACACCCGCCGCCGCCGGCGACGTGAACGTTGGTGGCAAGGTGACGCAGCTCGAGGCTGGCGACTTCGCTACTTGCGCCCTGCTCGACACCGGTGCCGTGCGCTGCTGGGGCGCCGGGACCAACGGCGAGCTGGGCCACGGCAACCTCGCTGATCTCGGCGATGACGAGACGCCCGCCTCGGCCGGCGACATCGATATTGGTGCCAAAGCCACGCGCATCGACGTTGGCACTCTGCACGTCTGCGCTATTCTCGTTACGGGCGGCGTGCGTTGCTGGGGCCGCGCCAGCACCGGCGCGCTCGGCTACGGCAACATCTTCGATATTGGCGACGACGAGGCGCCGGCCTCGGCCGGTGACGTCATGCTGCAGTGAGCGAACGTTGGCGGCCGTCTTCGAGAGCCACGGTTTCGGGCTCCTTTGAGCGACGATCTCCTCAACGCAAAGCCAACCGGCTACTTGAGCGGTGCTTCCCACTGGCGGCGAGCGTCGGCCATGGGGGCGCTGGGGGAATTGGCGCGGAGGGCTTGGAGGGCTTGCGGGAGGCGGGCGACGGCGGCGTGGGTGGCTGCGTCGATGACCTCGGACGCCGAGGCATTGCTGGTGGTTGCGTTGCCGCGGACGTTGGCCAGCAAGTTGCCCTGTTCGTCTAGAAGCGACAGGTCGACGACGCAGACGAGCATCAGCCGCTTGGACTCGACGTAGCGTCGCAGTTGCGCGACTGACGGCGAGATCGCGTAGCCTGCGTACGAGTCGGTAAGGCCAGCCTCCGCCAGGTGACGTCGCAGCGCGTCGCGCAACAGCGCGGCATTGCTTCGCTCGCTGGACGCCGGAGCGCGGCTCGGGCCAGGAGTAACCGCTTTGGTTTTGGGAGCAGCGCTCGCGAGCGGCGCACTCAACATCGTGGTGAGCAGCATCCAAGTTCCGACGCGCGCTGGGTTCATGCACCGAGTGATAGCAAGCGCCGCGCCAGCGCGATTTACGGCCATTTGGCGGCCCAGCGCAGCCCAAAGCGGGCCCGATGTGTGGCGAGTTGTCGCGCCGCGCCCACCTGTGACGCGCGGTTGCTGCCTCGCCCGTCACCCCCGAGCGGGCGGTCTTGCCACGCCGCTTGGGCGCTGAACGGAAACCTCGGCGACCGCGGCGCGCACTCCCCGGTGCCTCAAACGCGACAAGCTGCCTCGCTCGCGCAGCCTCCGCGCAGGCGCCAACACCCATTAATCGCGCGCAAAGTTGCCAAACGCATGGCACGCAGCTTGCTGTAAGCGCGGTCGGAAAACGATGCAAAAAGAGCCAATCTTTGCCATCCCCACCTGCCGCTTGCGCGACGTCGCAGACACCGTGCAAGCCTACGATCGCCACTTCGCCGACAACGGCCACTCGCTGCGGATGACGGTGTTCGATGACTCTGGCGCGTTGCTGCACCGGCGCTATTTCTCGCGGCTGGCACAACAGAAGACCAAGAACGAGCTGTTCTACGTCGGACCAGCAGAGAAGACCGCCCTCCGCGAGCACCTCGAGTCGAAGCTCGGCGAAAGCTCGCTAACGCCGCTCGTGGCAGAGCTTTTTCGACCGAGCTACGGCGGCAATCGCAACTACACGTTGCTCTACTCGCTCGGCTCTTACCTCGTCTCGGCGGACGACGACATGCGTCCCTACGCGCTGATCGAAGATGACGACAACGACTTCGGCGCCAACGAGATTTGCCGGGGCAAGGTCGTGCGCGCGACGGAGGCGCCGCGCGAGCGCCGCACCAGCGACATTCTCGGCGCGTTTTTGGATGTTTTGGGTAAGCCGGCGGCGCGCGTGCCAGAGGGCTACGCCCGCGGCGACTTCTTGATCGACACGGCCACCGACCTCGAGACCAACACCACGCGCGAGTTTGCGCGCGACAATCGGCTGCTCTTGCGCGATGGCGACGTCGACGGCAGCTCGGTCGTGAAAATGGCCCAAACCTTTCGCTCCGGCACCAACGACATCGACGCCGTGGACTTCATCGAGTTGTTCTTGCGCGATGGCGCGCAGACGAGCATGGACACGTTGGGCGACATCTACGTGCTGACGCGATTTCGCCCGGTCATCACCAACAAGAATTGGCGCATGGATTGCGGCGTCGCAGCCTACGACAACGTCGACGGCCTGCCGCCGTTCTTTCCGACGCGACTGCGCTTCGAAGACTACATCTATCGCCTGTGGATCCAGCAGCCGGGCATCTCGGCGGCGCACGTACCGGCTGCCCAAAACCACACCCGCAGCATCTACATGCGTAACCCACCGGCCAGCGAGATTCTGAACGAAGAGGTAGCAAACCTGCTCAAGCGCAAGATTTTTGCGAGCGTCACCGGCCTGGGGCAGCTCGGCGTGGCGTTCGACTACGACGGAGAGCTCGAAGCGGAAGACGCTGAAATCATCCTCGAAAAGATGCATCGCTTGATGGATCGCGTCCTCAGCGCCTCCGAGCAAGCGCGCGACGTGCGACGCCGCGACGAGCTACTGCGCTTTTCGGCCACGCTCGACAGCACCTTCTTCGGCTTCGATCACGATGCCTTCACCCACGCTCTGGCGCGCACGCTGACCAGCACCGTACGGCGCATCAAGGGCTCGCTCGCGCTCTGGCCGCTGCTGCTCGAGATCTGCGACCCGAACGGGCGCCGCGACCTGCCGCAGACGCGCCTCAACTAACGCGGAGCACACTTTCTCATGCGAATTGCGCAAATCTCTCCCCTGTTCGAGAGCGTCCCACCCCGGGCCTACGGCGGTACCGAGCGCGTCGTCTCCTGGCTCACCGAAGAGCTGGTGCGACAAGGCCACGACGTCACGCTCTTCGCGAGCGGCGACTCGCAGACGGAAGCCGAGCTCGTCGCCTGCTCGGAGCGGGCGCTTTGGCAAGATCCCACTTGCCTCGAGAGTCTTCCGCACCACGTGCGGCAGCTCGAGCTCGTGCTCGAGCGGGCGCGCGGCTTCGATGCTCTGCATTTTCACAGCGATTTCGTGCATTTTCCGCTGCTGCGCCGGCTGGGCGTGCCGGCCGTCACCACGCTGCACGGCGCGCTGAATCGAACCGATCACCTGCCGTTCTTTCGAGCGTACGGCGACGCGGCGCTGGTTTCGATCTCGGACGCTCAGCGCAGCAGCGTTCCCGACGCCAACTTCGTCGCGACCGTGTACCACGGCATGCCGCTCGACCTGCATCGCTTCGCGGAGCGCGGCACGGACTACCTGGCCTTTCTGGGGCGCGCTTCGCCGCAGAAGGGGCTCGATCGCGCGATCATGATCGCCAAACGCTCGAAGACCAAGCTCAAGGTCGCGGCGCGCATCTGCCCGGAAGAACGCGCCTACTTCAACGAGGTCATCACGCCGCTGCTGGCCGAAGCCGGGCCGCTCGTCGAATTCGTGGGCGAAGTGGCAGGCGCCGCCAAAGACGAGCTGCTCCGCGGCGCGCGCGGGCTGCTCTTTCCCATCGACTGGGCCGAGCCTTTCGGGCTCGTGATGATCGAAGCGCTAGCCAGCGGAACGCCCGTCATTGCCTGGCGCAACGGCTCCGTGCCCGAAGTCGTCGAGCATGGTCGTACCGGGTTCATCGTCGAGAGCGTCGAGGCCGCTACTTCCGCGGTCGGCGTGCTCGACTCCATCGACCGCCGCGCGTGCCGCGCGAGCTTCGAGCGGCGCTTCGGCGTCCAGCGCATGGCATCGGACTACGTCAAGGTTTACCGCGCCTTGGCCGAAAGGCGCTCCGGCCACGAGTGGACGGAGCTCGAGCAGGCGCAGAGGAGCGCACGAGGATGAGCGACTCGATTCCCGCCCGCGAGGCGAACGGCAAAGGCGGCGGCTCGCCCGTCCTGGCGCGCTCCGGCATCACCGACGATCGCAACCGCGTGCTCAAGCACGCCGACACCTTCGCTGTGTTCGACCATCGCGGTGACGTGAAGAGCGGCGGGCTCGACGAAGAGGGGCTGTACCACCGTGGCACCCGGCACCTGTCGCAGCTCGTGTTGCAGCTCGACGGCGATCGCCCGTTCTTCTTGAGCTCGACGTCGAGCCGCGAGAGCGGCCAGCTGTCGGTTGCACTCACGAACCACGATCGACTCGAAGGCGGTCGGGTGGTGACACCGCTCGGCACTTTGCAGCTGTCGTTCACGCGCTTTCTGTTCGATGCCACGCTCTATCAGCGCCTCAGACTGAAGAACTACGGGCTCGAGCGCATAGAGCCGGAGCTGGCGCTGATCTTTGCCGGCGACTTCGCCGACATCTTCGAGGTGCGGGGCATGACGCGCGCAGCGCGCGGGCGTGACCTGTTGCCAGAGGTCGGCACGGACCAAGTCGTTTTCGCTTACCAGGGGCTGGACGACGTTTTGCGGCGCACGGTGCTCAAGTTCGACCCGGGGCCGAGCGCGCTCACGGCGTCGTCGGCCCTGTTGCGGCTCTGCCTCGAACCGGGCGAGGAGCGCGAGCTCAGCGTTACCATCGCCTGTGAAGTCGGCCGGCAGCAGCAGAGCGTCGTCGCCTTCGCGTCCGCGCGCGACCTGGCGCGGCGCGCCCTGGAGCTGACGCCGCCTCGTCCCTCTCCGGTCGAAACCAGCAACAGTCAAGCGAACGCCTGGGTCAATCGCGCGGTCTCGGACCTGCGCATGATGACTACCGAGCTGCCCACCGGACCGTATCCGTACGCCGGCGTGCCGTGGTTCAACACCCCGTTTGGGCGCGACGGCATCATCACGGCGCTCGAGTGCCTGTGGTGGGCGCCCGAGCTAGCGAAAGGCGTGCTGCGCTACCTCGCGAGCACGCAGGCCACCGAAGTCGTGCCCGAAGAGGACGCAGAGCCCGGCAAAATCTTGCATGAAATTCGCAATGGCGAGATGGCTGCGCTGAAGGAAATGCCGTTCGGGCGCTACTACGGCAGCGTGGACGCCACGCCGCTGTTCGTGGTGCTGCTCGATGAATACTACCAGCGCACCGCCGATCGCGCGCTGGTCGACGAGCTTTGGCCGCACGCCGAGGCGGCGCTCACTTGGATCGAAACCTACGGCGACCGCGACGGCGACGGCTTCGTCGAGTACCACCGCCAAAGACCGACCGGCCTCCTGCATCAGGCTTGGAAAGACTCGGACGACGCCGTATTCCACGCTAACGGCGAGCTAGCCGAAGGCCCGATCGCCGCGTGCGAGGTGCAAGGCTACGTGTACGCCGCCCTGCGCGCCGGCATGAAGCTCGGCATGCTGCTCGGGCTCGAGCCGCGAGCGAAGGAGCTGGCGCGCCGCGCCGATAAGCTACGACGCCGCTTCGACCGCGCTTTCTGGTGCGAAGAGCTCGGCACCTACGCCATCGCGCTCGACGGTCGCAAACGAGCTTGCCGCGTGCGTTCCTCCAACGCCGGGCAATGTCTGTTCTCGGGGCTGGTTTCGCCGGAGCGAGCCGCCGAGCTGTCGCGCACCTTGCTCGCCGCGCACTCGTTTTCGGGCTGGGGCATCCGCACGTTGTCGGAAGGCATGCCGCGCTACAATCCCATGGGCTACCACACAGGGTCCGTGTGGCCGCACGACAACGCGCTGATCGCGCTTGGTTTGTCGCGCATGGGCTATAACGATCTCACGCTTTCGATCTTCTCCGGCCTGCTCGACGCCGGCACCCACTTCGATCTCGAGCGCATGCCGGAGCTATTTTGCGGCTTCGAGCGCGAGCCGAGCGCCGGCCCGGTGCTCTATCCGGTCGCGTGCGCGCCGCAGGCGTGGTCGGCGGCGTCGGTCTTTTTGCTGTTTCAGGCTTGTCTGGGCCTCGCCATCGACGCTCCGCGCCGCACGCTGCGGCTCAGCCAGCCGCGCCTGCCGCCCGGCATCGATTGGATCGAGATCCGCGATCTGTCCGTTGGCGAAGCCAGCCTAGACGTGTTGTTCGAGCGCCACGCGGACGACGTGGGCGTAAACGTGCTCAGGCGCGAAGGTTCCGTGCGGACGATCGTCGAAAAATAGCGCCGCCAAGCTCACGCAGTGCGGCGCGGCCTATGCCGAGCCCGCCACTGTGCAGCGAGTCCTGCAGCGAGCGCGAGCAGCAAAAGGCCGCGGGCCAGCCATGCCTCGCGGCGCGCTTCGGCCGCGAGCTCGGCTGCCGTGCGCTCGCCAGCTGCGCGTTGCTCCGCTCGCTCTGGTACCGGAATCTCCATGCCATAGGCATCTGCCTTGAGCCAGGCACTAGCGAAGCCGGTGCCGATGGCCTGTAGGTAAACGACGGCTGCGAGCAGCAAAAGCGCGAGCGCGAGGCAGCGCAGGCGCACCACCGGGCTGCTCCAGACTGCGCGAGCTTTTCGCCACAGCCAGCGAGGATACGAGTCCTTGTTCATGCGCGGAGACACCGACTAGCCGACGGCCCAATTCTTGCCCCTTATCGAGGGACCTATCAAGCGGAGCAGGCAGCGTTGCGGGCCATCGGGGTTGTCGGGGGCGGATGACGCAAAGGTCACTCCCTAGACGCCGAGCCGTTGGCTAGCTTGGCAGAGCCATGAACGTCACGCTCTTGATCGGGGCCATCGTGCGACAGACCACGGTCTTGATCGCGGAGCTCGCGACCGCGGGCGGGGTGCGGGCGCCGCTAGCTCACGTAGCCGACAAGGTGTTCGTCGACCTCGTGCGCGAGCTCGAGCGCCAAGGAGTCAGCCGCAAGGTGAGCGCCGACATGTTCGGCATGGGTCTACGCTCGTACTTGAGGCGCATTCAGCGGCTAGGTGAGAGCTCCACCGAGCGCGGCCGCTCACTTTGGGAAGCCGTGCTCGACTACCTCCAAGAGCAGGGGCTGGTCACGCGCGCCGAGGTCTTTACGCGCTTCCATCGCGACGACGAGGTGCTGGTGCGGGGCGTGCTGCACGACCTGTCCGAGAGCGGACTCGTGTTCTCGTCAGGGTCGGGCGCGGACTCGGCGTACCGCGCCGCCACCGAAGACGAGTTGGGGGCGCTACGCCTGCGGCGCAGCGCCGATGGCTTGGAAGAGCTGGTGTGGGCCATCGTCTACAGGAACGGCCCGCTGACGGAAGCAGAGCTGCTCTCGCTCGGAGGCATCGCGGCCGAGCAGCTGTCGCCCGTGCTCGCGCGACTGTGCGCCGAGCAGCGCGTCGAACGTACCGAAAAAGCCGGCGAGGCACGCTACGCTGCGACGACGTTCCTGGTTCCGCGCGGCGCTGCAACGGGCTTCGAGGCCTCCGTGTTCGATCACTTCCAGGCGGTGGTGAAGACCGTGAGCAGCCGGCTGCGCAAGGACCCCGTGCCCGTCGAATTGCCGTCCGGGTCGAGCCAGGCCGACGTGGTCGGAGGCAGCACCTACACGCTCGACCTCTGCGCAGGTCACCCGCTACTGGGCGAGGCGCTGGCTACGCTGGGCGATTTTCGAGCGCGCATGGCCGGCCTTCGCGAGCGCGTCGAGCAGCACAACGCCGAGCACGGCTTGCCGCCCAACTTCGTCAAGCTCGTGAGCTACGCCGGGCAGTGTTTGATTCAAGAGGACGCAGAGGAGACGCTAGTATGAGAACGAGTGGGATCCGATGGCTTTGGTTGTGTGCCACCCTGCTCGGCTGCCAGCCGAGCCCCGAGACGCCGCAAGCCGGCAGCGAGTCGCACTTCCTGGCGACCTGCAACGCGAGCTGCGCCGACGGCTTCGACTGCCTGTGCGGCGTGTGCACCAAGGCCTGTTCGGACAGCGCCAGCTGTAGCGCCATCTATCCGGCGGCGACGTGTGTAGACGTGGCAAGCCGGCCCGAAACCTCACGCTGCGAGGACACGTCGGTGCCCGCGTTCTGCGACGTGGCCTGCGCGGCCGACACGGATTGTAGCGGACTTGGCGGCGGTTTTGCCTGTAGCGGCGGCTTCTGCCGGCAACGGCCCCTGGCCACCGGGCAGCCCATTGCGCTCGACGCCGTCTGCGACATGTACACGGCGGACGTCTGCCGGGCAAAGCTGCAGTGCTTCAATTGGGACTACGCGAGCTACGACGCCTGCCTCGCGGCGCAGGAGTGCGACGGCTTCGCGCGCCTGAACGAGCTCCTGGCGCGCGGCAGCGTTCGCTACGACGCGGCGCAGGCCGGGGCTTGCCATGCGCGCCTGCAGAACGATCCCTGCAGCCTGAGCCCGATCCTTTTCAGCGTGCCCACGTTACCGGAGGCGCTGGCAATGTGCGACGCGCTCGACGGCCAGCTCGCGGCAGGAGCGGCCTGCGACTCAAACGTGGAATGCGCGAAGGGCCTGAGCTGCGCGCTCGACGCGGCCTGTCCCGGTGTGTGCGTCGTGCCGCCCCCGAAGGACGACCTGCCGCAGGGTGCGGCGTGCGAGCCCGAGATCTGCGTTCCTGCCCAGGAACATTGCTCAGAGTGCGCGCTGGGGCTCGAATGCGTCAACCAGCTGTGCGTGAAGACGCCGGCTGTCGGCGACCCGTGCCAGGGACTCCTCGGCTGCGGCAACGCGCTGTGGTGTGATGGCGCGACTGGTCAATGCGCGCCCAAGGCGGCTGCGGGCGAGCCGTGCAGCGACTTTCGCCAGGTGGCGCCCGACTGCGCCGCGGGTCTGTGGTGCGACGACCCGCCCGCCAGCCCGATGCAGAGCGGCACCTGCCGCGAGCCCGCGCTGGACGGCCAGCCTTGTCGCAGCGACGCCAATTGCGTCGCGCCGTTCTCGTGTCTGCCAGTCCCCGGGGCCAGCGTGGTCGACCCCGGCGCGTGCGGCGCGAAGCGCGCGAACGGCCTAGGTTGCAATAGCTTCGACGATTGCAAGTCCGGGCGCTGCGACATGACCAACGTGTGCGTACCCCTGCCCGCGCTCGGCGAAGCCTGCGTCGACGTTTGCGCCGACGGTCTGGTGTGCGGCAGCCCCGGCGCGAGCGCCGTGTGCGCGGCCAAGCGCTACGCTGGTGACCCGTGTGGCGACGGCGCGACCTGCGTCAATTCGCGCTGCGTCGGCGGCACCTGCACCAACCGCGGCCATTTCGGCGACGCGTGCGCGAGCGCCGACGACTGCCTGTCTAACAGCTGCGACGGCAGCTGCACCGACCCCGTCGGCTGCGCGAAATAGCCGGCTTTGGGGCTTTCGCGCCGCGCTCGGCCTGCAGCCGCGTGCGGCCTTTGACGGAACGCGGGCGAAGGGTGACGCTACGGGCGTGTCAAGCACCGAGAACAAAAAGACCCAGGCCGAGCAGCAGTCGTCGCACTCGGAGTCGTTCCGCTGGCGCGTCGCTCAGCTCTGGATTCAGGCCGAGGCGCTGGCTGCGCTCGCGCCCGAAGACGACGAGCGCGAGCAACTCTCGCGGGCGGCGCGCGTGGTGGACGCGGTGCGCCACGCGCTCGAGCACGGCGACGACCAGCTGCTGCGCGATCTCGACCAGATCGCGCACGGCGCCATGCGCGGCTCGGAGAACGTGAAGAAGCATCCGTGGCTCGCCGGCAGCGAAGCGGACCGCGACGCCAGCTTTCTTTCGAGCATGAAGCGCCACAACGCAGAGCTACTCGAACGCAGCCGCGCTGGCACGCTCGCCTCGGCCGAAGGCCGCAAATGGTTCGTGGAATGGTCGGCGGCTTACCTGCAGATCGCGCGTTTTCCGGAGCTGGCAGGCGACGTCGCGCGCATCACCGAGCTTTTGAACGCTGCCTTTCCGCCCAACACCTGGCCACCCGCATTCGTCGGCTGCTCCGATCTGGAGCTGGCCCGCCACGTGCTGCAGGCAGCCGGCGTGCCCGTCGAGCGCCTAGCGGCTTTTGGACAAGGCTCGCGCGCCTACAACCCGCGTCCCACCCAGTAACCAGCGCGCCGCTTACCACTCAGGCAACGCCCCCATGTATTTGCCTGTGAGCCGCCGCCCGCGAAAACGAGCAAAGGGGCAGGTAGGCCGAGTCCTACTTCCGCGCGGCCGGCCGCCAGCTGGCGGCCTGGACCAGCCTCCCCCCATCAATGGTGTTTGAAGTATTGCACCGCGCGTTCGTGCTTCTCGGCAGCTGCGCGCGTTGCAAAGGTGCCCAGGTTTCGGCGCCGGCCCATCTTGGCGTCCTTCTTGCGCGAGTACAATCGATATTGGCCACTACTCAGCTTGCGAATCATGGATCCTGTTCGCTCCGGCGCGCTCAGCGTTGACTTGCCACGGCGTGAGACTCGTGGCGCCCTTCGTTGAACTCTTCGATGGCCTTGCCGATGAACGCCGGCAAGTCATCGGGTTTGCGGCTGGTGACCAAGCCGCGATCGACGACCACGTCGCGATCGACCCAAATCGCCCCCGCGTTCTTGAGATCGGTCTTGAGCGACGGCCAAGAGGTGAGCGTACGACCGCGCACCAAATCCGCTTCGACCAGCGACCACGGCCCGTGGCAGATCGCGGCGATGGGCTTGCCCGCCTCGGCGAAATGACGAACGAACGCCGTCGCCTCCGGAATGGTGCGTAGCTCGTCGGGGTTGGCCACGCCACCGGGCAGCAGCAAGGCATCGAAGGTGTTCGGATCAGCGTCGGCCAGCTCGAGATCGACGCTGAAGGTGCGGCCATTCTGATGGTGCACCACGCCTTGGATGTGTCCGGCGTGAGGCGAAACCAAGAGCGTGCGTGCGCCGGCTTGGTCGAAGGCCTCGCGCGGCTTCTCGAGCTCGCTTTGCTCGACACCGTCCGTCGCCAGGATGGCGATCATCTTGCCCTTCAGCTTTTCGATTGGTTGGTTCATGGCGGTTCCTTCTGCATGCGGGCTATTGGCTCTCTGCACGTTTCGCCGTTTCCGAAGCGCTGTTTCCGAACGCGATGTCGCGCGCCTTGCTCATCGCTCGCCCTCCGCTTGCGCCAGGTAGTCTTGGCGGCGCTTCAGCAAATGGGCGCGCCGGTTCCAGACTGGCGCCAGCAGCGACTTGACGCCCACGAAGCACATGGCGGAAAGCAGCAGCGGCATCGCATAGACGGACGGCAGGCGCGCGACTCCGCCCGTGCACAGCGCGACGATGAGATTCAAAGCAAAGCCAAAAAAGCCGCCGAAAACGGCCGCCAACCCCAGCGCGCGCAGGCTGGTGAACGGCTGGCTCTTGGCGGGACGGAAGCGCACGAAGGGTCCCCAGAGCGCGTCACAATCGAGCGGTTCTTGTTCCTGGTCGGCCGCCTCGCCACGGATGTTTTGAGCCATCGAAGCCGGCTTTTGCAAGCGTCGTTCCAGACGGCACGAAGCCTGCACCCATTCCTCGACGCGCACCTGGAGCGCGTCGAACGAGGCAACAGCGCCTCAAGCGTAGCGAAACTGTCCGCGCGACAGCGCCGCGAAAGGACGAAGATGGCACGAGCAATTTGGACTGGCACGGTCGGCTTCGGACTGGTGCAGATCCCGGTCGGTCTGCATCCGGCGGAAGATCGCGCAGAGCTCGAGATGACGATGCTCGACAAGCGCGATTTTTCTCCGGTCGGCTACGAGCGAGTGAACAAGAAAACGGGCAAGGAAGTGGCGTGGGAAGACGTCGTCAAGGGCTACGAGCACGGCGACGGCAAGTTCGTGGTGCTGACGGATCAGGACTTCGAGGAGGCCAACGTCGAAGCCACGCGACAAATCGACATTCTCGACTTCGTCGACTTCAAGGACATCGATCCTCGTCACATCGAGCGCCCCTACTACATGGTGCCGCTGAAGGCCGGCAAAAAGTCGTACGCTTTGCTGCGCGAGACGCTGAAGCGCACGGGCAAGGCGGGCGTTGGCAAGGTCGTGATTCGCACCCGCCAGCACCTGGCGGCCGTGGTCGCGCACGACGACGCGCTACTCCTAGTGCTGATGCGCTTCGCCGACGAGCTACGCGACAGCAAAGACCTCGAGCTACCGAGCACCAACCTCAAATCGCTCGGCGTCTCGCCCAAAGAGCTGTCGATGGCCGAGCGCCTGGTCGAAGGCATGGTCTCGCGCTTCGAGCCTGAAAAGTACACGGACGACTACCGGCGTGATCTGATGAAGGTGATTCAGCGCAAGGCCAAGGCCGGGGAGCTGAACAGCATTCCCGAGGCGACCAAGCGCAAAACCAAGCCAACTGCGCCGCAGAAAGTGGTCGACCTGGCCGAGCTCTTGGCAAAGAGCGTCGCGAGCACCAAGAAAGTAGCGCACCGCAAGTCGGCGTGAGCGAGACGAGACCGGACGAGCCATGAAGGCGCTGGCCAAATACCGAGAAATGCGCGACTTCGCGCACACGCACGAGCCGCGCGGCGGCGCTGCGCGCGGAAAAAAATTGCCCCAGCCGAGCGCGGGGCTCAGCTTCGTCGTGCAAAAGCACGCCGCGCGCAACCTCCACTACGACTTTCGGCTCGAGCTCGACGGCGTGCTGCTCAGCTGGGCGGTGCCGAAGGGACCGAGCCTGGACCCCAAGGTCAAGCGCCTGGCCGTCGTGGTCGAGCCGCACCCGCTCGAATATGGCAAGTTCGAGGGCACAATCCCCAAGGGTGAATACGGCGCCGGCAGCGTCGACATCTGGGACCATGGCAGCTGGCAGCCCGAGGGGGACGCGCACGCGGCGCTGGCCAAAGGACACCTGGCCTTTTCGTTGAGCGGCGAAAAGCTCAAGGGCGCCTGGCACCTGGTGCGCACCAAAGGCGCGGCGGGCGGCGAGCGCGCCGCCAAAGAGGCCAAGAGCTGGCTGCTGTTCAAATCGCGCGACACCCAAGCTCGCGCGCTGCCCGAGGTACCGGCGCCCGAGCTGGCGACGCTCGTCGACCAAGCTCCGAAGGGTGACGACTTCATCCACGAAATCAAGCTCGACGGCTACCGCATGCTGGCCCGGCTCGGCGCCGGCGTCGCCACACTGCACACGCGCAGCGGCAAAGATTGGACCGAGCGCATGCCGGCGCTACGCGACGCCCTGCGCAGCCTGGGTGCCGACAGCGCCGTGTTGGACGGCGAGGTCGTGGCCCTCGACGAGCGTGGCGTCAGCAACTTTCAGACCCTGCAAAACTCGCTGAACGAAGCGCGCGACGGCGAGCTCGTGTACTTCGTGTTCGATCTGCTGCACGAGGGCGGCGAAGACTTGCGCGCGCTGCCGCTGGTCGAGCGCAAATCGCGACTGCGCGCATTGCTCGAAGCTCACGCAGCGACGCTCGGCAATCGCGTGCGCTTCAGCGCTCACGTGGTCGGAAGCGGCCCAGAGTTTTTCGAAAACGCCTGCAAGCTGGGCCTCGAGGGCACGATCGCCAAACGTGCGCTGTCTCCCTATCGTTCCGGACGCGGGCGCGACTGGTTGAAGATAAAGTGCAGTCAGCGCCAAGAATTCACCATCGTCGGCTTCACCGAGCCTGGTGGCAGCCGCAGCCACTTCGGCGCGCTGCTCCTGGGCACGCGCCGCAAGGGCGAGTTGGTATACGCCGGCAAAGTGGGCACCGGCTTCAGCGAGGTGTCGCTCAAAGAGCTGCACGAAAAGCTGCGACCGCTCGCCGTCAAACAGCCGCCGCTCGAGCGAGCGCCGCGCGGTGCCGACGCGCGCGGCGTCACTTGGGTCAAGCCCGAGCTGGTCGCCGAGATCGGCTTCACCGAACAGACGACTGACGGCTTGCTTCGTCATCCGACCTTTCACGGACTGCGCGACGACAAACCCGCGCGTGAGGTGCAGATGGAAACGGCAACTAGCGTCGCGACAGCGTCGGCGCGTAGCTACCCGCTCACGCATCCGGACAAGCTGCTGTATCCGGAGCAAGGCATCACCAAGCAGCAACTGCTCGACTACTACGAGCTGGTCGCGCCGCGCATGCTGCCGCACGTCGCCAATCGACCGCTCACGCTGGTGCGCTGCCCAAACGGTCGCGGCAAACCTTGCTTCTTCCAAAAGCACCCGGGCATTGCCACGCTGCCCGGCCTCCGCTCCGTCTCGATCCGCGAGAAAGAAGGCAAGTCGCCGTACAGCGTGCTCGACGACGCGCTCGGCCTGTTCGGGCTAGTCCAGCTCGGCGCGCTCGAGATTCACACTTGGGGCTCGCGCGCCGACGACTTCGAGCATCCGGATATTCTCGTCTTCGATCTCGATCCAGATCCGTCGGTCGGCTACGAAGCCGTGATCGCCGGCGCGCTCGCGCTGCGCGACATTTTCGAGCGGGCCAAGCTCGAGAGCTTCGTAAAGACGACCGGCGGCAAGGGCTTGCACGTCTGCTTGCCGATTCGGCCCGACCTCGACTGGACGGTCGCGAAAGATTTCACGGCCAATATCGCGCAAGGCTTGGCCAAGAGCGCGCCCGAGCTCTACGTCGCCACGCAGGCCAAGGCCAAGCGCAAGGGCAAGACCTTCATCGACTACCTGCGCAACGCCCGCGGCGCGACCTTCATAGCTCCGTACTCCACGCGCGCGCGCGAAAACGCGCCCGTCGCTGTGCCGCTCGAGTGGGACGAGCTTTCGCCAAAGCTGCCACCAGACCACTTCACGCTCCGCAACCTCGAACAGCGGCTGACGAAGCTGGCGAGCGATCCCTTCGAGCGCTTGGCGCAGCTGAAGCAACCGCTGCCGGTCGAGAAGAGCAGCTCGAAACCCACGACGGCGACCTGAACCACCCAGCAAGTGGGTGTCTGAAATTGCAGAGTGTCTGTGATTGTTCTCTAGGGGTGTATCTCGCCCCTACAAATCCAGAAATCCTCACAGACTGAGGCCAGCGAGGTAACCACACCCTGGCCATGAACCTTCGGTCCTTGGGTACGCCAGTGATTTCGATTTTGGGCGCCCTGCTGGCGCTCGCTTGCTCGGACGCGACCGGCGCGGTTGGCGGCACGGGCGCGGCGGGTGGCAGCGGCGGTGGCGGCGGCCCCGCGGCAGCGGGAACGAGCAGTGCCGGCACGGGGCTCGTGAGCGGCACGGCAGGCTCAGCGGGCGCACCCGCTTCTGCGGGCACCGGCGGTGGGCCTTCCACGGGGACGGCAGGCTCCGCCAGCGCTGGCACCGCGGCTGGTGGCGCCGCCGGCGCAGAGGGCGTCGCTGGCTCGAGCGCAATAGCCGGAGCCGCGGGCAGTGGTGGCTCCGCAGGCATGGGACAGACGGGCATGTACAACGTGCCGCGCGGAAAGAGCGCTGGTTGCAACAAGGCAGCGCCGGCCCAAGACAGCCCACAAAACTACGTCAAGCACGATATCGCGGTGACCGGCGTCGACCCCGCTTTCCTCACGGCCCACCCGTCGAATCCCGGCAACAACGGTGGCTACACGTACGCCATGCGCAACTATTACCTGAAGCTGCCTGCAGGTTACGATTCGACGAAGCCGTACGCGGTGACGTTCGGCGGCGGAGGCTGCGGCAACACCGGCGGCGACAGCGGGCGCGGCGGGGGCCAACAGGCCAGCGGTATCCCAGCCATCCAGGTCGGCTTGAGCTACGTGTTCAGCGGCGGCGCGTGTTTCGAAGACGGCTACGCCAACACGCCCGAGGTTCCGTACTTCGACGCGGTGATGGCGGAAATCTCGGCCAACTACTGCGTCAATCTAGAAAAGGTGTTCGTCGGCGGCTACAGCAGCGGCGCCTGGGAGTCGATCACCCTGGGCTTGGCGCGCGGCGGAGTGATCCGCGGTATCGCCACCGGCGCTGGTGGGCTGCGCATGAGTCGCCCCATGCCGAGCGGCATTCCGATGGCGGCCATTCTGCTCACGGGCGCAAGCGACACGACCAATCCCCCCGATGGCCCAACCGGCTCGTCGCTCGCGCGCGACCAGATCTTGATGACCAACAAATGCGTCGGCACCGACACGATGGCGTTTGCAGGCGACGCCGACTGCATGAAGTACACGGGCTGCCCCGCCGCTTTTCCCGTCGTGTGGTGCAGGCCGCCCGGCGGTCACACCGCCGGCTCGGGTGAACACTGGGCGGCCGTGGGCGCATTCTGGGACGGCTTGCCCCCGGTGCCGTGAGCGCTGGCCTCGCTGCCTACGCCGCCGGCTTCGGCGTGCTGACGGCTTGGTTGAGCCGGGCCTCCGCCTGAGTAACGACGTTCGCCAGCTCGGCCTCGCTCACGCCGGCAGCGACGGCCAGCGTCTCGAGCACGGCCAGCTCGCCCGCAGATAGCCCTTCGCTCACGAGGCCGACGACCGCCGCGGCAATCACACCTTCGCGGCCCAAGCCGGTCGCGCGCAGCGCCGCCCCGACGCGCGCGACCTCGGCCGCGAAACCGTCGCTCTGCTCGAGCTCGACGAAGTTTCGGATGCGCTGATCCAAGCTCGCGGACGACACGTTCGCGCCCAACAGCGCGACGAGTCGCCGTAGCGCGTCGAGCTCGGCGCTCTCTGCGTTGCCGTCGCTCGCGCACAGCAGGCAAGCCGCGTCGAGCACCGCGACTCGCTCAACCTCGGGCCGCGCGAGCACGGCCTCGAGCTCGCCCAAGGCGGCTTCGACGTTGCCGGCGGCGGACCCCGGCCGGTAGTCACCGCGTTCGAGATCGCGCTTGTCCTCTGCCAGGGCTTTCTTCATCACCTGACGAGCGCCGATCACGAATAGCGGCCCGAGCAGACGCCTACCCCAGGTCGAGGGCGCGTCGGCTGAAAGCCGGACCTCGGTCACGCCGGGCTCGACCTCGACGAACTCGTGCACCAAGAGCATGCCGGCGTTCGAACCCTCTAAATAGCGAATGAGAAACGAGCCATCGGGCGCGTCCTCTAGCAACGAAATATCGAATTGCGGAACGCCGAGAATGCGAAAGGTAGTACGAATCTTGCGCTCACCGGGAGCGGCCGGCTCCCACTGGTAGCGGATGCTCGGGTGAACGTTATTCCGAATGTGGTGATCGATGTCGCGATACTGGGCGCGCGCCTGCTCGGCGCTGCAGTTCATGCGTAGCGACGCGGTGACTCGAATGGCCTCGGGCATGCCCTAGCCTACGAGCCAGGCTCAGCTTCGGATTTGAGGCGCGCCCACCGGGGGTCGGCGCGCCTCTGGCCACGGCTCGCGACGGCGTCGTCGCGGGCTTACTACATTCCGGATTTGCCGCCGCTCGCAGGGCCGGAGCCGCCCGAGCTGCTGCCTGCGCCAACGAAGGTTCCGCCCGTGCCGGGATCGCCGCCCTCGGCCGTAGCGCCGCCCGCACCGCCCAAGGTGACATCACCGCCGGTACCGAAGCTACCGCCCATACTGAAGGTACCGGCGGTGCCGACGCTACCGCCCGTGCCCTTACCGCCGGTGTTGTCGCCGCCCGGGCCGCCGCCGCCGTTGGGAGGAGTGTCGGTGAACAGAGCCGCCCGTGCCTTGTCGAGCAAGCTGAGCACCTTGGTCATGCTGGACGGACGGTCCTTGTCGTTGTTCCTGAGCGCGCTCTTCAGTTGCGCTTCGGCATCGCTGAGCTGCTTCTGAACGTCGGCGCTCAGCTTCTTCGCCGAAAGATCGACGCGAGCGTCGCGCGTATCGGCGATGGCGATGGTGAGTAGGTCGGTGTTGCCCGCGGACCGCACGTCTTTCACGTATTGGACGCGCTTACGCACCTGGTCGATGTTGGCAGCGGAATTGACCACGCGCAGGAACGCCGCGAGGTCGCCCTGCTGGTCGGTATTGAGCTGGCTGAAGATGAAGAACGACGACGGCGAAGCCTGGAACGTGGGTGAGAAGTAGAAGCCCACGGCATCTTCGATCGTGTTTACCGCGTTGTTGTGGAAGAACGGCGGCGTGTCGGCGGCCTCGACCAGCGGTGGAACGTTGAAGGTGCGGTCGCCAGGCGAGAGGAAGCCGTCGTCATCCGGTAGGTCCGGCGTGAGGTTCGCGACGCCCGTGTCGAAGTTGAGGTTCTGGTCTACGAAGCCGAAAAGGTCGGTGTGGCAGAACGTGCAGCCGGTCCCGAAGAAGAGGTTCTGACCGTTGAGCGCGCGTGGATCGGTCGGAAAGTTCTGCGTAAAATCTTTCGGCGCCTGCCTGCCAGCGAAGAGCTGGAAGGCCTCCAGCGCATCGAGCTCTTCTTCCGTGGGGACACGAAAGTCGACGCCGGGCTTGCGGGCCAGCGTCTTGGTGAAATGCTGCATGATGGCGCCGAACGCGAACTCGTGCAGGGTGCTGCGGCCGGGGCCGCCGTCGCCCGACCAGCCAAGGCGATGATCGGGCGGGCCGTTGAAGGCGTTCGAGATGCCGTTGGTGATGCCGAGCGATAGCGTGTGCGGCACACCGCGCTCGACGAACTTGTGCGTCGGATCGTCGAAGCCGTCGAGGTTCTCGCGAATCAGCGCCCTGCTGCGCAAAAGCGCGGGATCTTCGAGCTTGGCGAGGGCCGGATTGGTCTCCGCCACGAACAGCGGGTCGCTCTTCGGTAGCTTGGCGATGAACGCCGGATCGATGGTGAGGCTGTCGTCGGCGCGGTGGCAGGTGCCGCAGGTGCGTCCGTTGCCGCCGAACGTTTCGTTGAAGAAGAGCTGAGCGCCGCGGGCCACCAGCGGATCGGTCGTCTCGATGTTGTTGGCGACGGGTCCAGTGACCGCGTCGAGGCCCTTGCCCTGGCGAAAGCGAAATAGTCGCTTCTCGAGCAAAGTCCGATCGCCGACGACCACGCGCGACTCGGTCGGCTTCTTGCCGGCGCGCGTCACCACGATCAGGTCCAAATCGAAGCCGACGTCGGCGCCGATGGAAACACTGAGCGTGCGGCTATTGCCGCCGCTCGTGAACTTACCGACCTTGACCATTTGATCGGTGGACTCGGGGGCCATGGTGCCGCCCGCCACGTTCTTCACGAACCAAAGCTCGAAATTGCCCCCGGAAGGAACGTTGTTGAGCGTCGCTGTCACCTTACCGGTGTTCATGTCGAGCGTAGCCTGGCCGCTGGCCACCGCGCCCCCCGGACCAGTTACCTTTTCGGTGCTGAGTCCCGGGTGAAAGCCGTAGCCGATCAGGAATTGCGCATCGAAGTTGTCTCCGGCGAAGACATTGATAAACGAGCCAAACGCGTCCGCCAGCCCGTCTTGCGGTGCCGCCGTAGGCTCTTCGCTGGAGCCTAAATTGGCTTCCGGCGAGCCCTCGACATCTCCGGGGGCCGCGCCGCAGCCCGCCACGAACACCGCCGCCGCCAGCAGGCACCAGCCCTGGCGGACAAAACCCAACTCACCCTTGGTAATCAATCGCATCTGGACCTCCCGCTGACGTGGCAAATTAGCCCAAGTCGGACCCAACGACCACGCCGCCTAACCACAACCTACGCCTCAAACCACCTGGGCGTCAGCGTGAGCGAGAACGCGAGATCGGTCAACGAAATTTCGATGCGCCGAACGAAATAGCCATGGCCGCCCGTGCGTCAGCGGGCCGTCAGCCGGCTCGCGCTCGGACGTCGACGTCGTCGGCTGCGCGCGGCCAGGCTGAGCCCCAGCATCAGCAAGAGCTGCGACGCGCGCTCCGTGCGGCCACCGGCAACGTGACAACCACAGCCAACACCCGACGCGGAGCCCGACGCGGAGGCGACACACTGATTCGCGGCGTCGCACACGAAGCCGCTCACGCAATCATCCACCGAGGCGCAGCTGGCCTTGCACACGCTACCTTCGCACTTGAAGGGCGCACAATCGGTCGTTGTACCGTCCGGATTGCCAATCACGTGATCTCCGTCGCACGAGGCCACGTCGCGCGGCACGCAATCTTGCTTGGCGGAGTCGCAGCGAAACTTGGGGGCGCAATCTCGGTCAGCCGCGCACGGAGCAGCACCGCAGCCGGAGCCCTGACACACGTAAGGCTCGCATTTCTTGGTCTTTACGGGGCCAGCCGGGCCGCAAAGGCCTGCGCCGTCACAACTAGCCGAGAACGTCTCGACGCCATCGGCACAAGTTTGGTCGCGACAACTCGTCTCGGCACCGACATAGCCTACGCAGGTATTCGTGGCTTGCTCGCCGTCGCAGGCGCGCGCGCTACACACGTCGTCCGGCGTTCCGGGATCGCATTTGGGTCGAATACCGTGGGGCACGCCCACGATCGGTGAACAAGTACCGGGCGCAGTCATGACATCGCAAGCTTCGCACTGCTCGCCGCAGGCAACGTTGCAGCACAAGCCATCTACGCAATAGCCGCTGGCGCAAGTTCCGGGCCCTTCGCACTTGGAGCCATCGATCTGCTTCTTTTTGCAGATACCCGGAGCAACGTCGCAGAACGCGCCCGTGTTGCAGTCGCTGCTGTCGGCGCAAGCCACGGCGCAAGCGCCGCTGCTGCAGGCGTACAGCTTGCAGTCGTTCTGCGCGTTGGCATCGCACTTACCAGCGCCGTCGCAAGCGAAGCCCGTCTGCACGTTGCCTTCACAGCTGGTGATGCCGCAGGCCGTGCCGGCAGCGTACGCGCTGCAGGCCCCCGCCCCATCGCACAGTCCATTTCGCTTGCAGCTGATGGCGCCTTCGTCCTCACAATCGCCATGAGCATCTGTGCCGACTTTGGCCAAGTCGCAGGCTCCGTCGACGCCCGAGGCCTTGTTGGCCGCCGTGCAAGCCTGGCAGACGCCGTTGCACGCCGTATCACAGCACACGCCTTCGACGCAGAACCCGCTTTTGCACTCGTGGCCGCCCGAGCACAGCTGCCCGTCGTCGGATTTGGACTTGCAAGTACCGCCCGCGCAGTAAAAGCCAGCGACGCAGCCATTGTCATCGCCGCAACTGCCGGCGCAGCTCGAGCTCAAGCACACATAGGGCGAGCACGAGGAGGCTTGCCCGACCTTGCAGCTGCCCAAACCGTCGCACTGTTGCCCGCTGAGCTGCGAGCCCGCGCACTGGGTCGCCCCGCACACCGTGCCCGCGTCGTACTTCTTGCAGGCGCCTTGGCCGTCACAGCTGCCGTCGTTTTTGCAGGTGGTGGGCGCGTCGGCCGAGCAATCGTTGTCAGGATCGGTGCCCGCTTGCTCGTTGCCGCACACGCCGTCTTTACCGGCGCCCTTCTTGGCCGCCGAGCAAGCTTGGCAAGCTCCGGAGCAAGCCTGATCGCAGCACACGCCGTCGACACAGTTGCCCGTCGCGCATTGGGAACCCTTGCTGCAAGATTTGCCATTGCCTTGATCGGCAGCGCAATGGCTCGTGGCGTCGCAGTAAGCGGCCGCGATGCAGTCCGCATCGGACGCGCAGGTGGTGGCGCAGGCGGCGCCGCTGCAGGCGTACGGGTCACAGCTGGCCGATTGGCCCTGTTGACACTTTCCCGCTCCATCGCAGGCGTAGCCGGTCTGCATACCCATCGAGCACGTGGTGCTGCCGCAGGCCGTGCCATTGGCATATTTTCGACAAGCCCCTACTCCGTCGCACGCGCCGTCGTGGCCACACGACGGCGGGCCGTCGTCAGGGCACTCTCCATCTGGATCGGTGGCCACGGAAACGGCTTTGCAAGTGCCATTGACGCCGCCGGTCTTGGCGGCCGAACAAGCCTGACAGACGCCGCTACAGGGCGCGTCGCAGCAAAAGCCGTCCACGCAGTTGCCGCTCGAACACTGCGACGCGGCGCTGCAGGTCGCGCCCTTGCCTTGGTCAGACTGGCAGCTGTGATCGGCAGCGCAATAGCTGCTGCCAACGCAGCCGGCATCCGAGCTGCACGAGTTAGCGCAGGTGGTCGTGTCGGCGCACACGAAAGGCGCGCAGGGGCTGGTCGTCGACGGGTTGCACGTGCCGAGGCCGTTGCAAGCGTGGCCCGTCTGCGTGCCGGCGGCGCAGGTGGTGGCCCCACATTGCCTACCGGGCGGGTAGAGCTCACAGCCATGTTTGCCGTCACAAAAACCGTCTTTCTTGCAGGTCGTCGAGCCGTCGTCGGCGCATTCGCCGTCCGGATCTGCGCCGGCCACAATGGCCCCGCAAACGCCGTCTGCCCCTGAGCCCTTCTTGCCGGCGGAACAGGCGTCGCACGTGCCGTCGCAGACCGTGTTGCAGCAAAAGCCGTCGACGCAGTTGCCGCTCGTGCACTGCGAGGCGGCTGTGCAGCTGCTGCCGTTGCCCTGGTCCGGTTGGCAAGTCTGGGTCGAGCTCTGGCAGTAAGCCGAGGCGATGCAATTGCCGTCGTCAGCGCACGACGAGACGCAGGCAGAGCCGGAGCACGTATACGGTGAGCAGCTGGTCGTGTTCGAAGGATTGCAATGTCCAAAGCCGTCGCACGAATGACCGCTTTGCTGACCCATGCTGCAGGTCGTGCTGCCGCAGCTGCTGCCATCTACATAGTTTGCGCAGGCGCCGTTACCGTCGCAAGACCCGTTGTGGCCACAGCTGGCCTGGCCGTCGTCTGCGCAATCGCCGTCTGGATCGGAGCTTGATTGCACGTTCTCGCAGAAGCCGTCCAGTCCTGCGCCCTTCTTGGTCGCGCTGCACGCTTGGCAGGTAGCCGTGCAAGCCGACTCGCAGCACACGCCGTCGACGCAGTTGCCGCTCAAGCACTGCTGGCCACCGGCACACGCCGCGCCCTTGTCTTGGTCGAGCTGGCAGGTGTGGTCGCTCAGGCGGCAAAACCCGTTCGTTACGCACTGGGCGTCGCCCGTGCAGCCGGTGCCGCAGGCGGTGGTGTTGGCGCACAGGTAAGGACTGCACGACGAAGAAGAGGCGACGCAGGTGCCCGAGCCGTTGCAGAGCGAGCCGGTGACGGTACCGTTCGAGCACGTAGTCGCGGCGCACGGCGTGGTGTTCGAGGCTGGTCGGCAGCCCCCAGCGCCGTTGCAAAAGCCGTCGGTGACGCAGCTATTGGCGGCTGGCGTACAATCGTTGCCAGGATCAGTGCCGGCCGCGACGTTGCCGCACACGCCGTCGGAGCCTCCGCCCTTCAAGGCTGCGCTGCAGGCTTGGCAAGGGCCGTTGCAAGCCGTGTTGCAACACTCGCCATCGACGCAGAAGGCACCCGCACTACAGATGCTACTACCGCAACAGTTCACCGTGTTGCCCACGCACTGCGAGCCACAGCAGAAATTGGGACTCAAACAGCACTGGTTGGTACCAGGACAATGCGGGTCGGTTGCCATGCAGATGGCTTCTGCAACGTGGCCGAGCGCTTCGTCGCCCGGCGCGCCAGATGCGCAGGCGTAAAGAACGTGGGCCAGCAGCAGCGCCCACAAAATGGCAAACCTGGAGCGCCGACTGCGAGGGTTAGGCAACCGTCCCATCCTAAGAATTGACACGCAGAGTGCGTGCGGGTTCGTCAGAGCTTAGCACCGTGCTCACTAGTTATGCAGCGACGACGGACTCTAGATCACGCAAACGACGCCGGCTTTTTCTAGCGCCGCCAGCTCGAACCTAGCGACTCGCTAGAAATCCCATTTGAGCGCCAGCTCTGGGGCCACGAACACGATCGTTCGACCGACGACACTCTGTTTGGCACCGCTGGTGTTGAAAGC
>Ga0307516_10002486_pt1 | contig 24584 bp, 33 predicted proteins | sample 19_EM_MG_FD_203310 | JGI IMG/M metagenome (GOLD analysis project Ga0307516, IMG submission 203310) | Populus trichocarpa ectomycorrhiza microbial communities from riparian zone in the Pacific Northwest, United States - 19_EM | ecosystem: Host-associated > Plants > Roots > Unclassified | place...
GTGGAAGGGGGTGAGATCAATTGCCTTGATGTGTTGCCATACGTCCGACTCAGGGTTGATCACACTCATGTCCGGTTGTTCTGCGCCACGGTATATGAGCACCCGGTCGTCTTGGTGCAAAAACGCATGTCGTGTGTTGTCCTAAGCGCTTACGTGAGGGACAAATCCTACAAACATCCAGGAGACCGGCTCACAGGTGATTGTTGGCCCGTAGCAGCACTTTTTGCAAAAGGGATCGTAAAAAGTTGACCGTCAGATCCTGACATCCCCAGTTAGCACAGACAATGAGAAAACGAAGGGATGGGGTACTGTTTGGAGACCTTTCGGCCAAGACGAAAAGTTCGAAATTCCCTGGTGCCCAGAACTAAGGTCCATTAGTTCCCCCATTGTAAAATTCTAATCAAAATGACCCACAAGCTCCCGTATCCCGTACATAAACGCGTCTTGAAACCTTGGAGACATAAAAACCTGTTCTCTCTTTCATTCGATCCCAACATACGCACCTGTCTTCATCTACAGCATATTCCGTGCCGAACCCCCAGGCGAGACACCGACCGGCAACGCTCCACACCGCCCAGCCGTGTTCCCAACCAACCGCGAGAACGTAACCATCCGAGCTCCAGTCGATTGTACGCACAGGCCCTGTAGAGGAGTGTGTGTACATGTTCGGCACGCTGAGAACCTGCGATTGAGGGGTGTACCCTTCCGCAGGAAAGCTGGAAATTTCTACCGAGCCTCTAGCACGGCTGAGTCAGTCCTGTCAAGTGGGATTTAGGTCGAATGGGTACCCCTCCATGCCCACGGCGATCAAGGAGAACTTGAGGTTGACAGCAACTTCCACGGCCCTCCGGGGTTCTGGGTAGCTAAATATTTCGTGAGTGTCACTCAAATCGAGCTGCCTTCGTTTTTGAATCGAACGGGGGATCGGCGAGGTATGGACACACGCCCCTATCCAAACCGGGGGTGACGCAGCGTTTCCATTGGGGCCGGCCTGACGCTTCCGACGCGGCCGGAGCCGGAAGTTGGTCCCTTCTAGGTCGTCGCCCTAAGGTATAAGAGCTCAACCTCCTACGAGCAGGCGAAAGTGACAAAACCTTACCATGAGATCATCACCGGAGAAGCTCGATCTACGATCACCATCATTGTCATCTTGAAGCTGGGCGAAGTAGGCGTTCCCTTCGGACGTTATCCAGGTTTCAATATTTGCTTTGGGTTGGATTATCTTCATTACTGCGACTAAACGGGTTCCGTCGTTAGAGCAGCCAATTCTGCGGCGATATTGCGCTGGACGGGTCATCCACACCATCGGTACAATCAAACCAAGGGAAGTTATACTCGTCTACGCTCCAAGAGTCATAATTCCCTTGAAAGCCCGTGGTTTCTTCTCCATCTACGTCGGGCCATGGGATCCTTTGTACTGCGCGAGGGTTCCGAGTCGAGAAGAGTATATAGCCGCGTCTCGGAGATACACTAATACGAGAAAGTGGTGTTTCAATCGCATACTGAGTACATAGAGCGCGCTCACCGACCTCAAGAGGTGTCCCTCCACAAAAACCACCCCCTCAAAATGCAAGCTGACCGACTGGACTGGGTGGGCTTCGCCGGGGCCTGGCTGGAAGCTCCGCTGGGAAGCAGGTGACAAAGCTGGTGGCTGGTACACTGGCAGATAAGACTTATTTTCCACCGCCACTAGCACTAGGTATGAACCTGCGGTCTACACGACAGAACTCGTCAGACACTACGTTGAGAGGAAAGCATGGGACACGAACCTGGATCACAATCCTGGACCCGTCAGGTGCCCACTCTGCCCGAACGTTCTCTCCATGCTCCGCCAACGATTTCTCTGTGCGTGTCAAGTGGGCTAATACCACTGGAGGCTGGGGTGGTTGACAGCCGGGTGTCAACAGGTTGTGCATGGAGGATCTAGGATCAACGCACTCGCACTCGCCAAACAGAGAGGCTGTTTGTTGTCAAGGTGCAAAATAGGAGGTTTTTGGGACCAGAAGAGATCGACAAGACCTCTTCCGGCGTAGCATCCGGTAGTGTTGGGGTGGTCGATAGCTGCTTGGCTGCAAATACGGGGAAATACATCTGTCCCGGTCCAACCTGAGCCGCGAAGGCGACGGAACGATCGAAATATGGTGACGATGCCGATCAAAAACGTCTCGCGACGGTACACGCGTCGGGGAACAGGGTTCATGTGGGTATTCACTAACAAATCCTTGAGTGACTAGCGACTACTAATTGTACAACGAGTAACAAAGCGCAGAACAGACAGCGATCCAGAAGCGTACTTATAGAATCGGGGAAAACTTTTTAGGGGGGGAGGTCAACGCGATCGGAACCAGTGGGACATCCGGCTGAATATGCCAGGTCGGATTTCGAGTTGTTTGACACCGATTCCAAATTGCCCTTCATTTTCATTGAGGAGGATTTGAATATCGGGCGCGGAGACTGGGGGCGAAACAGAAGGGGGAATATCGTAGACCTTGAAGTTCTCGGCCATGGGCGAGGACAGGGCGTCACCTGCAACCATAGGTTGTAGCCGGGTCTGTCGAAGCATGGTCAGGATATGAGAAACCCCCTCGCGCGACTGTGGAAGGGGTTAGGAATCTCGTAAATGTCGTAATAGAGGTGGAGCTGACCCTTTGAAGGTTGGTCTTGAACTTGGCAAGGCCGTGGTTTTCAATGGTCTTGGTCAGGCCCCAGCCAAAACGAGAGACTATGCGCGCTTCGTTCATCTGCAGAGTCTTCCTAAAACGGGGAGGGACACGTTAGGGGGGAACTGCATCAAAAGCCTCCACGGGGGACCTACCCGTCTTCTGCCTGGCGGAGCGTCGTGAGTTCCTCAACCCGCATTACTTTTACATGGTCGAGGTTCCTCGTCTTGCAGCGCACAACTCTGCCACCAGGATCCACCTCGCTCTCCTCGAGGATCCAACTCTCGGCACGGTTCACGATCCCTTTCGGAGCCCACTTGGGGAGTGACCCCTTTTTTAAAATGAGCCGAGTGGTGAGCAGCGTGCCTTGGGGCGTGTGGGTGCGAGAAATGACGTCACAGGAGAGGACATGGGCGGCGTATGGGTTGGGATAACGGAGGAAGAAGGCAAGGGAGACAATGGACCAAGGATCGCTGTGATGGTCGTGAGACTCCTCGCGTGCCAGTCGACAACGTGCGCGAGCGGAACACTTACTCGTACAAGTGAGAGTTTGAAAAGAATCTCATTGCCAACGACCCCGGTGGATTGTGGAAAGGAAAGGATGGGCTGGAATATTTGAGGGTGGAGTATTAAGATGTGGTGGGCGGGTGTGACCGCGGAAGACTGTGACGGACTACGGCGGCGATCTCATGCCGGACATCCGCCAGTGGGTCCCCCGTCAAATGTCTCAGTCGCAGAGAGGTCCCATGATACTCCGGAACACGCCCCACTGTATCCGCGGCCGCCCTCAGGAACACAATAAAAAAACAAAAACAACTGTTGATTCCAAATCGAACACGGGCAAGAACGACAAGGTCAGTTGTTCAACATAGGAGTACTACTAGGGGGTCCACAACGAAATCCACGTGAAACCAGCCCCCATGTACCTCGATCCCTCTTCACCGGCGAACGCCAAGTATGAAGAGATACTAGAGAGTGGCGGAGGAGATGAGCCCAGGAGTCTGGTTTCAATGTCTGACCGCGCCTCTGCAACAGCTTTCCGGTCACATCGTAGGGATGCACCTTCCTCGTGCGATAAGCACCCGATCCGTGAATCGAACGCCACCAACGACCTCTCCCACGAAGGCTAACCAACAGCAGTTCAGTTTGTTCGCTGTCAGGAATGATCAACCCAATGACGTACCCTGAGTAACAGATCGAAGGATGTGAATCCATCGAAACTCATTTCCTGGTGGCCAAGTCGCTCCAACGACGAATCACAAATAGCGTCCATCTGAGGCTTGGAGTTTGGTTCCAAATGACTGACGAGATTGCACAACACCGCAAGGTGTGCCAAACAGCCGATGCAACTGCTCTGGATGATCTCTGCGCCCTGCGTATCCCCGATCAGTAGGAACGTTTGCGTATTCCGTAGGAGTGTGTCGGAGTATTCATCGAGGCGAGCCACTAGTCCTTCGCATGACTGTTTCCATTGATCTGGTTCCACCCCTGTGACAAAGTAGGAAGCGTCAACTGGGGTCGATGAGGAGGTAGGATGCCCCACTATCGGCCGAACAGAAGGTCACAATCGCATCCCTGACCAACAAGATCCCCTGTGTCCGCGTAATCAACGGATAGATCTCGAACAAGTGCGGATAGGTTTGCTGTCCCCCCGCCATCAATCCATGCCATTGGGAACGAGGAAGTGAGCCCTCACCTGGAACTCGTATCGAAACTCCTTCTCGATCCGGGTTGCCATCTTCGGCTCTGTTCCGTCCACAGCTAAAAACATGTAACTTTCAAATTAGATGACCTGCGAGAGCACCACGACTCGCTCGCGGACATCCTCCGTGAGTACTGGTGGACGCCCAGTGACCGGAATAAACCTGAGGTTCGCTGCTTTGATGGCAACACATGCCTTCGTGAGACATTCGCGACTGGGATCGAACCACCTTGCGTGGAGGGTCATAGCAGCGGCGGAAAGCAATACCTGAACCAAGAGATTTGCATTACCCCCCTTGTTATTTTTGCGAGTTGTTCGAGAGATCGCTGAGCGTATTTCGCACGCAGTTGGATCACTCCAGGTGAGCATCTGACACCGGCACAGAAATACATCCCGAGCCCAGTCATGGTATGGACGAACCACGGGTGAATGACGGCGTTCGAAAGGTCCCCACTTAGTACAGCATCTTGCTTGGGACCCGGGAGATAAATCCCAAACTGTCTCGACCGTAGCAGCGCCGCATGACGGCCGGACGAATGGGGTTAGCTCCTATGATGTCTGCGTACGACAGCCGAAGGGAGGAAACACGCACAATGCCCATTCTAGTTCTGATGATGTCGTGGCGGCAGATACCTGAAAACGGTCTGGATCAAAGAGCGACAGCGGTGTGTGAAGTGGGCGAGGGATGGAAGGGAACCGAAGAGATGGGAGGAAAGAGAAGGTGGGTATTGCGGTGGGCTGAGGGTGGTTGGGATACCCTCCTCGGAAAGGTACGAGTTGCATTTCCGAAACCTGACCGGCTCCAGAAGGCCCAAGCCCATCCAGTGTGTCGAAGCCCGGGGGGCGGGGCCCTCTCGCAGAAACATTGGACAAGTTCTGTTCTGTGGAAGAGAACGACAGTGAACCACATGGGTTTGGTTCACCCTCGGGCGAGGAGAAAAAAGCCTGAGCAGCAGCAGCGGGTGATTTCTTGTGCATATCTTGCGCCACCCGACGCTCCTCGTACACGCAATCGGACCCCTCAACCTTGGAACATGGGGTACAGGGCCGCTTTGCGTCACACCTCTGCGCATCATCGTTGCACTGGGATAAGCTCACGAGTCTGTTGCCGAAGGAGACAGCAGACTCACCCGCTTCCTCTTGCTAATCATGCCGCACGGGATGTTTGATCAGCAGCCGTGGCCTTTTCGTCCGACAAGTTCAGGCTTGGCACTCACCGACATTGTTGACACGCATCTCCCATCCTCAAAGTGTTCCCCGCACCTCTTTTCTTCACCGACACATAAGTGCGTCTTCGATGTCCAATTCCTCACACCGTAAGCAACGCGGAGTCCCGCGGATACACCTCTTTACAAGCGAATTTTAATCACCAACCGCTGGCGAAATTGGACCATAATGATTCACCACTTTTCGAGCTCTGCGCCGAAAGCGTGGCGTATGCGTCAGTATCCAGGACCCGGAGGGAGGGGTACAAAGCACTACCCGAGCTTACCTACATGCCAAACATGCTCCTTTGTTGATCATCTTTGGCGGAGGCGACGCGGAGATGCGGACGTGCGGAGATGCGGCGTGGCGCGAGAGGGTCGGTCCTGGCACACTCACGAACACCGCCGGCGGCAGAGACTGAGGTCACGAATCAGATCTTCAGAGTCTATTCCCTCGCATCACGTTCTTGCTCGATCGCTGGCTGGGGATTGGCCTTTGGGAGACAAGACGTGGCGGATAAGTAAATCTAGAAATATCGCTAATACAGATGCTGTAATCTGCCTTGAACTGCTCAATAGGTGCCAGCTGGGCATTGTGTACAAGCCGGTGTATGGCCGTAAAGATGATCAATACCCATTGTCCCCGACAACCCCATCCCCCAACGCCGTGACCTGCAGTCCGTCATAGGCTGGCCGTATCCAAATCGGATCCCCCGGCTCAATCATCCCAATCCCACACAGGTCCGTCGCGGTCAACCCGTCCCTATCGCTTCGCCCGTCAACTGCCCCAAAAATCTTCTCGTACGTGACATGCGACACCTCATGTCCGAACCCGACACAATACGACCGGATCGCCCCAATCCTCCTTGCGGTGGAAAGCGCCTCCCTTAGGCCAAAGTGAGAAGTGTGTTTCTCGGGTCGTAAACAATCGATGACAGCGACGGACGGTTGCCCATTGCGTTTCCGTGACTCCTCCAGGAGAACCCAAGTCCCGTCGGGGACAAACGAGGCATCCGAGATGTAGATCATGGAACCTTGTATTAGGAACCCGTTGGCGATATACGGTGTTACCGTGTTGGCGAACTGAGACATCCCCGACCTGGTCGGAGCGGAGGGTAGGGTCGGTGGTGGGGTACTATGCAAAGTCATCCTCGGCGCTTGGTTTGATATGTCCTGTGGCGCCGAAAAGATGCGACCGTGATGTACTGAGAGACCGCGTCTAGTTCCACTATCATGGGGACGATGGGATTACATACCACAAAATGGCAGAACCTGAACACCAGTCCCCTCTATTTCAAACGAGACGCCCTCATCAATGATGTGCCACTTAAAGGCTGGAACCTAGGTTTTATGTCAATGCGCCTGCGTATCGGATGGCGATAACACGCGTACATCACCTCCCCCAGATGCAAATTCCTTGGACACTAGTGATGGGTGAACATCCGACCAGCGACGGCCACCACCAATCACCAACCTAGATACGGAAATGCTCTCTTGACTTCGTTGAAAGTCGCCTGAGAGAGATATAGGTCTATATGCGGCTGGATCGCCGAGTTTAACGTCCACGCTGGACACAACGTTCAGGTAGCCTGACGCGAGGAGAGTTTCCCACATGACGTACCCCGCAAGTCGTCCAAACCGTTGATGGCTGGATAGGGCGTGAATAGAAGGAACGTGAGAAACAACGTAGATACACGCGCTTACCATCTGCGTGGCCATGGGTGAGCAACACAGCGTCGATACGGCGCAGCCCATACTTCGGAAACCATTCGAGTGCGGCGGCCTGGAAATTCTTTCCCGCATCGATAAGGATTGTCCTGAGATGATGAAGATAAACGACAATCAACCTCCGAATAGAAGCGATGGACGAGCCCGAATTCGCAGCGTACACCTTCTTCCCATCTGTACCGTTGGCCCGAACAATGGCTGACGTGTTCCTTCTGATGTTCTTCTTGCCCTCGGGGGTCAACGTCGAGAGGCACGTCCGGCATGGTTCCTGCTCAGGCGGGGCAGTCAGACATGAAATGTTGGGCACACTGCCAGAGGTGCCTGTTCCCAAGAAAATCAGGTCGAACGCAGGTGTTGAGTCCCATTTGCACACAGCAGGCATGAGTCGAAGAGCAGGTGAAGGAGCTGGCAAGACCTCCCCGGCATACAGGTTATTTATAAGGGGCGTTCCTCCATTTTCCCACATTGATGATCCGATCTTTCTGGTGTTAGCAAATGTGTTGTTGCCTCGAACAGAGCGCGTGGTCGCTCACGAGAAGTAGGGAGTGGTAAAAGTAATAGGGAAAAGGCGACAGCCCGGGCTTGCCGGATATGGCTTGGCATCACCAGGGATGCAACCGGCAGGGGGGGAACTCTACACTCGTATGAACGCCGCTCGTCCTGTCCGGTCAGACCCTTTTTCGGGTGCGCCGGTGGCTCCCCCTGGCTACTTTACCAGGGTTCGTGAGTGGAGGGGTTTACGGCGCCAGTGAACAGTGGATATGGTGCGAGGTACACCGATTGGTGATTGAAGGATGGGCTACGTTTAATTTGGAGGGCCCTGGCACTGCCGATGGCCCACAATGGAGGAGGAAGCGTGGGAAATCCAGAGATGGTAGTGGTAAGGGGGCAATGAACATTCGCTTTCGAAATTCTTGTCCCCTCTCGTCTTCCTGACGATCGATCGATAGACGACGGCCGATATAAGTATCAGAAACGTTTAGCGAGGGTTCGGTCGCCACTCGCCCCCTCCCCTGCCTCTCCAATGTGGGCGTTAGAAAGATTAGCAAGGTATGGAGGAGAGAGCGCTCTCTTGAAATTTGGTACCCCTCATCGTAAGGAAGGCACTGATTATTCAAGTAACGAGCGAAAAGTGAGTGGCGGGCGCCAGGGACAGCCGTTTACCTCACGTCGCCTCGCTTGAGCAGTTAGTCACTTATCGAGTTCTACTTACGTTCAGTACCCGCCGATTGATCGTAAGGAAAAAGAGGCAGGGATTGTACACTTTGAGGAAAACCGTTATGGCAGTGCCCACGTAGCGATACAACGACAGTGGTTGGAGTGCGGTGTAAACGTATGTCTCTATTTAGTGAAGACTGTGCAGTCTCAGTATTCCACCGTCGGTCAAGGGCCAAACACTCACTTGATACGACATCGTCATCCTGGACTGGGTGGTTCAACCCTACCTTTTGTGCGTGTGGCGCAAACTTCGAAGACTTCCCCTACAAAAGATTTTCAGCGTTGAGTGATCTGTCTGGACTTTCAGCAGGGGAGGGAATTACCCTGCGAGGAGAGTACAATTGTGAGCCAGGACCGTGAATATGAATGATCAAATCCTCACCAGACGAGAGCGTACCGAAAGTTGGTAGCCAAAGAGCGGTGAATCCCATTACAAACACCCTATGGCAGGAATTCAGTGAGTTGAATGGGAAAATATCTGAGTTCTGAGGAACCTCGATGGTAGCACCGGTTCGCAAACATATTGGATCAGTGAGGTCCGGCTGGGCGCCTCGTTTTTTCGTATAAACTTTGACCAATCCAAGATCCTCCCAGATGCGCTCAATCAAATAATCTATGCTGTGGGATTGGAATTAGCCCAGACGAGGGGAACTCGATAGATAGAGCTGCAACAGCTACTTCAGGTCTTGCTCGGCGCTAATCACCACTGTATGGTCCTGGCGAGCCAGCTTACCCACCTGCTCGAGGCTGATCGCATCTATCTTATTGTACACATCTGGGCGAACGGGAAAGACAAGGATTTGAGCGGCAGTCTCCTAGGGCTAGTGGAGAGAACTGACAGAGGCACGGCATGTATTTCCTGGTCCCTATCAGGACGTCAATGAATTCATCGGTAGTTATCTGGAGGACAGCGGTAAGTGCACCCAGTATTAGAGCGTCTGAGGATTACTGACATCCTCTCGAATCATCACGTCGCAGTTGTGCAGCTTGTCTTGTTGGAGGTATCTGCGTAAGTAAGGGCCCCAAATTACGGTAATGAACACGGACAGCTTGCCAAGATCGTCCGGATGGTCTTCTCATCAGTCCGCGTCAGTTTTACTGTGGCGGTCAGCTACGCACGGAACATGAGCTTGAGGGGTAATGAAGGCTTAAGAACATGCGACCACACCGTGATCTGACACATGATTCATATGAGCGATGAGAAGGGCGTTAACCTAAGGTTGACCTTACTCCTCCCGTTGTCTTGCGCTTGAACACGACATCCGGCTTTTTCTTGTTGAGGCGAATTCCCACTGCATCCAGTTCAATTTCCAGCAGCCGGCGTTGTTCATCTGACTTGGTGGCGTCGAGCATTATCAAAATAAGATCGGCGGTCTTTGCTGTTGACACGACCTGCCGACCACGACCACGACCTTGAGAGCGTTTAGCCACCGAAGAGATAGGACCACGGGTAAGCGGGCGTTCGTACCTTGACTGGCGCCTTCGACAATTCCAGGAAGGTCAAGTAGTTGTATCCGGGCCCCTTCAAACTCGAGAACGCCGGGTATAGCCTATCAGCGGTGCATCAGTCTCACGAGTCCCGACTCGGCATTATGGAAGCGGACCGTGAGGGTGGTGAACTCGTATGCGGCGGCCTCCGATGCTGTGTGTGTGCATTTACTTAGGAGGGTACTCTGACGGGTTGGGATCGAAATGAGTGGGAGTGAGAACCGGTTAGCCGGCGTACATGCCTTTCCGACGGATGGAAACCCAATGAGGGCGACTCTAGCGTCGCCGGACTTTTGTACATCGAAACCCGTACCGCCTCCGCTGGACTTTCCTACCGGTTCCAGGAGTTGGGCTCGATATCGCGCTAATTTGGCCTTCAACAGGCCAAGATGGTATTCGGTCGCCTGGAGGGTTCGGATCGCAGTCGGTGCTCCCGAAGCGAGGTCGAACGTACCTTGTTCTTCTGCGCTGGGAGTTATCGAACAGATCTGTCAGTAACCGCCTGGCACGGCATTGAGAGAAACCGACTCCGAGCCATCTCCTCCTCAATCTCCTTGATCTTGTGGCCAAATGTCAGAATTACCCTTTGGAGAATTTCGAATCGATGTGCACCTTTTCGACGATACCCATAACTACAGCGGTGGATGGTGGGTGGAAGCGCGATCAGAGATCGAGCCCAAAAGAGGGATCGACGGCGTCGACGACGCCGCCTGCCTCCCGCTCCGCCACCACGACCAACGACGACCATGCGACGACACACACCCTCACTGTACACTCACCACGAATCTCCCAACGCCGACGATTGGTCTGGCTCACAAGGCCCACACACCTACGGCTCGTCATCCTCCAGTACTGGTTCACTAAAGCGGTTGTCGAAGCTAAAACAGCGGCCTTCGTCATCGTTGACACAGCAAACTCTTCATGGTCGCAACTATTCCGATATTTACAACAAATTTCTGCGACGTTACCGTTCCGAACCGGAGGTCGACGACCAACGTCATGTTTACGATAACCACTATTCCTTGCGAGGTATGGGGGCTCTGGCAGACGGTCTAGATAGCGATGACGAAGACCTGTCCATACTGGCCGCCTCAGGGGAAAGCGATCGCGCTTCCATTCTAATGTTCGATTCCGAACCTCTTCGCCCCGAGACGGTAGAGGATAGGGAACGTCTGGAGTGGCAGACAATGTTGGCTTCCGTCTTGTCCGGAGACGTACTGAGGACCGAGAAGTCCCGGATCGCTACTGCATTGGAAACCTCCAACGACGAACTCAGCCACATGTATGAGGACATTTGGATGGGTTTGCGTGCCAAGCTGAGAGGTCGGACGGTGGAAGAAGAAAGGAAATCATTGGAGGAACGCCGTTTACGGGTGGCGGATTGTGTTCTCGACGAAATCCTCCACTTTCGCATCGATACGACTGAGGCGACGGAGGATCCTTACGAGGCCGCGTTGCTTCAGGTGAATCGTGTTATCCATCACCTCGACGTCGCCATGTCGTTATATCCATGCCTGAGGGCTTTCTACACCGACAAGCCCGCTGCCCAGTCCAAGACTTTCCAGGCTCGCATTGACACACTTAACGCCTGGTCAAATATATTGTCCTCATTACGACATGAGACAGAACTCCTTCGTCGTTGGACTGGGAACGACAACCTTGACGTTATCCAGGAGACCATTGGCAACACCAGCGAAACTTTCGGAAATCCTATCTCCAGTCAACCCGAAGCGTCCACCTTCATCGACAGACTTTTAAAGGAGGAAAACGTTCAGCGGCAGTTCGAAAAGGGGTCCATGACTACCATCCACTCTCTCGTCGGTGCGGCTCGCGATACCCAGGTTAACCTGTGGCGTCTTTTCACCGAGATGAATCTCCCGACGTTCGAAACCGTCCTCGTTCCTCTCGTTTCCTTTGCCACGAACCTTTCTCACCACATGCTGCGCGTCCGCCTGGAGTACGCGAGGAAGCTCAAAGACCCAGAAGTCCTCATCATTGACCAGATGCTCGAAGACATCAAGGTCAAGATCGGCTTTGCCTGTACCCTCAAACGACAGTATGATGCATTCCTGGCTCCCGACTGTAATGGTAACTGGAATCTGCCTCCCTGTATCATCCTCGACTACGATCGTATTATCCTGGAGGCGCTTGTCTTCTTCTTCAAACTCATCCACTGGAAGCTTAAAAGCGGTGTCAAAGGCATCTACTTTAAGGAGACCGACATCATCGAAAGTCACTGGGCTACCTTCCAGGATGTCAGTCTAACCATCGCCGGGGGCAGCGCTGTGGTTGCCGAAGAACTCTGGTACGTTCTGGCATATTCACGTCGCAGATGTTACTTCACGCTCAATCAGCGCTCTCACAAACAAGATGATGGTCCGGGTGACAAATTATTTCGAAACTCAAATCCGGATGCCAGCCAACGCGCGCGGCCGCAGAGGGGTGGACGTAACAGCGCTGCCCGCCACTTCGAGGGCCCGGAGCGGTCTATCCGAGGAACAGATAGTTAGTTGGTATGCAACAATCCTGGACGGAGTCCGGATCCGTTACAGGAAGCTGCAACGGTTTGGCCGGTGAGCTGATTAATTGGTGACAACCTACCCTCCGTCGTGACCGAACATGCGATGTTTCAGGGCACTTGGCCAGCGTCTAAAACTATCCGCGGAGTATTCCATAGAAAATGTGGAAATGGAATACCTGGTGACGGCGCTCATCGAGTCCGACCACTTCCTCGTTTACACACAAACGTACGAGGAGGACAGCACGTACATCATCGCCCCTCCTTCACTGCGAGATAACCCCAGCGCCATTAGCCGTCTGCTTACCCAGGCCTTTCACATCAGTGAGGAGGAGGAAGTGAGCATGTTCGAGGCCAAGGAGGAGGATCTAGAATCCACAGATTACGTGGATTACATCCTCATCCTTTCCCCCACTAGTCGTTTCATATGGAGTGGTCTCGTCCTGTTGCTGGAGTTACCCCGCCTGGACCTCGACATGAAGGAGAACAGGATTCGCCTGATTGCTGATGGTACCCAAGCGCGGTTGACCGCTGCCAAGCGACAGTTCTGCGAGGTCTTCATACCTGTGGACGAGGACGACGAACCCCTCGAGCCCATTTGCGGACCATTGCCTTGCGTGGTCGAAAGCCAGTCACACCTCCCCAATGTTAACAACGAGTTGAGGAAGATCACGCGAGCGACGAATCGACTGGCGCAATCCATCGTCGACTCCGTCCACCATGTGCGGACCTCATTGCAAGGTGCGAAGGGCCACCAAGAGCTCTTAGAGAACTGGTATCTCTTCGCTTCGGAACACGGGCAGCATATCCTGAAGCAGATGAGCGGACCAAGTCTGATGAAATTCAACCAACTCCTCATCAAACTCGCGATTTCCTGGGTCGCGTTCATTTGTGACGACTGTGACCCGGACCAACGGGTTACGTTCAAGTGGGCCGTCAATGCTCTCGAGTTCGCTCTCCAACGTACGAAGAGGAACAATATTCTCCAACTCCCCGATGACCAGTTCGAACTCCTCCGACAGAAGGTCGCGAGTTGCATGACCCTCCTCATCAGTCATTTCGATATCCTTGGGGCGCGCCAAGAAGCGACGCAGGAAAAGGAGAGGCAAGAGCTCTTCGAGAGACAAGCCGCGACCGCGCTCAGTGAAATCGAGAGTGACGCTCTGCCCGACGTTCCACCCGTCTCGCACTACGTCGACCCCGCCGTCCGTATGTTCTGGGAGAGGGCCGTTAATGCGGTTCGGGAGTTAGACGCAAGACGTTCCGAGACGGTTTCGAAGGATACTGTCGGTCGTGTACTGGACGAAGAGAAGATGGTCGACCGTTCGCTTGTCTCCCTAGCGGCTTCCAGTTCTAATATCTCCATCCGATGGCAACAAGGTCGCTTCATTGGCGCTGGCTCTTTCGGTTCCGTCTACTTGGCCGTCAATCTTGACACCGGCGCTCTCATGGCGGTGAAGGAGATCAAGCACACGGAGGTAGCAGGGTCGCCAAATCTGTATTCGCAAATCAAGGACGAGCTCGCCGTTATGGAGATGCTCCATCACCCGAACGTCGTGGAGTACTACGGAATCGAGGTTCATCGGGATAAGGTTTACATCTTCGAGGAGTATTGCCAGGGTGGTACCTTGGCGTCGCTATTGGAGCACGGAAGGATTGAAGACGAAGGGTTAATACAGGTGTATACCATGCAAATGCTCGAAGGGCTGGCCTACCTTCACGGGCAGGGAGTGGCCCACCGTGATGTGAAACCTGACAGTTCGTGTTGTGTTTGTCCACTCCATACCTGCCACTCATCTTTGTGTTTGTAGACATCCTGCTAGACCATATGGGCGTGATCAAGTTCGTCGACTTTGGGGCCGCAAAAATTCTGGCGAAGAATCAACGATCCGTACAGCGGTCTCGACGTGTCATGGACAGCCTCGGAGCGCAGGGTGGGGGCCTGGGTATGAACAACAGCTTAACCGGTACTCCAATGTACATGTCTCCTGAGGTTATCCGGAACGGTCAACGCGGTCGCCATGGAGCGATGGATATCTGGTCGATGGGATGTGTGGTATTGGAGTGTTCGACCGGGAAGAAACCTTGGAGTAATCTCGATAACGAATGGTGGGAAAAGCGTCCTTATTCTCCATAATCCCGTTGCGTTTCTGACGGCGTTGGTAGGGCCATCATGTTCCACATCGGTGTCGCCACCCAGCACCCTCCATTACCCGAACCGGGACAACTAAGCGAGGGCGGCATCAGCTTCCTCAAAGAATGTCTCACCATCGACCCTCTCAAACGACCGTCCGCTCAGGAGCTCATGGATTGCCACTGGATGCTCGAGTTCCGAGAGGCTCTACTCAGCTACGAAGAGGTGGAAATGCAGACGAGTCCTCCGATCCATGTTGATGAAAACTTCGACAACGCCTCCGTTGCCAGACAAGCCGCAATCATTCACGAACAGGAGATCGAAGCGATTCGGTCTGTTTCACCAACTTCGCCGACAGAAACCCCATTCAAAACCATTCCAACGATCCCATTGTAGATGCACTGCCGATTGTCACCACCATATCTCATGTAGCCGTACTCACCGATGTAAATGCACACATGAGGGTTGACAAGGTTAATCAGGGGGGAACTCAGCCAGAATGCCCCCAAAAATGCTGTTACACCCAGCAGCATGCTATGCGGATACAAAAACTAATGGGAGATGCGAAAAGGTATGGTAGCAAACAGAGAACAGGACAAACACAATCTACTCGATGACCCAACGTTTCCTGCCGCTGGGATTGCGGCTAATGTCGGAATCTACAGAGGGGGCATCCGAATTGGTACGGGAGTGGTCACTGACACTCCTGTCGTATTGATACAAATGAGGAGTACAAGTCGAAGCCGGGGGTTGTTGGCGAGTGTAAACGGGAGGAGGTTGAGGGACAGCCTGCTGGTCGAACGGGACCGAAGATCCGTAGAAGAAACGAGGGCCCATTTGCGGGTTCGGGAACTGGGATTTTTCCGGTGGGGCTCCCTCGCCGTTAGGGCCGAAGGTAGCGGAGAATGTGGGGACAAGGTACCCCCGGGGAGGGAATTCCACTTTCTCGGTCGAGATCTCGGAGACGTCATCCCGCACGGAAGGCGTGAAGAGTGCGTCCTCATCCTCCGTGTGACGGGTTTCGCTCACTAGATAAGTGTCGACATCAGAGTCATAAGGCGTGACAGGAACAGGAGGTACGTACAATGTTCGGGGAGACCCTTGCCAAATCCTAATCGGCAAACGACCCCGGTGATGAGGGTCGACGAAGTCAACACCACGGAAGCTGAGGTCATGAGCTTGAAGAAATGCCACTCTATGAAGGTCCAACGGAAACTGGTACTGAAGAACGTCGCAGCCCAAATAGCGATGTAGAGGACGGACATGGCGAGGAAGACAGCCATCAACATCCTTCGTTCTTTTCGGACGGATGTCCATCCCTACGAGACGTATATCAGTACCGGAAGGTAGCGAGGGCTGCCACGTGCATACCAATGCGAGCCACGGGACCAACAGCTGAAATCGTGATTAGATACGGGTCGTTATCGATTCGAGTGAACTTACGACGAGGACTAAAACGGTCACTACTTTGTATGCCACTCTTCCCTTCGCGGTTCGCGAGGGAACGCCGTTGACCAACTGGTCTAGCCAGAGTCCAGCGGATGCGACGATGAAGAACAGAGCAAACTGGATGGTAACCGAGAGGGTTAAGACGGCGCTGTATTGCCTGCGGATCTGCATGGAAGCACCCATGCGCTTGAATGTTCTCCAGCCGAAAGCCTACACCAGGTGAGAGGGGGGTCGGGGAAGCGAACCGATAAGTACCTTGACCAGCCTCCACGAGAGGACGCCTGCGATTAAAAGAGCGAGGACATTCAAGGTCAGACTTGCAGTTTCCGCGGACCTTCTAAGGCTCCAGTAGGAAGGTAAGAGGTTGATTCCACACGCGCCATTAGTGGTCAAACGGGCGAAACTGGCCCGGAATCCATTGGTATGGACAATTTGGAAGGCACCCCACCCTGGTTGTCGTTTCAGCCAGCCTGTGGGGTCACGTTGGTAAACGGTTTACTCACCGGTGGCGGTCATGTGTGTGAGGAGAGAAGCGATGATATGTGGGATGGATTCGTTTAGGATCTTGATACCGCTTCACTCAGCACGTGGCGAAAATTAGTGGAAGAAACCTTACAGCCACAATAGACATTCCAAGCACCCAGAATTGGAAAGCGATGAAAACAATGTCTGGGAGGGGGCTGAGGATTAGAACGGCGGACGAGGCGTACTCGACTCCTCGTACCTTCTCGCTTGGTGTTGTCCAGGCTATCGTGACCGTTAGGAAGAATCTAAGCTGTTTGTCGTACCACAACTCACTTTGTCGCAGGCCAGTTGAGAGAAATCAGGCATTTGCGGCCAAGCACCACGGTGGAACCAGTGTGACCCAATCCTTCGATCTGTACCTTTGTCTCGCCATTAGTATTGATGGCGTGGATCCTTCCAAGCGCCTCCTATGATCTGTCAGCCGCGGTATTGTAAATCGTGGAGGCAAGCGAACGTACGTGTGTGCGGCGTTTCAAGATCACAAGCGGGACGTGTACAGACCCCTCGTCATCGCCACTGCTTTCCTCCCCGATCAAAATGGGAGATGTTGTCGGGAGAGGGACACCGGGCCTCGTGATGGAGGTCGCAATCGGCCGTAATGAACTCGAGAGGGAAAGTGCGACACTGGTAGAGGTGGTAGTATGGATCGAGGAGGTGGTAGTGGTGGTGAGTGGAAGACTTGAAGATGGAATAAGCGTCGAGGTTGGGGAACTTGCGGGGATGATCGAGGATGAAGGTGGCGGAGCTGCTTGTACCGGCCTAGATGAGTTTCCCCTCCACACCACTTTACAGGAGCCATGGGACAATGCGTTCTCGATGCTGTCGCACACTTGAAGGTCTGTCCCAAAACTCAGGACCCCATGGACTTTAGCGTCACCCTGTATGACAACGTCCCACAAGAAAGCGGCGGCTCTGGCGTTTGTCTAGGTGTGTATCAGCCTCGAGCCATCAGGCACAACAAAGAAACAGACCGAGAACGCATGCCCCTGCAAACCGAGTTGGATGACACAATGCACGACGGTGAAGATAAAGTAACAGGTGGTCAATTTTGAGAATGTAACCCGCGAAGCCTAATATTCGGAAATTCGGTTCGTTATAAAGTCCCGCAAGAAGGGTCACGGATCACGGAACTCACGAAGAGGTTGTATTTGTCGAAGATAAAACGTAGGGAACGCATGCTGGAAAAAGGCCGGCTATCTGGAAGGTTGGCATGTGCTCTGTCCGCACGAGATGGGCGACAGCAACTCACCTGGCTGAAAAGAAGGGAAAGAAAGAAGGGGTGCCGCTAGGGCAAAAGGGACTTCACCTGTGGTGAGTCTTAGCCGGCTGAGTGAAGGAAAGGAAGGAAGAGTTGGGGGAGCGAATATCAGTGGGCTCATGCAGGATCATCTCTCACTTGTTCTCTCCTACGCGACGCGACGGTTGCCTAACGACGGGGCGCGATGAGTATTTTTATCATACAGTGTACTGTACGCGAATTCATCTAGACGTGGTACCAATGTTGCTCGCCGAGCAACAACCACACCGAACGCTCCTCAACGTCATCCAGCGGTCCGACCCATTTCGATCCCCCAGACAGACCTCGTCGTTCGATCACTTTGTGATCCTCCAAATATCGAACGAGGTCCTCAAGTTCTTGGCGACTGTACACACTCTGCAACCTCCAGCGAAGTTCAACCTGCTCCAAGGTCAGCAACTCTCGTCAGGTTCTCGCCTTTCACCGACAGACCTGGGTAATCGCCGGCCTGGAGACGATCGCCCCCACAACCGCCCTCAATCCCGCCTCCCATATCTCCGGTACCTGAGAACCACGAATATCTGACCACCTCCGCGGCTTCACCATGACCTCCGACGTAGGTACGATGAGGCTCCACGTCTGGAGGTAAGTCGACGATACCAGAACAACGGACAAGTACCCAGACCAAAAGAAGAGGGGTGTGCGTCGTGAGGCAACTTTATCCATCACATCGCACACGTCCACGTTGTCTGCTGCTTGTATGCGAGCCTGGAAAATTAGGTGGCGTCAGAACTTTTGTAATCTATGAATGTGTACGTCCGAGGCTCACCAGAAGGTCTCTCTTCCTTATGCCGTGAGGACCTGCATTGTTTAGCAATGAAATGATCTCCAAAGCACGAGCCCTCTCTGTCTCATCTAAGTATTCGGGGAGCCTCTCGAGCTCGCCATCGAGACAAGCTTGGCAGTCCACCAAGCCCGACGAATTCATACCACAACAGGCGCCTCTTTCATCTCTGGTAAAACCATGGTTCGTCCCTGGGTCGGCAGGAAGGGATAATATTGGAGGTTCTTCCAACGTTTCCATGTGGATAGATGACCACGACAGGTCGCGGCTTCTAATTTGAAGGGCCGTCTCGAGTTCGACGTCATCTAAGGTCGGATTTAAACAAGTACATCCCGAGGAACGAAGTTTACGAACCGGCTTTCTTGCTGTTGTACTCCACCGAGGTTCGCGATTCCTTGGCTTGGGTGGTATCGATCTTGAAGTCGATCTTTACGTCGGTAGGTCAAAGGTCAATCGTTTCAGAGGTCAAAACTCACCTTGTCTTCGGATACAAGCTCGATGAGCGCCGCCATATCTCCGTCTGACGCTAACAATGGCCACTCCTTCCACTCGACCCCTTCCTCGTCCTGCTCGATCCAGAGCTCCTCCAGAGAAGACGCATCTCGGAAGGTTTCACGAGGTATCGGCCCTTTGAGCAACGCTTGATTCCTAAGATGTGGTGTGAGTAACGGAGTAGCCCCTCATCAAGGTCGATCCACGTACTGATCGGATATTTTGAGAGATCGACCAGGTTTTGGCTTCTTCGCGTCTCGGACGGTCTTCGAGAACACGCCCTTCTCAAGCATGCATTCTGCGACCGAGGACACGGTCTCGTCACCGAACCTTGTCAATAGCTGGTTCGCAGTTTCGACCGCGTATCTCTCGTTCGGGGTGCCAACCACCATCTACATTCTGGCTTAACAAAGCTCGTGCCTGCACAGTGACTGAGCGCGCGTACCTTGACAGCGGTCTCCGCAACGTACATCTCCTCAGTCTCATATAAGGCTTCGACAGACGGGTTGACTTCATCCACAAGTAGGGATTTAGAAAAGAGCAGTTTTTCCCGCTTATCCTCGGTCACAGTGTTCCACATAAAATCCCAAGCTGGAATGACCGGTTGTGTCTCCTTGACGTCCAGAAGCAACAATTCTTCAATGCTCGACGGAATGGCGAGGCTGTCGCTCCCGATTCCCCTATAAACCACAGTAAATCGGTTACACTTCGCAGAAAAACCTGAAAGAACGCACAGGGACGGTTTGTCAATGTGAGCGCGGAGGAACATCAAGTGGGTAATAAGGTCAAAATCCGTCATACTCTTAGGATTTGGGTCGGGTAACTGAGGAGTTCCACGGTGGCGCATCCATAGATTATACCAAGCGTCCTCGAGTCGCTGGAGGTACGCCCTTGTTGGCGGAGAATCCTTTGTTAGGCCATCCATTCTCTGTCGTACGGAGTTCTGCGCGAGCACGGGAAAGACCTGGGTGACTGCACTCCAATCCATTCGCTGCCCAGACCGACAGCGCGCTTTGATGATGACAGACGCGTCTTTCGCAAGTTCGTCGAAGTCGGGGTTCCATTTGAACCGATTCCGTCTCTTCTTCAACTCCTCTGTGGGTGAATAATCGGAAAGGGCGTTGGATGAACACGAACGTGAGACCGACCTGACTTCTCCTTACCCCTCCGTCTCTTCGCAGGCGCGTCCGAAACGTTCTTCATCTTATTCTGCTCGCTTATGAGTTGAGCTATGCTCTTCTCCGCCGGAATTCCGGAACTTGATGGAACAGGAACAGCTATGGGCCCTCCCGGTCGAGCAGGTCGGTTGGTAGCTTCCTCCTGAACCGCAGCTGCGATGCTTCGCTCCCACTGCCTCCCGTCCACCGACGAAGCTTTGAGGTATTCATTCCGAACACGCTGGACACGTGGTGGAAGAGGTTTTCCTACCAGCGCAGGATGTGAATTTGCCAGGAGGTGATCCCAGAGTCTAACTCGCTCGTCTTTCCCCCTCGCCGCCTTCTGGGCAACCAGAGCACGCTTCTGGTCCTGGGTCGACTTCTCTCTCGTCTTCCTCCTCTGGAGTTGTCGAGCCCGTCGATCAAGAGTCGTCGTGTAAAACTCTTTAATGACACGTTCCGGGGCAAGGGTAACCCAAGAAAGGTGAGCGAGTCGCGTCCTAGCCCCCTCGTCGTCCGAGAGTGGCGGGTTATCTAGGAATTTATTGAGGAAAGTCTCTTGATGCGACGACGTGTAGTACGTCGCGAGCCACCCAGCATCGCGCCGGAGTGAATTCCTGATAGCGAAGTTGGGTTGGTCCTCGGGTGCGACCTCTTCCTCGTTCTGGACCTTCTCCACAAGGCTTGGATGTAGGCAGACTTCCTTCAGATTCTTCCAAAACTCCTCACCCTCCGCAAAGGTCCGGAGTGGGAAGGTCTTCCAGAAGGGAGGGGGGTTAGCAGGTGATGCCCAGAGGTGGACGGACGCCGATGGTCGGATATGCCAGTACTTGGGGGCAAGGTTGGCGGCTGATGTGTTCCAAGACTCCTGGGGGACAACATCGAAACTGGTCGGGTGGGTTCCATTCTGTTCGCATGTGAAGGGCGGTGTTTCAGATTGGGACCGTTGTATCGGAGTCAAGACCCCCAGATCCCCGAGAATGGAAAGGAGTTCCATTAGCCGATTGCGACTCCTAGAAGCTCCAAGCCCGAGAGCTAAAAGGATGTTTTCTGGAACGTCCCATAACGCGGGAGAAGAACCGTTTTCCGGATGCACAAGACTATCCAACCCTTCGATGGGCGAACGAACAGAGAACAACGAGCAATAGTCCGCGATCGTGATATCCCGCAGAAAGTAGTCGAGATGGAGTACCCTTGCACCCTTCGAGATAATGTTCGGCGACTCCTTGCTTTCCAATTCGAAAGGCCGAAGAGCGAGCAGGTGCAACTTCCTGGCCCTCGCAATCTTACCCACGATAAACCCGTACATCTGAGGAACCCCATGACCATGAGGGTCCGCGATGATACTTTCCCTGATAGCAGCGTCGTGGGGGTCTGCGGTACCGGTGGACCTTGTCAGGGAAAAGGTGCTACGAGTTGGCTGGGAGGGTAAAGCGGGAGGTTGGTCCCGCTTTTCCGGCGCGTGGGCCGTCGCCCGATTTGGGTTCCCCTGGTTCAGTGTGGACACGAACGCCTGAACCTTCTCTTCCTCGAGGTGAGAAAGGTAAGCAATGGTGATTTTCCGGGTCGTGAAGATTGGTGTGACGAGGGTTGTCTTGAGGGTCTTTATTCTCCCGTCCTTCTCAAGTTTGAAAAGCGTCGTATCGATGGTCCTACGATCCACCCGAGTTCCTGGAGGCCCGCTTGCCGGTTCTCCGGTCTCGGCCAAAGTACCAAGGAGGGTAACGTGAGCATCGGCAAATTCTTTCACGTTAACGATGGTAATCCCTCCAAACCCTTGGATGACCCGATAGAACTCGTTGTCCCGACGTGCGTGGGACATGTTGGGTTTCCTTGATCCTGCAGGGGGGTTGGTCGCACCAGTTGTTGTGGATGGTTCAGTAAGAGTAAGGATACCTGTCGAGTCCTAATAGAACCCTGAGTAAACAGTGAATGTGCAGACTGGTCCATTGAGTACGCACCCCGTTAGCATCTCGTTGACTCCCTTCCACAAGTACCTGAGATTCAGGGGTAGGCAGCTGCAGCTCGGGCAGTGGAGTTGGTTGCAAAACACCAACAGGGCGCAGGGTGTCGGTTTCTGGAGAACCTCTCTGACGGACTGGACGCTCAGCGACTTCTGGATACGGTGGTACAAGTGGTCCCGCTTGGTCACGGGTAATCCCTGAGACAACTCCTTGAGCGGAGACCGAAGGGTCGGTTGTTGCTGGGGTCTCTGGTCCCGCCGTGACAGCTGGGGCGTGGTTCTTCGGCGGTCGACCCCGCTTCCTCGGAGCAGGTGTAGCAGGGGGTTCATCCTCCGGCTTCCGCTTCGGAGGCCGCCCGCGTTTCCTAGGAGCAGGCTCCGTGACAGGTGTACCTTTATCGGTGTCGACAGCCGCGTCCCCTCCAGCTGCGGTCTTTGCCCTCTTCGAGGGCCGAGCTTGGCCATCCACCCCATCGCCTTCAGCGAGGTCATCCTGCTTCCGTTTCATGGCACTGGGCTGGTTTTTCCTCGGTCGGCCCCTTTTGACGGTCCCGTCAGGGAGAATGGGATTCTTCGGTGGTTTACGTTTCTTCTTCGTCTTTTCTTCTCGAGAGTCTGTATCCTGGCGCTGATGCAACTGTTCTAGGGTATCATAGAACAGGTCCGGTGGCATGTCGGTAAACCCTCCTGTGTTAGCCAGGTCGGCAGGCAGCTCGTGTTCGGCTTCATTGATATCTTCCTGACTTAGGAGTGCTTTGTACCCCCTGAAGGTGAACCAGCGATGTCTGCGCTCTCGGCCGTAGGTCTCGTCCATCACCATGACTCCAAAGTCGAGCATATTCGAGTGAGGGCGGGACTTATCGAATCCTTGTAGAATGTGCTCCACGATGCGAGGGTCGAATCCGTCCATTAGGTCCGAAATTTCCTATGATTCTGGATTTAGTTCGACCCCGGTATGCCGGGAAAAGGTGATCACAGTACGGGTCATCCCCTTTGGGCCGGCTTTATCCAGCGCTTCGAGGATCTGCCATTGAATTGTTCTGCCCCCCCACAGGAACCGCTCATCTGATTGACGATCAGACTTCGGGAGATCTTTTATTCACAATTCCCATACGACATACCTTGTGCTTTATCCAATTGCTTGCTGGGACCAGCCTGGGCGGGAGCAGTTTCTCCCTCTGCTTCTGTGCTCTCTCCGGCGTCGGTCTTGACCAGACGAATGCACTGCGTAGAAGTTTTCCCAGTGGACGAGTTTGTAAGGGTGACTTTCTCGATTACCCCAAGGTTGATAAGTTCATTCAACCGGGTGCTAAAGAAACGACGTTCCGTTTTGGTCGGGTTTTTAAACCCCTTTGACTTCATGAATACGACACATAAGGGCGAAGTTCGGGAGACTCACGAGGGTTACGACCAGGTCTTTAGTTACGTGTGTACGATCGGGGGAGTTCAGCAGTAGTTTGGTAATCCGACCGCGAAGTATGTTGAGGTCCGCGAGGTGGAACGCGTCAATCGGTCCAAAACCGACAGACCCTTTGGTTTCAGTTATCTGTCCTCCATCGTTGACGGCTGTGGAACCTTCCTTTTTGTCACCTTCCTCACGAATTCGCCTCCACATAGGGCTGGTGTCGTAGAAGTGTTTGAGAACACAGAAGTTCCCTCCAATACCCGCACGGGCCAGCTTGACTCTGCGATAAGATCAGGTCAGAGGTATAAACACTTCGATGGGGAAATTTGCCGCACACAAGATCCATTTCCTGGAGCTGCTTGATCAAGTATGCGCAATTCTTTGAATCATAACCGGTCTTGTTGCTTACGTCGACTGCGCTTATTCCAGTCTCCTTAGCGCGTGCGACGAGTTGCAGAACCGTGTAAACCATTGGGGATAGCGTTGGTGACTATGAAGGCGTCAGCGGTGTACACCAGAACAAACTGTTCCAGACACACTCTCGCATGGGGGCCGGCGAGGGTAATCCTCAAGACCTCACTATCCACGGCAATCCTTAGTCGTTCTCCGTACGACTGTTTGAGTTGCTCCAGTGCCCGTGATTTGCCGTCCTCCACCGGCTCGAGAGTAGCAACCCGATCGGGATCGGTGAACTCCCCGGCCTTACCGGGATTCTTCTTGCTCGCGCGTGGCGGGGGCGCGACATAAACCTCCGAACGATTTCCAGGGGGTAAGACCCCAACGTAGACGCTCGGTTCCTGGAGAATAATCGACCACGCGAACGCGAAAAATGATCCGTCGACCCCCTGACCAGAGGTGG
>Ga0307516_10002487_pt1 | contig 24573 bp, 28 predicted proteins | sample 19_EM_MG_FD_203310 | JGI IMG/M metagenome (GOLD analysis project Ga0307516, IMG submission 203310) | Populus trichocarpa ectomycorrhiza microbial communities from riparian zone in the Pacific Northwest, United States - 19_EM | ecosystem: Host-associated > Plants > Roots > Unclassified | place...
GCGCTGGGTGCTGGGGAGGAGCCGCTGTTCCTACCCACCCCACCCTTCATGGCATCGGCGGGGGAGGAGTAGGGGACGGGCGGTGGTTTCCTTCTGTCTTTTCCTTTGTCTATTTCCTTGGTGCGCAATAACCTTTCGGGAGGGCCGGGCGGAGGGCACAAGGGGAGCTTGCAACGAGCCGTCACTGCGCGGACTGCGAACAGGAAAACTGGGCAAAATGTACGCCGCCATGATCTAGATAGGTCGAATGCGAGTATGATTAAACAAAAAAAAAACCCCCGCAGGCCGCCGTATCCGAGTTCTTCGTCCACTCCAGGTATTGCTCTGTGCGGCAGTGCTCCGTCCTGAGCTGGTGGAACCGCTCTGCCAGCCTCTTGGGGGCTCGCGCTACCACTGCCTGTTGCCTCATCTTTTCCGGCATCTTGTACTTCCTTGGAGCCCGGCTGGTCTGGACTGGGTCGGCCGGCGGGCCGTGCAAACGAGTGAGGACTCATGTTCCTTAGCGTCCTAGCAGATCTTGGCTAGTGTGGGATTCCAAGTCACCGCCACAACAGACGGAAAATCGTAGACACATCGGAGTTTTTAGGTAATCTTGTTCCTGTTTGATCGAGGATGAGATGGTGGAACTGTAAGCGAAATCCGGTGGCCATTCCTTGGTTTCCGGGTTTTGGGTAAGCGGAATCGGGTGGCGCATAGGATCATAGCTGGTATCGCTGGCTGACATCATGGGTACGTAGGTAGTTGACTACGTGTTTGTGTGTAAGCGGGCTCGATGCTTGGCCACTGTGTCGCCCGATTATATTTTACTCCACTAGTACTAGCGTTGTCCCGCCGGCAGCTTGCGGGCTGGCTGCGCTGTTGAGACCCCTGGCGACCAGTAGGTAGTTGCTAGAGTATCTAAATACTCCTGCTGGTCGCAATGGATGGATGGCTTGTTGCGGCACGGGATATAAAGAGTGGAACAAGCCTTCAGAGTGCCTATGGCAGTACTCAACTAGGTACATAAGTGCATGAGGTTAATATTATTAAAGCCGTAAAAAAAACCCTGAATCATCAGAAAGCCCAGCCGGACTGCACGGTCCCAAAAGCCCCGCGGGCAGCTCGCGTGAGAACCGACCCTGTGCGGGTTCGTCTTCCAGGTATGCATCCGCAGAATGGTGTGCATTTCGGAAGACGTTCGGGTCTTCGTCCAAGATGACGAAATTTCGCATTCTTTTGATAGATAATCGGTCCCTGTACTGCATTGTGAGCAGATGCAGCCGAGTCGCCAAATTCAATCGTAATTACGTCAAGATTAGAACCACCGCAAGGCGTTGAGGCTGGTTGAGGAGCGCTAGCTTTTCGGGTGAGAATGCGCTTTGTAATTCGTCGGATGCGTTTGGCAAGCTGCCCGGACCGGGCATGAGAATACATATGTGCCACAACACATTGGGTGGCCGCTGCTGCCGCCGCGGCAAATAATGATCCAGGCTAGTTTGTTGGGTTCCGTTTGTGGGCCATGCCCTGGATTCAGCTTCCAGAGTGAGCATCTACTGGTGATTGCTGGAGCGGACCGCGGCCTCGAGGGTGAAGCTGGGCATCGGTTTCGGTACGATTGACGATCCTGTGAGCAGTGTTCGACATAGTCCAGTCCGTCCGGGGGCAGTGCTCGGACGGGCTGGTCCAAAAAACATTGTGGGCTGGACGGACTGCAGTCTAATGCCAAGAAACGTAGAAACCCTTTTGCACCCAGACAATATCTCCCAAGACCCACCATCTTCTCCAGAGCGCCACTTCATCAGCAGTAGGTGAGAAATCACAATATCAGCACAGTTCAAGGCTCCAAAGTCTGGTCCGTGAGTGTCAATTTGTGTAGATGGGTATACAGTGTATTCGGTGTAGGTCGAACGTCCCGGCGTGGGACGCCCCATTACATATATCGGTCTCCGTGGCTAGTTCACCGGACGATACGCCGACGCTAACAGTCTCATCTCCGAGAATGTGCCCGGGCCCCGCCCGAGCCACATCTCATGACAGCGAGTAGGGTAGAATAACCGAGTGATAATCCGTGAGGCGTCATCGCTTTGTCGGCGTTTTCGGCGAGCGATCGGCTAACATCAAAACAGAGTAGCAAATTGTGCACATACAGAAGAGAATTGGGGAGAGAAGAGGAACAGAATTATCTAAATTTCTGAGGATGAGAGACAGGTGGGGACTATCAGCGAAATCATTGGGCATTTACGACGAGCGGAGCTTCCCCTTTATCTACCGGTACCGCAGGACAGCGAACCTTCAGCATCTAAAAGTGTTTTTTCTTCGATCAAAAGTGAAATTAAGTGCATATCGGACTGCAGTCCGCACCTAGTCCACGAAATCTATGGAGTGGACGGACTACTTTTACCCAGTCCGTCCGAACGACCGACGGGACTGGATCTTGGCAGTCCGTCCAGTCTAGACTGCAGTCCGGACCGGGCTATGTCGAACACTGACTGAGGATTCCAACCGCTAGTACCTAGCCAACCGGCAGGATTTCTTACGCTGGTACGACTATTGAGGGGTGCATGCCTATCTGGCATAGTGAAGAAAGCCGTCAAAGTGGTTCCGTCCACGTCTTATCATGGCACTACTGTGGTACGTTCCAACTTCATTGGTCAACATCGGTTAATACCTTCCAGTGCCCACCGAAGACTAATGGTAGGGGGGAATAAATGCCCGTTTCCTTTGTTTTTTCCCTTTGTCTCCCACACCCTTTCGGGATCCTTCCCTTTGTAATTTCCTTGGTTCATTCATCATCTTTTTGGGATACGCCTGGGCGGAGGGAAAAGGGGAGCTTGCAACGTGCCGCCACCGCGCGGACAGCGGACAGGAACGGACTGTACATAATCTCGACACGATCTAGACAGCTCGCAAGGGAGTAATGATTAAACAAAAAAAAACCGCTCACATTTTCACGCCGGCTGCCAGCAACTGCGTCAACTGTTTCACGTCATGCCGTCAGTTGTTGCTTTCATCCTGCTGAGCAGACAGATAGATGGGGGGGAAAACGAACCCAGGTATTGAGCCGCCCCCCGTGGCCGCCGGCTGTCCGGACGGCCGCATCCAGCGTCTCGTCGTTGCAGTGGATGAGCCCCGCCACTTCCGGATCGTTCGCCAGCCGGTCCAGGTACTTCTTGCTCTCCGGCGAGTCGCCGATCCTGTTGATCTGGAACGCCACCGCGGACTCGCCGTACGGAGTACCGTGCGCGCTGAGGTTCTTCCGTAGTTCGTCCTTGCATGCCAGGATCGTCCATTTGAGTGTATCAACGTTTTCCTCCGTTGGCTGCAGCGGCAAGAGTACGTTAGCGGTGGATCGTAAGGGGAATGAGGAAGAAAGGGAAAGTACCTCGCCGTCGGTGATCATCGAGATCAGCACGGGCCTCCGCAGCTCGCCGCGACGCGCGGGTTCGATCACGAATGGCAGCACCACCTTTTCGAGAAGCTTCGTCCCGAGGCGCGTGGTGCCGTTGGGGAACACGAGGCCGAGGGCGAAGCTGATGTCGCCATGGCTGAGCCGGTTGTAGCCGTCGTCGTCCAGGGAGTTGATGAAGCGCAGGGAGATGCCCGCGCGGTTGTACGTATGCGCGATGCGGGAGATGCGCTTGACGACGTCCCTCTGGTCGTCAAAGCGGTTGTCCACCAGCATGGAGCCCGAGTCGTCGCAGAAGACGATGACGTCGTACAGGCTGACCTTGGTGAGATCGGGCGTGGCGTACGGTGAGAGGCCGAGGGCGGCGCAGATCTGGTCAGCTTCGGCTTCGGCACGCTTGGCAATCTCGAGCGGGTCGGGCGAGTCGCCGGGGATCACGCCCTCGAGGGAGTGCTCGGCGATGTGAGAAGCGAGCGATTCCAGGTGGTCTTCGAAAGTGATCGGGAGCGGGCCTTCCTCGACGTATGCGAAGCCGAGTTTCGGGAATCCTCGCCACCGGCGGTGGGCGAACTTGGGCGGTGCGCTCGAATTTGATGGGTTGGTCAGGGATTCCAGACCGCTGGTGTCCTGTGAATGAGGATTTCCTTCGCCGTCGGATATGCTGGCGTTGTCGTGCTGGTGTGACCTCAAAACCAACAGTGCTAGCCGTTGCATGTGACGGGCCAGATGACGTCGCAAACGAGGGGTGTAGTAGGTTTCTGGGCATAAGGGGCATTTCTGCGGCCCTAGTATGGGCCTCTCACAGGCTGCGGCGGAGCCAAACAAGCCGGGGTGATGCTGTTGGAGGTGACGTTCAAAATCCGGATGGGATGGTGAAACCAGATTGCACGGCTTGCAGTACCATTCGCGACGATGGTACGTCTCCTCGTGGTCAAACCACTCGTGCCGGCTGGCGAAGAGGTAACCCATCCTGTGGCAGCTCTCAAACGTGCAGACATAAGGTCGGAGATCCTCGAACACGTGCCTCCTGGGCATTGTTAGTACTATGAAGATGGTAGTTCCTCTGGGGGTACTAGCAGCGCGTCAGGGCGGGCGCGGTTTTTACTTACGTCCAAGACCTGCGTCCAGAGATGTCTATGAGCTGGAAACAGTACGGACATTGAATTGGCTCGCCTCGATGCACCTTTTCCTCGTCCGGGATCTTTGGAACTCGTATCTGAGTGGCTTCTGATATATTGGCCGACGTCGATTCCGTCGGCGCATAGGAGGTTTCCGTGCAGCCCGCCTCCGACTGGGTATCGACAGCAGTTCGATAGAAGCCGTGAACTGTCGTGACGGTCGTCTGGGCTGCCGCTGCGTCACGAATGAAGCCCGACCCGCTAGTGACATCCCCAACGTCGACGCGATGCTGTTTCGTGTCGGGGGTCGGTTCTTCCATCTCCGACGCAATGTGTGTTTGTGGTTCCGGGGCGGCGATCTTTTCGTGGTGCAGGTTGTGGTATTCTAACAATTGTCGACGCGTGTTATTCGCATTGCCCAAGCGCTCGATCAGGTACTCTTGTATAGTCCTGTCCGAAAAATGCCGGACGAGAGCGATATCGAACAACCGGAATTCCGACATATCTATCTTCGAGCAATTCTTTAGCTTGTCGCGTGGGGCGGGGTTACGGATCGCGATGGAGAACCGGTACAAGCACGTAATTATATGGTCTGCTTCCCATAGGCAGCCCTCCAGCCTATCCTTGAGTTTGGGGAATTCGATAGACCCTCCAGATATACCGGCGGGCAGTTCCTCGTCGCCTGAAGCGTCCGAAGACGATTCCGAATCTCCATGACTGGTTTCTCCTCGAAGTATGGATACCGCTGTTCGTATATATTATCCCATCAGCTCGAAACACGCCGCCAACCTCACATGCACGGAACATTGAGCTCACCTTGTTGCAACGCCGTGTTCAGGTCCTCGAGTAGCTTGATCACCATCTCCTTGAGTTTGATCGATTCTCGAAGGCGATGATCAAGGGACATCCGATCCCGCCGCCTGGCTCCGGAGTTTGCTGTCCACACTCTGAATCTCCCAACAATATCGCGCAGGAACTGAGGCACCTCGTGCTGGTGCAGCTGCTTGAGCGTCCGCTCACAGGACCCGTGGCGGTGCACGATCAATCTCAAACGTGGATTGCCGCCATCGGCCGGTGTGGGTTCCTCGGGCTGGATGCCCAGCTGCAGCCGCGCAGTGCAGATGGGTGGTTCTGTCTGCGGAACGGGCGACTGTGGGTCGACGCTGGACGAGGCAATCGATATTTCCCCGCAGGCTGCCGCCGGCGCCAACAGCAACAAGTCGGTGGCCGATGGGGGATGCTCTAGCAAGATCTCGCACAACCAACGGTCCAAGGCATTGCCCGACGGTCCGGTCATCGAGCAGACGTTGAGCTCTTCGACTGCCGCTGTGCTGAGGCTAATCGGTGTCGGTGCGGTCATGGGCGGCGAGTTATCTGTCTGACCACGTGGGACAACCATGGGATTTATTTCCGTTCGGAGGCAGTCGGCTGAGGAGGCGGATACCGAGGAAACCGAGGAATCCTGTTGATGAGTAAGTTGTCTGTGGGTGAGAGAACAAAGTGAGTGCGTATCTTGTGTGGGTGTTAGTATCCGTGTATCTGCGTGCCGTTGCAAAACATAACCAGAGTACAGGCTAACGGGGTATGTAGCTGACCCCGCATGTTTAGGCCCACCATTGACAAACGCGCATCCGCACCATCTACAAAGATCTAATTGACCCCGCACCGAATATGGGGGGCCGCTGGGGCTTGAGATGGCGGCTCTTGGCGCTACCAACCGCATAGCACATTCTCCCCCGCTGTAATTGTCTCGTCGCCTCGCTTTCAACCAGCCCTCGCCGCCCCCCCCGGGCCGTTTGCACTCATAGCGACTTCATCTGGCAGGTTGAGACCGGCACACACGTGGTTCTTCGGAGGAATTACAGGGGCTCGATACTCGGCCGGCACGACACCGGGCCCGCACTACGCTCAGGCAAGAAACAGGTCCTACCACCCGAGATAATATGGCCGAAGCTGCCGGCGTGGCGCTAGCGATGTTCCCGCTCGTCGTTAAGGGGATATCCGCGTATGTCCAGTGCCGCAATATATGGCAGTGGAGAGTCGCGATGGCTAGCGTGCTCAGAGAGCTAGAGATGGAGAATAATTTATTTCTGAACACTTGCACGAATGTTCTGCATGGAACTTGCGAGCCCGAGCGGGTAGTCAAGCTACTGGGCGGCGACGGCTGGGATGAGGATTTCATCCAGCACCTGCAGTATCACTGGGGTGAGGCAAATGCGAAGGTCTTCGTTGATGCCATGAGGCGTATGGGCGTGATCCTGACCGCAGTCAAAGACGAGCTCGGATTTGACCACGGGGAGTTGTCGGTGTGCCTCACTCACCAACTCGCCCCCACCGAATGATGGGGATTGGTGACTGACGAAACGACAGGTCGACAGCGACAAACGTTCTCGGAAGAACAAAAGGAAGCAGATTTGGGTAGTGCTTCAACAGGTCGACTGCCTTGCAGAGATCAAGACATTGAATTGCCAGCTCGAACGTCTTTCACCGCAGCTCCGTGTCAGTAAGGTGCGATTCTCGAAGCAGTCGCCAATGGCGGCCGAACACAGCCGAGCACGGAAGCTTGCCGTCAATCTCCACGAGGTGTTCCAGGCAAACTTGCAGGATATCAGCTCATGTGCTTGCAACACACCCCACAATGTATCACTTCGGCTTCCAAGAGTGCGTGAACCGGCCACGGAATCATCGGCGACGCCCATTCCCATCCGATTCGAGGTACTCTTTCCGCTTGACAGCAAACTGCCCGACGCTGGGACAAGCTGGCGGGGATTGGAGTTTCAACCGCTTACAGCCATGCCTTCCAGTCCGGTGTCCCCGAGGAACTCCACTGTTGCAGCCTCGAGGGACGATGCCACTGACCAGAAGGCCGGGGCGACCCGCCGGAAAATGGTCGAGGGATTGCGTGGATTATTTGGAACGAAATCCAGCGGAAGCCGAACACCGACTTCCAGCACACCTTGCACCCCTTCACCGACGTCCAGTCCAGCTCCCCACCACTCTCCAGCGACTCCAACTGACATTGCTCGTGGAGCTACCGTCCGATTTGCGACTGACCCTTCATTTGTGGCGGCGGTGCCGAGCGAATCAGTGATGCTGTCCAGCGACTACTCCAACGCGGAATCGATCGGGAACTTGTGCTACGCAATTCAGAAAGCCGGTTCCCGGAAGCCCGGCGCCGCTTCTGCATCGGTGCTCGTGGGTGCTCTTCTCGGGAAAGAGAATATCAGGTGGAACTGCCTGCAACCGACGATGTCCTTCCCTTTCGAGACGATACGAGCGGTGCCGCTCGACGCTGTTCTCCTGACCGGAGCTCTCAAACTCGACGTGAAGCTGAGGCTGGGAGTCCAGATCGCGCTTGCTATGATGCAGCTGCACACGACGCAGTGGCTGGGCGACGACTGGGGCACGAAGGATATCTTCATCCTCCACCGCGCAGCCACACGACAGCAGGTCGGCTCAAACCAGCACGTGGAGATCTGGGAGCCGATACTGGAGCATGCCTTCGTCCACTGCACCTTCGATGGACAGCCGCGGCGACTGTCCGTTGCTGAGAGTGTCGCCGATTACAACAGGAGTTTGTTCTCGTTGGGGGTCGTTCTGATCGAACTGGCGTTGGGAAAGCCGATCGAAAAACTCAGAGGCCGCGTAACCGTCGACTGTGGCGGCAACGCATTGGAGTCGTGCGCCGATCCTGTCCGCACTACGGCGGTAGACTGCCTCGGCCGCGTGTATTCCAGCCAGGCACTCGCTTACGGAGATGCGGTGGAACGCTGCATCAATGGTTTGAGGCTTGCTGAGCCTATTCCGAAAGACTTAAACGATCCTCGGTACAAGAACGAGGTCCAGGTGGAGATTGTCTCAGCCCTTGAGCGGAACCTTGCGGTAAGAAACGACAGCCACCCATCCGCCACTTTGGTTGCTGACGACGGGGTGAAACATAGGTTTACCTTGGCCACCAGGCTTGAACTGCCGCTAAGGATGTTTTGGAAGCGGTTCTCGTCGCTAGATCGTGTACTGGTACTGTTGGTGCTTTGACGTGCAGTTTGTGGTGTACCCGATTGCACAAGGCGTGGAGCAGGAGCAGGAGCGAATGTGGCGGATCGTTCAGTTGGCTTTCGTCTCCTTCTTTCATAGCCACGATGTGATTATATTTCTCACTCCTCTTCGAACATCATCCACACGTTCCGTTCAACGGGATCATCTATGCATTTTCCATCCGCATGACTGGTTGAGGAAGTGAGCGGGCACTCGTCAGTGCAAGCAGACCCTCCAACAATTTGCCAGTTGAAATGGGAATAACAGTTGAAACGGTTCAGTTGGGCTCATTTGGCCCTCAGTTCAGTTGGAAATGAGGACCGCTGATTCGCAGTTGGTTCAATTTAGAGGGGGTGTTCCCAGTTCAATTGAGTAAACTGTCAGTTCAGCAGGGTAAATTGTCATGGCAGTAGAAGGGGGGAGGAACAGTCTGACAAATGGAAGTAAGTAGCGAGTATTAAGAAAACAGCCACAGAAAGAAGGATAGTGAGTACATGAATTTTCATTTAGTTTCATATATGCTCTCTAATGCTAGTTCGGAGTACGGCGATTGAAGCGTTTGATACCCTCGACTGCTTCAATACTATCTGTACCCAACAAGTAACAGTGATCGATAAGGATCATTTTGCACTCTGAAAAGAGTCTTCTACTTCAGCAGACATAGCAGGTATAGACAGGATATCCACTGCCATTTGACTCAAGTAGGTAGCCGCAGCTCGAGTCCAAGATGAGATCTGATACCACTGTGGATTTGATTTGTTGGGACACAGATTGCATGCCCAATACTTGTTTTCATTCTCGAGAATCAGAGTGCCGTATTTCCAGATCCACAAGGATAAAGGGTGTTCATTCGAGGTTGTGGTCGTTGAAAGATTATCACCAGCTGGATCAGAGTCTTTAGGTGGGGTCGCATCTATTACGGTCTCCATGGAATGGGGTTGTGTTGTGATGGTGATGGACTGACAGTACGGTACATATAAGAGAGGAAGAAGTTGTGTACCGTAAACGTTTACAGAGTGGGTTGGTAGCGAGCAACCAAGCCCTAAGCCCTACATCACACCCACAAAACTGACAGTTCACACAGTTTTCCCAGTTCAAAGCTTGGCAGTTGGTCTGGTTTCGCAGTTGGTTTGGTTTAATGTCCGATTTGTTCCCAGTTCGAACCGTTGGGAGGTCTGAACTGTACACGCAAGCAACCCCTACGCCGATCGATTAGTTCTGCATTTAAGCTGGGCTCTTAACGGTCAGATCTAGGATCTATATCAAGTCTTGAATTACTTCACTTGCCCAAGAGAGTGGGTTTTGATTCACTTTCGGGGATATAAGAACAGTAATGCCCCAACCTATTGACCTATGGGCAGTAAATGAGCTTGTTTTTTTTTCGTTTGTTCGATAATCGCGTGCGACCTAGCTAGATCACCGTGATATATACACACCGGTTCCCGTTCACTGTCTAAACCCCGCTCTCGAACAGTCCGCATGTGGCTCGTTGCGGTCCCCGCTGCCCTCCGCCCTGGCCCCTCCCGGGGATATAGAGCACCAGGGAAACTACAAAGGAAAGACAAATGGAAGCGCCTCCGCAATTCCCTTCCGCCAAGACCGGGAAAGAGGGCATGGGGGGTTGCTAATTGCAACAGGTAAGACTGCCAGCCATCGCCGACAGCAATATTGCTCCGATCAGCTGAAACAACTTTGATTCGCATCGTACGGTACGTACAACCGCTCCAAGCGTTAGTCGACAGTTGCTGATTTCAGAACATTCTAATAGATCACCCCCATCGGGTTTCAACGTATTGATGTGCCATTTAAATCTGGGTTTACAGGAAAGTCAATATCAAGCCAACACACTTATATGGTATCGCTATCACATATCCTGAGGGCGGTATCGCTAACTTTCATATTACCTCCCCCCCTCTCTCTCTCTCACTACACAGTTGTTTACATAAGAAATGCGCTATCCTTGTATGAAATAAGATAATAATTTATACGGCTGTTAACACGGCACCTGTCAATATGTGTAGATGGGTGTACAGTGTATATTCAGTATGGAGCGAACGTGTCCCGGTGTGGGACGCCCCATAATATCGGTCTCCGTTTCTATTCTACCGGAGACCGGTTGCCGATGCTATCGGTCTTGGTGGCTAGACCACTGGACGATACGCTCTTGCTAACCTCAAGCGGGAAATCTCGGAAAAGAAGTGGACGGAGGCGCGGTCATGGGCTGGTGGGCGCATCTCCAAGGCCAAGTACCGTATGCCGAAGAACCAGAAGCCAGACGGCGTGATAGCTGACAGCACCAAGAGGCTCGCCTCTAGGTTCTACCAGCTGAAGACAGGCCACGCCCGGACCGGACAATGCCTGCACTGGGCTAAGGTTCACCCCGATGCCCAATGCTGGTGGTGCAAGTTCCCCTCGCAAACAAGAGACCACCTCTTCAAGGTGTGTCCGGAGTGGAAGATGCAGCAAAAGGTGCTGTGGGCGGAGGTGCAGAAGGAGACGGGGAGGTGGAAGAGTCGCTGGAAGATCCGGGATCTACTCGCCGACAGGAGATGCAGACAGGCGGAGGAGCTGGATCTGCGGGAGGATCGGGCGCCGAGGAGGAACGGCCGCTGTTCCTTCCCACGCCGTCCTTCATGGCGTCCGCGGGAGACGAGGAGTAGGGGGGAGATGTGCGCTTTTCCTTTGTCCATCACGCTCGCTTGACGGTACTTTCCTATGTAATTTCCTTGGTGCGATTTACATCCTCTGGGGATAGGCCTGGGCGGAGGGCAAAAGGGGAGCTTGCAACGAGCCGCCACCGCGCGGACAGCAGACGGGAAACCTGGGTAAGATGTACGCCGCCATAGTCTAGATAGGCTGCACGCGAGTACGAGCGGTGGGCAATGGACCTCAATGAAGAATGAATAAACAAAAAAAAAACTGGACGATACGCTGACGCTATGATGATGATGATGATGCTTCATTAATCGTGTGCGACCCTATTGGATCATGACGATATTATATACAGTCCTTTCCCGTTCGCCGTCCGCTGCGCCCTCGAAACGCTGACGCTATTGATGATGATGATGATTCATTAATCGTGTGCGACCCTATTGGATCATGACGATATTATATACAGTCCTTTCCCGTTCGCCGCCCGCTGCGCTCTCGAACAGTCCGCCAGCGGCTCGCGGCGACTCCCCCTGCCCCCGCCCGGACTGTCCCCCGACAAGAGAAGAGATGAGAAAGAAAGAAAGAAAGAAAGATAAGGAGAAAGAAAGAGTGACAAAACCACGCCTAAGAGGTCGTCCCCCCCACCGCCCTTGCCCTACTTCCACCTTCTCATCCCTCCTGTCTCTCAGCCCACTCCTGCCACCGTTGCCTTCGTTCTAGGTCCCACCCTGCTCCCCACCTCCGTGGTCCGTAAGAAGTCCAAGATGGCGCCTGTGCACCGCTCATCTGCGAATAGGTCTCGGATCGCATGGCGGTCCTTCCCTTTCCCTGTCTCCTTTCGTACTTCCGCCCACAGGACCTTCTGCTGTCGCTTCCATTTCCTGCAGTGCTTGAACAAGTGTTCCCTCGTCTGCGTCCGGTATTGGCACCACCCGCAGGCCGCGCTGTCTGCGTTCTTCGTCCATTCCAGGTATTGCCCAGTGCGGCAGTGCCCCGTTCGGAGTTGGTGAAAGCGTCCCGCCAGGTGCTTTGGCGCTCGCTCCACCATCCAGTTTGGCCGTTGGTCTCTTGCCAGCCTGTACTTTCTTCCCCTGATCCGCTCTTCAGTCCAGCTCCTTGCTTCGCCCCACTTCTTCTCTGCTATTTCCCTCTTTAGATTGGCCAGGGACCTGGGTGGGGGCATCCTCCGTACCCCGTACCGATCCCCATATCTCAGCCACTCCACTCCCCGGGCATCTGGCTCTTCTGCTGCTTGCTTTGCCCACTCATCCGCTTTCTCATTGCCCTCCACTCCTTCATGGGCCGGGCACCATCTGATTTCAATGCGCACCTCAGGCCTCGTCTGCTTTAGGGCTGCTACCCACTTCCTGGCCAGTACCGCGTACTTCTGCCCTGGCCCTGGTTCATCGGCCACTATTCTTCTCATTGCCGCCTGTGCGTCTGTGTAGATGGTGACTGCTTCTGGGGCTGATCTCCGTCTTGCCGCCACCTCCAGCGCACGCGCCAGGGCTGCGCATTCTGCATCGAAGGCCTCTTGGTTGTAACCTAGGTGGGTCTTGACCCCCACCCACTTGCTTCTGCTTTTCCATGTCACTGCGTACCCGGTCGCTCCGTTCCTGGCCCTTGACCCATCCGTAAAGATGGTTAGTCCTGCCCTTTCCCTTCCTGCTGTCCGCTTCGCCTCCTCTTTCTCCTCCACTATCGTTTCTAATTCGAGCCTGTTCGCCGCAAGCGGCAACGTTATTGTCTCCTCCATTCGGCCCGAGTAACCTAGGGCCTCCTCGAGTCTCCTTCCAATGCCCGAGGGGGCCCCTACTATTTTCCTTGCCTCGTCGCCCCGTGGTAGCGCCAAGAGTCGTGCGCCGAACCGTCTTTGCCTGTTGTTGAGTTGTGCTACCGCTGGCCTTAAGCCCGCCTCATTGCCGAGTGCTGCTTGGTTCGTCGTTCGAAAGCAGCCGGTGACTGCTCGTGCCTCCAGGTTGACCAGTTTCTGGAGCTCCGCTGCTCCTCCCGCCATACCCTGCTTTCCCTCCGCTGACGCTATTGGTCTCATCCGAGAATGTGCTCGGGCACCGTCCGAGCCACATCTCATGATCCTCCCAAGTCCAGCTCGCGCACGTGAGTACACGCTAAAATCCCCCACTACACGGTCAAGCCACCCCTTCGGCCCCCCCCCCCACCCCCGGCCCCTCGTCTACCGTCCACCACCCCTCTCTCTGTTTCTCGCCCCACGCGACCGCCACAAGCCACAACCAACCGCCTTACTACCAATGAGCACAAACGAAGACGAGCCACGCGATGCAGCAATCGCCGTGGGGATCAATTTGCAACATTCACTGAGTTCAAAGCTGTAACTAATGGTCGAGTGGTCTGCACGAGAACATTTCGACACCCGGTATAAGAAGTCAGACAGCACGGTGAACCCAGTCGTCTGTTGGGTAGAGGAATGCGCCTTCCAGATGCGAGCGCAGAAGAAGGCAGAGATTGGATACGTCGAGGTTACCGTCTAGAAAAACACCCACACTGCCTGTGTTAGGCTCCTTCCTAGCAAGGAAGCACATCGCGGCACTATGGAGGGCCTGCCCGGGTATCATCACCGAGATTCGCCGCGCACAAGGGAGTCCCAGGGGACGAGAAAGCCGATGAGTGGACAAAGCTCGCGGCAGAAGAACCGGACGCACATGGTACAGGGCGGTAAGTGGCCAATGCCACTCTCCCGCTCTCTCGCACACCTCGAGAGGGAGATCTCGGAGAAAAAGTGGGTTAAAGCCCGCCGCTGGGCGAGAAACCCGGCTTCAGCCAAGAAATACAAGATGCGAGCGATGGCGAGGGACAGGCGGGTCCGCGAATTCAAGGAAATGCTGGTGCTGGAGCACGTATACGAGGCGAAGCTGCCCCAGGAAAAGACTGCCACGGAGGATGAGGGTGCAGATCGTGTAAGCACAGAAGGCGATGGCTTGCGTTGGAATAGCTGTGCGTGTTAGTAATGGCGGCTGCAGTGGTCGGGCGGCCGGCTACCCGCGCGAACTAACCAACACCGGTTGAACCGATTCAGCTGGTTAGCCTTGGAGTGTCTACCGGCACTAGCGCGAAGCTCCGCTGATCGCCTTCGCCTAGGGAGCGCGATGCTCGACGGCAGCAGTCTCGGACCTCCGCGCTTGAATGCTACGTTGTAAGGGTCTTTCGGAAAGTGGGTAGGCGGCTTGTCCGCGGTCCAGTGGCGCAGCGCTGCCATGACTGCGCCCGACGAGGTGGGTAGAGAGCCCGGTAAAGGCTCACGGCGTCACTCGGCGCCCAACACTACACGGCGGCATTTCGACTGGCCTGTCCCGGGGATTGCGGGAAGCGCACCGAGAAAACGACACACTGGAAAGACAGGAAAGAACTCCATTATCGCCCCCTCCCCTTCCTGTTCAACTCCTCTACCCTCCGCCTCCCGTCCGCCTCTCCCTCTTCCCCGGCCCCTGGATTCCCAGTTCCCACTCGGACACCTCACTTTGGGCGTCTTGTTCAGCCGTGGCCGGCGAGAGAGTGGCCCGCTTCAGCTGGTAGAACCTTGCGACAAGTCGTTTGTTTGCCCCGGCCGGGATCGTGTCTGGTTTCCGGCGAGCCTTGCGGCTGTACCGATGCTTCTTGGGGTGCCCGTTATTCCGCTTCCTCCACTTGGCTCCGACCGCAGCCTCGAGAGCAAGAGACCCACACGCACCACGACTCCGCAGCCGAGTGATACGCCATGGACGTACATCGTTGCACTACGTATGCACCCACAATCCCCCCGACGCCTCGAACTCCACAACGACGCGGCCATACACTTCTACCAACAGGGCGACACGCGCACACGTCTTACCTGTAGCCTGCCGACTCTCCGACCCCCAACTCGGCACCTTGAGTGCGCGGATGGCCACTGCTGCTGCTCCGTGGACGGTGGGCTGGAGCAAGGACGGGGCGATTCTGGGCGAGTACCTGCTGCGTGGACACTTGCTGAGATGAGAGAGCAGCGCGGCCTCAGCGACGGTCCGGCATTGCCGCGCTCCCCGGGCTGACTGAGAGAGAGGGAGACTCGAGAGCAGAGGACTCTTCATGACGCCGTCCGATGGCGGGTGTGGACCGAGGCACTGCTGCTGGCTGTGTGGAGGACGGGGCAGCTGCTCGTCGCTGACTGGAGAGACGGTGCATTAGGAGTGGAGGTGTCTTCACCACGTTTCTGGCGGCCGCCTCTGTTTCCCGCTTGCCTCTCCCTTCAGGCGATCCTTCTGCGGAGGGCTGTTTCTCTCCATCCGACTGCTGGCGACAAGTCCGTGTCCGTGGATGCTGCTCGCTCGCTGTGGCGGCCACCCGAGAACCGAGGCAGTCGCAGAAGCCAGGTGCCAGAGGTCGGCCGCGTCTCGACTGCGGCGTGTATATATATCTAGCGTGTGGTTCGTGTTGGAAGCGAGCTGGCAAGCACATCGAATAAGCTCGAGATGAGCACTGCAGCACAGAGCAACGTGGTAGTATGTAAGCCCCGCAGCGTCTCTCGCACGACCGTGCAACGTGGGTGCTGCAGTGGTACGGCCGTATCCAACGACCACAGCCAGCAGTCGGCAGTCGGCAGCCAGGAAGTGTCAGACGGCAGCCACCCGTCGCCGCTGCACTCGGATCTTCTGCATTGCTGCTGGTGGCGTCATGTGCCATCGACGTACTTCCCACCGGGTGGAATATATTTATCCGTCGACCAAGGCTCGCACCCTGCCCCGCTTGTGCTCCCACCACTCTCATCTCCGGCGGTGCCGAGCGCGTGGCCTCGATGGCGTGAGCACTGCCAACCGCGACTCTCCCCATTCCACGTGGAGGGCACGCAGCAGTGGATGGTGGTGATTCCGGCGACGACGCTGACTCGCTTGCCGGCCGTAGCATAGCCTGGGCGATGGGACGAAAGCTGGAGATATGTCGTGAGCGTGCGTCGGTGTGTTCCTGCAGGCGTTTGGCGGGGCTGCGCCGGGTTGGCGATGGGAATCCGTTCCGGCTGCTGGCATCGGGCCGCGGCAGGTGTTAAGCGCGGCATTGCGGCAAAACACGAGGCTAAGAATAGATCTCGTAAGCCGGGCCGGGGTCAGAGCCGCAAGCCTCGCCCCCAGCCACGGTGGTCGGGGTCTAACCGTAACCCATGCGAAGAGAGCTGTCAGCGAAGCCAGCGAAGCACACTGGGCGCACACGGTATCACTCGCGATGCGGTTCTGCTCGCTGTGATCCTTATTCCACCAGCAGCGGCCAACGACCCACGCCACGCCTCGGATGGGATCGCACCCGCCGCCCGCCCACAGCAACTCGCTCGCTCGCTCAGGACCGCGCGCATGCATCCGCCAGCGGTCTCCGCCGTAGTTTGAACAGGCTGGCGGTGTGAAGTAAAACCAACGCGCTCCATACGTCATCCGTGGACTGACTCCATCCCAAGTCCCGGTAGTCGGTCTCATGCGGGCCTGCGCGCGCAGGGATCCTCTAGGCCGATAGCGGCGGCGGCGGCACGCGAGCCGATCTCTCGGCCGAGATGGTTAGCGCGTCGCGCCCGCTACTCTAGATATGTAGAGTATGTACTAGTACACCGCACACGATAAGCCGTTGTCCCCCCATGGCGTGGTTGGCGGGGAGGGGGGGTCGGCGAGGCCGAGCATGCAGCCGCAGCGGCTGGGCGGCCACAGATGCGCGACGAGCAGCGGCGGGGGCCGAGACTGCCCGAGCTTCCGTTCTGGCGTCCGCGCGCATGCAACGACTCCGCTGGCATTCGCGCTGGGGACGTTCCACGACGGGGCCGCCAGCTGTGATTGGTGTTGGGTGTTGGGTGTCGGCGCGAGAGTCCGCGTGAGGACGGGTCTTGGAGCGGACAGCCGGGAAGAGCGGCGGTCGGTCGGGTCGGGACGGTGGAACCAGCGTCCGGCTGTGCCTCCTTCCTCCGGCTCGTGTGCGGGGGCAGGTGTGTTGGGGCGGGGGACAGATGGCGACGCCCGAATTAGAAATGCCGACAAGCTTTCTGCGCAGCAGTCAGCAGCGTCCAGTGAGCTGACGGCGACAGGCCCTGGAGCCGAGCAACACGGCGATCGCCGGCGATGGGCGTCCGCTCGTGGGAACAAGCGGTGCGGGTGTGGGCCCGCTCGCTTCCCGCACAGGCCTTGGTGGCGATACCGCCAGCAGTGTGCAGTCGAGCCAAGTCCGCCTGGCCAACGGCGCGTTCCGCGGACCCAATGGCAGCAGACAGACACCCCGCAGAAGGGGCCGGCCCGCCCCAATCCGGATCCAGGAGGAGCACGCCGCCGCGTGCCGTGAACAGCAACGCCAAGCTGCCCGATGTGGCGATCTCCCGCCGCTCGGTACGTATCTATCATGTACTCTACATACATGTCTGGATACATGGCTCCTCGCTGGGCGGGGTCGCGCTGGCCTGTCTTTCCGCGCCGGGCTGAACGGGCGAGAGACTTGGCGGCTGAAGAGTAGATACCTGCACGGTACCACATGCAGCCAGCACATGCACCCCCCCCCCCACTCCGGCAAGAGCACCATTGGCCACGGCCGCTGGGCGTACCGCCTGCGTCCCGGCTATGTCCTCAGCGACACGACGCTATCATTAGCGCATGCGAGTAATGATTAAACCAAAAAAAGAAAAGCAAAAGACGCTATCATTAGCGTCGCGCGCCTGGCAGTCCACGCCAAGCCATGAGGTAAGCGGAGCGCTGTCCACTCGCTGCCGAAGATCTCTGCTGACCGCTTCGCTTCCTCCGTCCACACGGATACGGCAGCCTGGGGCTGAGCGTGGGGAACCAGTGTAAAAAAAAACCCGCACCCTTCCCCACCACCACCACCGCCACCACCACCACCACCACCACCGCTACTACCACCTCATCCTTCCCACCAATACCACCACCTCATCCTTCCCACCACCACCACCACCACCACCACCATCACCACCACCACTACGGCCACCAACCACGCCTCGGGCGAATCGCACCCCTACATACGTTCTCACGCCCGCGATCTCAGTCATCGATGTTCCTCTCCTCCATGCGGCTTCTATTTCCGGCCCATGCAGTGCGTGTTGCTGGCTGGCTAGCCTACAACAGCAACTGCAAACTGCGGCCCGGTTCGCCAGGTTCCCGGGCAATGTTGCATCGCCCACCTTGGGCCCGCTCGAGCAGCCTGTTCAGCCCTCCACCACATCGTCGCCGACAGGCACACTGCCAGTTCCCCTCCCGCTCTCCTCCGGGAAGCCGGCTGCAACCCAGTGTGTGTTTGCCTTTGTTCGGCGGCTTGGCCAGTCAGGCACGAGCAACAGCTAGTGCGGGCTTCCTTCGGACGACACATATATATGGCCGTGTCCGTGGGCGCTTTCCATTCGACTCCACAAGCAGCTGTTCTCGAGAGGAAGCGGAGACGAAAACCAGCGACTCCCCTTCTGGCTGCTTGAATCCCCCCTTCCCCCACACTATCCTCCGCGCGACCGCTCGTCGTCCACGATGAAAGGCTGCACGATCTCATGGCTCTCGGCCCTCGCCGGGTTGGCCGTCGCCTCGACGACCGCATACGTACCGACGACATCGGAGTACGTGCCGACACCGACGCTGGAGTCCTACGCGCCGTCGCAGACCTCCGACTACGTCCCGCCGGAATCGCCGTCCCCCTACCCCGAATCCGGCAACTTCACGGCCGTCGTCGGTCCCGAGGGCGTCGAGCTGCGGCTGCCCGTGCACGTCATGCAGCAGCAGCAACCCGACTCCTTCAACCTGTTCGTCCTCGCGATGGACGCGTTGGAGAAGCTGCCGGAGAGCGCTACCCTGAGGTAATGCGTGCAGATTGCTCCTGTTTCGCGGGCGAGCACCCTCGCTGACGCGCCAGCAGTTACTACCAGCTCGCCGGGATCCACGGTCGTCCATGGGTCGCCTGGGAGTATCCCACCCCGCCCACAGGCCCCCTCCCATACGGATACTGCACGCACGACTCGGTCATCTTCGGCACGTGGCACAGGTGAGGACCCCCCCGCCCCCCCTCCGGCGGCTGGCTGAGCGCGAGGAGAGGAGATCCGGTGACTAACCCGGCGCAGGCCGTACCTGAGTCTGTTCGAGCAGCTGCTGGTCGACCATGCGGTCAAGATCGCGGCGCAGTTCAAGGGAGAAGCCGGCAAGAGGTACCGCGATGCGGCGAAGAAGGTCCGCCTGCCGTGAGTGCGATCCGCTCCCCCGCCCCGAACGCAGTCTTGTTGATCCGCGGCCGCAGATACTGGGACTGGGCGTCCGACGACACCGGCGGTCGCATCCCGGACGTGGTTGCTGCCCCGCAGGTGGAAGTGACCAGGCCTGGACCTGATGGAGAGCCGACGACCGTGACGATCAGGAACCCATTGTACTCGTACATCTTCACCAACGACCAGTTCCGCGCCACCTACTTCGCCGGCATCCCCCAGGCGATCTGGAACGAGACGTACAGGCGGCCCGAGGGAATCCCGCCGGTCTCGCGCAACGATCTGTCGAGCGCTGCTCTCGCCAGCACCTTCACTGCGTACGCGCACCTCCCCGTCTCCGTCGCTACGTTCGGCTAACCCCGCGTCGCAGCCGCAAGCTCGCCACGTTCCAGCTGTTCTCGATCGGCACGTTCAGCCGCTTCTCGACCACCCGGTACATGAACGCCACGTCGCCCATCGACTTTGCGTCGGTCGAGCAGATCCACAACACGATCCACGGCGCCGTCGGCTTCGGCCCCAGCTTCGGCCACATGTCGTCGGTCCACGTTGCCGCGTTCGATCCCATTTTCTGGCTCCACCACGGTCGGTGCCCGTCGTCCGTTCCCCCCCCGCCGGTGGCCGCGTTACTGACCGTCCCTCCCAGCCCAAGTCGATCGCCTAATGGCCATGTACCAAGCCATCTACCCGGGCAGAATCGTCGAGCCACTCGTCCGCACCGAGCTCAACTTCGCGTTCCCGCAGCCCGCCGGAATCGAGGACGTGGACACGAAGCTGTACCCATTCCGCCACCCCAACGGCGAAGAGTTCACCTCCCGCGACGTCAGCTACGCGGACTCGACGTGGAAGTACGGCTACGCGTACCCGGAGGTGCCGTTCTCGTTCCGGGGCCAGTCCGCCGCGGCCCTGACCGCCTTCACCGCCAGGGCGATGCAGAAGTTGTACGCGCCCGCGGGTCAGGGGTTCACGCCGTCGCCGGGCACCAACGGAACCTCGACGCGGAACGAGTACCTGCTGCATGTGACATTCGACGAGTCGCAGATCGACGGCACGTTCAACCTCCTGGTGTACGCGGGCGATTTGCCGACGGGCGACGAGGTGGTCGCGCACGCCAACCTCGTCGGTGGTGTCACCTCGTTCACCGGCGGTCACCAGAGCCACCGCAGCATCATCTCGGGCACCGTGCCGCTGACGCAGGCGCTCATCGAGAAGGACGTCGCCGGCAACGGCACGTCGCACTGCGTAGGGTACCTGCGGGATAACCTCCGCTGGAAGATCATGAGAGTGAGTCCCCCCCCCCCCTTAGTAAGAAACGCGGCAAGAAACTCTCCTCCCTGAGATCTACCGTCGGGAATCATCATCGTGCACCAACGCTGACAGCAGCACCAACAGGGAACAACAGAAGTCCCATTCGACCAGCTGCCGTCGCTCCAGGTCGGCGTCTCGCGCAGCGTGGCCACGTATTACGACGACCACTCGAAGCTCCCCACGTACGGTGACTGGGAGATCCACTACAACATCACGAACAACAAGCAGGGCGGCCTCCGCAACGGATACCACGACCCGTCGTACAACGGGCAACCCACCGCCGTGCCGACGAAGAAGGTGCGCCGCAGCTTTTCGTCGTAGACGCGGCGAGACGGTGCGATTCGGGAGCATACGAGCATTTTTTTCTCACTTGGCATTTTCTACACGGGGCATATTTGTTTCCATTCTAGGAGTTTTGTTTATTTTTTGCATGTTTTTTTTTTCCTGATGTTGGTCTGTACATGTTGCATGTGTGGGAATCATGTTTTTCGCTTCTACAACAGACAGAAGAGTAATGGATCGGGCAGGCGGGAGGAAGAGGATCATGTTTCGAGACTGCTTTGGCGTGATGGGACGGAACGGATATAGTTAGTGGAGATTGCAAGCAGCTTAGACGGGGGAGGGAAGCGATCTTTAATCTAGCGCAGTTGGCCACGCTTCCCGCGCGAGAGAGACCTCCATCCGTGCGTCGTGCGAAGCCAGGATCATCAGCGCTTACTCACTGGATCGGAGCAGGTTACACACGTGGCCCGGACGCGGAGGGCGGTCAACCACGTGCGCCGAACGACGACCGCGGAAGCGGCTGAGAGACTTCCGGGATCGGGACGCGGGCGGAGTGGACGAGCGTCGGCAGTTGTCGGTCGTGTGATCGACGAGTATCCCGTGCCGCCGCACCGACGGGTTGACTTTATCTACGTTTTGAGTCGTACGGGAAGTGGAGGCGGTCTGGCTCTCCCGCGGAGAACTCCGGGGAGCGAGTGCCGTACGGGCGCACGTTTGTGCATACTTTGCATTGCAATTCATAGATTGTGCACGCTCGTGGCGGGGACGATCGAGTGCGCATCCAAAGCCGCCTTTCCAGCGGCCATTGGCCCGCGCGCCCAACCCCTCCGACCAGCCTGATCTCTAGGAGGAACTTCATACCGCTTTGCCATCGCAGAGCTTCTTTTCCGCACGCCGGCTGTCGCCAAATGCACCGTCTATACATACACTTCTGTTTGTCGCCCTGACAACACCGTCGTCAACTTGCCTCACCCTGACAACGTCCTACCTAACATCCTATCGACATACCCCACCGACCACCTTCCAGGACCCCGTCCGCCTCAGGGCCACTGCTACCGCCCCTCTACAGTTGAAGCTTGTCGGCATGAAGTGCAATTCTTACGGGAGGTGATGGCGGGTTCGGATGCTAGGGATGCGTGCGGATGCTGCCGGAATGCTTGGATCTCCCCGCCCTCGCTGACGAGACGGACGCTACAGACTGCTGTGGAGCACGCACACGCAGCCGGCGGTGCAACACGGGAGTTACAATGTTGGCCGGTCGGTCACAGTCGCCGCGAAGGTTGGCGTTCATATGTTCGAAGGGGCTGGCAGTGTAGCGGCAGTTGCAGAGAAGGGGCTGCTGCAGTTGCCGCAGTCCGCCACGGGAAGGTCAAGCAAGGAGGAGCCATTCTTACCTTCCGCAACCATCCCAGGAACGTGTTTGGACTGTATCCGCGAGCGGAAGCTCCGAACACATTAGACACATCTATCCCCACGCAAAAACGTATTTAGCAGGCGCTGCAAGGTCCGGGCGGCAAAGGAACGATATCGCCTCGCGCCGAGGAACCAGACGCGGGAGCATTTCTTCAAGTGCTTTCCGCACTGGAAACGCCAGCGGAAATTCCTATGGGCAGCGTTGCAGAGGGGGGACAGGGAGATGCAAGGACCGGTTTCGAGTTCCGGAGCGACTTCGTTGACGAGCAATCCAGTCAGGCGATCTTGGACTACCTCGCCGCCCCCCGAAGCCGGCCGAGGAAGACGCCCCGAGGCATCGGAGTGGGAACTCCGGGAGCGGAGCGAGAGGAAAGAGGAGTAGGATGTCGCATTTTGACTGGGCTTTTCTTGTGTCTTTCCTCTGTAAGTTCTTTGGTGCTCTATCTTTCTCGAGACAAGCCAGGGCGGAGAGCCACAACGGGCCGAAAGGATAGTGGACTGAAACGAACTGCTGTGTATCGCCATGACCCGGATGGTCGCACGCGATCAACGACAAAACAAAACAAAGGGCCGCAGCTGCGGCAGCGGCGCTTTAGCTGCTTGTCTCCACATCCCCCCCACACACTCGCCCATTGGCTGCGGCGCCGGATGACGCCGGATCTGGCGTGTCGAGGCGTCCGTCCACAGGCATCTCCGCCACGATCCGTCTCTCCGCGCTACGGGGCGCAAGCGGCGACCAAGCTATGCATGTGCCACCCCCCTAGCACCGGCGCGACTCGGGCCCATCCATGCGCCACGGCAGATCTGCAAGCGCGGATGTGCAGCTCTGTGGTTGACGAAACGCGCGGCGGCAGCTAGCAGGTCTACGGCGACATCACAACTGCCCCCGACAGCATAACCCCCACGTGGCCTAGTGGTATACGGCCAAGGCCGTAACCGGGAACGGAGGAGCTGCCTGCTAGCAGTCAATTACGTACCCACAATGCCAGACAGCAATACCAGCCATATGATTCCCATCCGATTCTGCCTACCCAACACGCGGGAACCCACTCAAAACCCAAGAAATGCCCACATGTTTTCGCCTACAACTCTACCATAACTATCTTCGACCAACAGATTTTTAGATAATGTTGCTCCTCTTCTCTCTCCAATACTCCTCAACGTGAGCACAATTCTCTGTTTCTTGTGATGGCGGCCGATCGCTCACCGCTAAAGCCAACAGGACGCAGATGAATCATGAAGTATCATTCGTTTTCCCGGCTAGACCAGTCCGGCTCCAAAAAAAAAGCCCGTGGATGGGGCGAACCCGTTGAACACCGGAATCTCTCAGGGCTCGGCAGCGGAGCAGCCAAATACTCGGTCGTGTGGGAAGAATAGGCAACGCTGGGTGGGTGTCAATTCGCACATGGGTTACAACTAGGAATCCTCGACGCAGAGTGTGCTGCCCTCGCCATGGCACTGGGAAAGGCCTGGACGGAGTGCAAAGGGAAGCTTTCAGCAGGCCGCCTGCAGACTGATCGAGGTCGGGGCGGACTACAGATTACGGATTACGGAAGCTGCTGGACGGTAACCTGATAGTGTGTGTATCGCCATGATCTAGGTATATACCTAGGTCGCACGCGATCAACGACCAAACAAAGAAAAGAGCCCGTTGACGATATCTCCAGTGGACGAAGGATCGGACTACTGCTCGGTGTTGGTGGTGTCCGAACAAGACAGACGCGGGAGCACTTGCTCCAGTACAGTACTGTCCGCGGTGGAAAAGGCAGCAGAAGACCCTGTGTGCCAAGGTGTTGAAAGAGACGGGAAGAGAACCCAGGGCAGGAGGAGGCGGGCGAAGAGTAGTACGCTTTCTCTCTTTCTTTGGTAATAGGATAGGCCAGCGAGGAGGGCAGGGGGGGGCATTGTGTGTCGCCTTGTAGACCGATCGAGGCCTGGGCGGACGGCGGCACCTAAGGCGTGCCATTCGAGGATCTAGACGGGGGTCCAAATCGCCAGGCCATGGCCTGAACCTGCGCCAACTGCCTTTCAGCCCCTACCCCAACCCCAACCACTGTGGGACTGAAGTGCCAAGAGCATTAATTGGGGAAAATGAGGGCGCCAAGGGCGCAGCGAATTAGTCATTACAGGTCATTCTCTTGGGATATAAATTGCGTGTCCCGGGGACGTTCCTCTTG
>Ga0307516_10002488_pt1 | contig 24567 bp, 42 predicted proteins | sample 19_EM_MG_FD_203310 | JGI IMG/M metagenome (GOLD analysis project Ga0307516, IMG submission 203310) | Populus trichocarpa ectomycorrhiza microbial communities from riparian zone in the Pacific Northwest, United States - 19_EM | ecosystem: Host-associated > Plants > Roots > Unclassified | place...
GGTACTTCATCGTCGGGCCGTGGGAAGCGCTGTTCCCGTACCTGCTGGTGATCGCGTCGAGCAGCTTCATCTACGTGGCAGTGGCCGATTTGATCCCGCAGCTGCAGCACCGCCTCACGCTGCGTGAGACGGTGGCGCAACTGGCATGGCTCGCGGCCGGGCTGCTGATCGTGCTGGTGGCGGTACAGCAACTGCATGCGCACTGAAGGCGCGCCTGGCGCGCCCTCTATCGAACAACTACCGGACGATCAATACCGGCACTTTCGAGTGCGTCAGCACCTTCTGCGTTTCGCTGCCGAGCAGCAGCGCCGACACGCCGCGGCGGCCGTGCGAGGCCATCACGAGCAGGTCACATTCCAGCCGCTTGGCGTGGTCGATGATGGCTTCCCACGGGTGCAGCGCTTCGACCGTGTGGGCGTGGCAGACCAGGCCCGCGGCCTGGCTCAGCTCGACCACGTGTTGCACGCGCTTGGCAGCGATGCGCTCCTGCGCGTCGAAGAACTCCTGCGGCGGCGTGGGCTGCATTTCGGAAATGGCGCTGTACGGGAACGGCTCTTTGACGCTGATCGTGTAGAGCATCGCGCCCAACGATTTGGCCAGCGCGATGCTGGTCTCGATGGCCTTGGCCGTGATGTCGGAACCGTCGGTCGGAACGAGGATGCGTTTGAACATGGTCATCTCCTGGCGTGGCTGACACGGTGTAGACATCATGCTACGGAGACCGTTCCTGCGCGAGCGGTTTTGCAGGAGCCGGGTTGACGTAGGACAAGGACTGCTCAGCGCCCGAGAGCCTCTCAGGCTCTCAGCCGCGCGCCACCGGCAGCAAAGGGTTCGCCGACCACTCGCTCCACGAGCCCGGGTACAGCAGCGAACCCGAGAGCCCGGCGTGTTCCATCGCCAGCAGGTTGTGGCAGGCCGTGACGCCCGAGCCGCACTGGTGCACGACCTCGGCGGCGCCCGCCGGGCCGATCAGCGGCGCGAATTCGGCGCGCAGTTGTGCGGCCGGCTTGAAGCGGCCGCTCGTGGCGTCGAGGTTGTCCTTGAAGAAGCGGTTCAACGCGCCGGGGATGTGGCCGGCGGTGGTGTCGAGCGGCTCCACGTCGCCGCGGAATCGTTCGGCGGCGCGCGCGTCGATCAGGCGCGTGCGGCCGAGGCTCGCGGCGAGCGCGTCGGCAGAGATCGTCGCGGCGAGCGTGGGGCGCTCGGGGTAGGGCGCAGCCGCCGCCGGGGCGGCGTTGTCGGTCACGAGCGTGCCGCCGGAAGCGAGCCACGCGGCCACGCCGCCGTCGAGCACGGCCGCGGCCGAATGCCCCATCCAGCGCAGCATCCACCACAGCCGCGAGGCGTAGACGCCGCCCTGCCGGTCGAAGGCGATCACCTGCGTCTGTGGCGTGATGCCGCAGCGGCCGAGCGTGGCCGCGAACACCTCGCGTGCTGGCAACGGGTGGCGGCCGTTGGTGCCGGTCTTCGGGCCGCTCAGGTCGCGGTCGAGGTGCAGGTAGAGCGAACCCGGCAGGTGGCCTTCGCGCCAACTGCGCTCACCGGCGGCCACGTCGGCCAGGTCGAAGCTGGTGTCGATCAAGACGACATGCCGGTTCGAGCCGAGCAGGGCGCGCAGGGAGTCGGCAGAGACGAGCGTGGTGAGGTCGGCGGTCATCATGATTCCAGCGGTGCAGTTTTGGTGTCGGCGGGAGTGGTGTGGCTGCGCAGCAAGGTGGCGCAAAGGCCCGCCACCACGATCAGCAACATGCCCAGCAGCGCCATCCAGGTGACGCGCTCGTCGAACAGCAACACGCCGTAGATGAAGGAGAACGCGATGCCCAGGTACTGCAGGCTCGCGTTCACCAAGGTGCGCCCGTTGCTGTAAGCACGCGTCATCAGGAACTGCGCCACGGTCGCGAGCAGGCCCACGGCGAACAGCAAACCCGCGCCTTTCCAGGTGTGGGCGTGCAGGCCGCCATTCCACAGCAGCGTGAGCGCGCCGGCGCCCATGCCGCCGAGCGAAAAATAATAGACGATGCGGTATTCCGGCTCCCCGGCACGCCCGAGCGCCGTGACCTGCAGATAGGCCGTGGCGGCGATCACGCCCGAGAGCAGGCCCATCAGCCCGTACCAGAGCTGCTGCTCGTCAATGGTGGGGCGCAGCACCAGCCCCACACCGGCGAAACCGAGCAGCACGGTGGCGATGAGGCGGCCGTCGACGCGCGCACTGCCGAGCACCACCGCGCCGCCGACCAGGAACAGCGCCATCCACACCGACGACATGTAGTTCAGCGTCATCGCGGTGGCCAGCGGCAGGTTGCCGATCGCGTAGAACCACAGGCACAGCGCGATCACGCCCGACAGGCTGCGCCAGAAGTGCATGGCCGCCACGCCGGTGCGCAGCGTGCCGCGCTGCCGGCGTGCGAGCAGCAGCATCAACACGGCGCCGGTCAAGCCGCGGTAGAAGACGATCTCGCCCGGTGGGTACTGGGCCGAGGCGAGCTTCACGCAGACCCCCATGGTGGCGAACAGGAACGACGAGAGAACGATGAGCCAGGGAGATGCCATGCGCCGATTCTGCCCGGCGTTTTCAATCCCTCTCGATGTGCACCCATTTCATGCGGCCCGATGCGCCGCTCTTGATCGTGACCGCCGATTTGCGGCACTGGAAGTGCCCGGCCACCAACGCGATCAACTCGGCGTTGGCCTTGCCGTCGACCGGCGGCGACTTGAGCTGGGCGAGCCACGTGCCGTCGCCGCCCGGCTCGAAGGACGCGCTGCGCGCGCTGGGCTTGACCTTCACCTGGATCACGAGCGGCGGCATCGGGGTGCCGCTCAGTGTGCCTTGGGCGTGCCGCACTTCGGCGTCGGGTTCTCGACCACCGTGCACTTCTGGAAGGCTTCGGCCTTGGTCGCTCCGCCTACCACCTTAAACGGCGCGAAACAGTCTTCGCTTTCGCGGTAGAGCCGCTGCAAGGTTTCGCAATCGGTGGCCGTGTCGGCCGGTTTGCGCGCGGTCGTCTTGCCAAGCGACGCCGCGCCCGGCGCGGCGGCAGCCGAAGCCGACGCATCCGCGAGCGCCTTCTTGCGCTGCGCGTCTGCAAGCCGCGATTTTTCTGCCAAGGCGGCGCGTTCATCTGCCTCGGCGCGCTGCTCGGTGCTGAGTTCGTAGCGCCGCGAGTCGATCTTCACCGCCGATTTGCGGTACTTTTCGGGGACAGTGTCGGAGAACTGGGTGCGCCCACTTTCATCGACCCAACGGTACAGATCGGCCGCGTGCAGCGGCACCGACATGACCACGCCGAGCACAAGAGCGATCAGTGCGCGTTTCATGGTCGCGGCCCGAAGCGTGCGGCCGAGCGCGCCCGGGCGCGTGCCGCTTCGATCTCGCGGTCGCGCGGTTCGGCGCTCGTGACCAGCGACTCGATCAGCGTGCGGGCCGACGCGGCCACCTGTTCCACCGCACGGTCGAAGGCCTCCGCGTTGCCCTTCGATGGGACGTTGAAACCACTCAGCTTGCGAACGAACTGCAAGGACGCGTCGCGTATTTCCAGCTCGGTGGCGGGCGGCTCGAAGTTGAACAAGGTCTTGATGTTTCTGCACATGGGCGGCTCACTGCTTTTTCTTTCCCGTGCCCTGGGTCTCGGCCCACAGCGCCTGGCACTGCTGTTCGATCGGGCTCGACGCCGCCGGCGCCGCGCCTTGGGCGTCACGCTTCTGCACCTTGGCCTGCTCGGAACGGTAGCTCGCCGTCTTGCGCGCCGCGCTGAGTTCGGCGCGGGCCTTCGGGTCGGCTTTCACTTTCCACAGGCTCAAGTAGGCGTCGTCGCGCTGGCCCTTCATGGCCGGATTCTTCGATTCGCACACCACGTAGCCGTGGTCGAAGCGCGCCAGCGCCTTGGGGTCGATCGACATCGCCTGCGCGAGCGGTGCGGCCAGGGCGAGCAGGAGCAGAAAGGCGGTGGGGAGTTTCATGGTGTCGAAGTGATCGAGGGGGAAGGTGATTCTGGCGCAGGGCCAACGGGGGGCGCGGGAGACATCTCATGCGTCTGCTTCGCGCGAGCCCGACCGCCGCAGCATTGTGTACTTGACGATGCCCGGCGCGAAACCTTCGAGCGCCAGCACCACCTCGTAGCCGAGCGAGCGGTACAGCGATGGCGCCTGGAAGTTGAAGGTCTCGAGGTAGAAGGTGGTGCAGCCGCGCGCCTGGGCATGCGCTTCGAACGCCTTGACCAGGCCGGCGCCGATGCCCTGGCGGCGCCGCGCTTCGTCGACCCAGATCTGCTGCAGTTCGCAGCAGGCACCCCAGGTGCGCCCCAGCGCGCCGCCGAGCACGGCACCGGAGGGCAGGCGCGCGAAGCATGACAGCGGGGCCACGTCGTGCAGCGGCGCGGCCCTCGCGTTCGAGGCGTCGAGCCCGGCATCGACGAGGCCGGCCTCCTCCAAAGGCCAATCGTCATGAACGGTGAACAGCAGCGTCACGGCACATCCTTTCGGCACTGCGCCTGCTTCTCGAACCAGTAGGCGATGTTGCCCGCGACCACGATGGTCCCCGAGACGACGATCGACGCGGTCGTGACGATGCCGGCGGCGACGATCAGCGCAATGCAACCCTGGTTCGCGCACTGGTGGATGGCGCCCAGCTGAATCTCCTGCAGCACCATGTGGTTGGCGACGACCCTGCACTCCGGGTCGAACACCTGGGTCGTGCGTGGCACGACCATGCAGGCCTGCAGCAGCGCCAGCAGGCCGAGGGCGAATAGGCGGCGTCCGCAATCGATCATCGGCCGGTGCGGGGGCGCATTCAGGGCCGCACGCCGCCGGGGGTGGCGAAGTCGACCTCGGCGGCTTTGGCGGTGCCGTTGGCGCGGCCCGGGTAGCTCAGCCAGGTCATCGCGATGTTGAGCTCGCGGATGACGCCGGCCGCTTCGATGCGCGTTCCATCGCCGAGCTCCATGCTGCCGGTGGTGTGGGCGTCTTTCACGAGGGTCAGGTCGTAACCGCGTTCCAGTGCGCCGTAAGCCGTGGCGCGGATGCACCAGTTGCTGGCCGCGCCGGCCAGCGTGATGTGGGTGGCGCCGAGCCGGGCGAGTTCCGCTTCGAGCGTGGTCTCTTCGAACGACGAGTTGAAGTGCTTGTGGATCAGCCGCTCGCCCGGCGCAGGCACCAGCTCGGGCACCCACTGCCACTCGGGGCTGCCGTGCGTCAGGTCCTTGTCCGAATGCTGCACCCAGATCACCGGCGTGCCCGACGCGCGGGCGCGTTCGACCGCCTGCGCCACGTTCTTGACGACCCGGTCGGCTTCCCAGGCGTCGCGCACCACGCCGGCCTGAACGTCAACGATCAGCAGGACGCCCTTGTTGCCTTCACGCACTGTGGCCATGGTGATGATCTCCGGTTGATAACGTGTGAAACGAGCGGTGCGCGAGGGGCACCCCGATGAACGCGCGAGGCTGCATTCTGAATCGCACCCCGGTCATTTGACAAACAGCCGCTCGGTGGCGGAAAGCCCCTGCACCTCAGGCTCCTGCCCGGTCGCTTCGTGGAAGCCCAGCCGCTCGAGCAGGCGAATGGATCTCTGGTTCGCGGCTTCGACGCTGGCCAGGAAACGAGACACACCGTAGACGGAAGCCACGTGCTCGAGCATGGCCTGACCCGCCTGCGTGGCGTAGCCCCGACCCCAATGCCGCGCTGAAAACACATACCCGACCCAGGCCCTGTGGTCCAGCGTGAGCGTGGCCTGCACGTAGCCGAGCGGCGGCTGGCCGGGCTTGCGCACCACCCAGTTGAGCCAGACCTGGCTGCCGTCTGGCGACACGCGCGCTTCGACACTGGCGTACACGCTGCGAAGGTGATCGAGCGAAGGCGGGGGCGGGTGGTCGAGGTAGCGGTAGAGCTCCGGGTCGCTGAGAACCTCGAACATGGCCTCGGCGTGGCCCGCGACCAGCGGCTCGAGGACCAGTTCACCGATCGTGAGTGCGAGCATCTGCTTTCATGGGGGCTGCGCCGCTCAATCGAGCCGAGCGCCCTTTTCCGCCAGCAAGGCCCGCAACACCGATCGATGGCAACGGGCTTCGTCGTCGCAATAACACCCGACCGAGAAATTGCTCGTTTGCGAAAGCGCGGCCACCAGGCCGAGCGAATGGCTCGCTTCAGGCGCGGCCATCTCGCTGCGGTACTTCCTGATGAAGGCGGCCCACTCGGCCGGCGTGGTGGCGGCCTGCCCGAGCTTCATCGTGTCGACACTCGGCGCGAGTGTCGGGAACCACACGTCGTACCAGTTGCCCGACGCGAACTTCGCTTTCGGCACGCCGCGCGGCGGGCGCCGCACCGTGCCGATGCGGGTGCCTTCGCCCTCGGTGCGCGGGCTGCCGAGCCTGACGATGCGAATGCTCACGGCGGCCCCTTGAGTTCGACGACATTGCCTTCCGGGTCGTCGAGGTAGATCGACGGGCCTTCGCCTTCCGCGCCATAGCGTGACTCCACCGGCCCGGCGTTGATGCCATGCGCCGCCAACTGCTGCCGGATCTGCACTTCGTCGAAGGGTTCGATGCGCAGGCAGAAGTGGTCGAGGTTGCGCGCTTCCTTGCCCGGCGCCGCACCCCCCATGCGACCGAGCTTGCCGTCGACCGGCACGAGGTCGATCAAGGCCGCGCCGGCCCGCAATTGCACGAGCCCGATCTCCGGTTGGCTGCGCTCGACGGTGCAGCCGAGTGCGCCACAGTAGAAGCCCAGCATCGTGTCCAGGTTGCGAACCCGCAGCACCAGATGGTCGAGACCGACGATGTTGAACATGGGTCCTCCGAGGAACGAAGCGAAACGATACCGCAGCCGGCGTTTGGGCTTCAGCGTCGCGAGACGACCCGGATCGCCGTTTCGCAGTGTTCGCGAAAACCCATTCGTGCGTAGAGGCTGCGGGCACCGGTGTTGCCGTGCATCACATGCAGAAACGGTGTCTCGCCACGCTGCATTTCGCGGCGGATCAGTTTGAGCATCAGCCGCCGCGCGAGGCCGCGGCCTTGATGCTCGGGGTGCGTGCACACGCCGCTGACCTCGCGCAGCGTGCCGGCATGCACGCGCTCGCCAGCCATCGCGATCAGGCGCCCGCCCTCGAAACAACCGAAGTAGTCGCCGAGTTCGATGGTGCGCGGGCCGAACGGGCCAGGCTGTGTCAGCGTGGCGAGCTCGACGGCGTGCTGCGCGTGTTCCGGCCCGAGCCGAACGGCCTCGGGGACTTCGTCGGCCGCGGGCAGCGCTGCATCCCAGACCATCCTGAACATCGTGGATTCGGAGTCGATCTGCCAGCCGTCGGGTGCGGCGCCCGACCAGTCAGCGCAGTAGAGATGTTCACCCGGCGCACAGTACGGCACGAGCGCGTCGAAGCGGGGCCGCGCCAGATTCGAAAATCCGACGATCGGCGAGAAGCCGGGTGCATAGCGGCGTGCGTCGTCGGTGCCTGTGGCGTGCGGCGCCTGTGCACCGGAGAGCGCGTGCCAGAAGATGTTGTCGAGCAGGTTTTCCATCGCAGGTTCAGGGGCGCGTCATTCGAACGGTGGCACGTTGATCGGCGTCGCGCTCAGCCGCTCACGTAGCCGAAGTTGACGGCCGTCTGGCCGGCCTGGGCACAGCGCTGGTAGTAGGCGATGACGTCTTTCGTGACCGCGTCGACATTCGGGTTTCGCGCCAGCACCGGCAGCTCCGTGGCGGCGAACACCTTCTCGCCCTTCGCAATGCCCGAGCCGATGCAGAACGACACGGTGCCGATGGCGTTGGCCGCGAAGATGCCCGAGAGCGCACGCCACACGACGAAGCCGTTTTCCTTCCAGGGGGCGAGCGGGTCGAGCGCCTTGGCCCAGGCCAGCAGGTTGGGCTGGGCCTGGCCCGGTGTGGCGATGCGCGCCAGCACGTCGGGCAGCAGCTGCTTCGCGGCCACCGCCGCGTTGCTGCGCTTGAGCTGCTCGAGTTCCTGCCACACCGGGCGGAAGAAGTTGCCGGCATACAGCAGCGTGGCGTTCGGCGGCGCCGCGATCTTCGCCCGAACGCCGGGGTTCTTCTGCAGGAAGCTCAGCAGTTCCTTGGTCTGGGGCAGCAGCGGCATCGAAAGACTCCTCGAGGTTGAAAACTGCCTTTTCGTGGGGTAGGGCCGCCGTACGCTTCACGACGGCGCTGCGGCGCTTTCGAGCGTGCGCTTCATCGCCGCAGTGCCTTGTTCGATCATGCCCGCGATGGCGGGTGCCATCTCGTTCGGAAGCAGGTCGGCGATCCAGACCAGCCGGCTGTGTTGTGGGCCTTCGGCGAAAACCTGCGCCGAGGCATTGTGGTGGCTGAGCCGGCCACCCACAGCCGACCAGACGAGGCGGCGCGCACTGTCGTCGACATCGACGATCAGCTCGCGCACGACCATGCCGTTGGCGAAGGTCACGATGCGGGCGTCGCCGTCGAGCACACAATCGGTGACGAAGCCGGTGACGAGACGGGTGTGCAGCGCGCCGACATCACGCAGTGCCGACCAGACGGTTTCCGGCGCCACCTCGATGGAAACTTCTCTTCGAATCGATGCCATGAACGAGCTCCTGTGGGGTTCAAGTGACCACCAGCCTAACGAGGCGCCGAGGGCTGCACCCGCCGCATTCGGACACGTTCATCCTCAGGCCTCGGGCCGGTGGCAGACCGCTTCCACGTTGTGCCCGTCGGGCCCGATCACGAAGGCGCCGAAGTAGTTCGGGTGGTAGTGCGGGCGCAGGCCGGGGGCGCCGTTGTCCCTGCCGCCGGCTTCGAGCGCGGCGCGGTAGAAATCGTGGACCTGCTGGCGGTTTTCGGCTGTGAAGGCGATGTGCATGGGCACGGGCCTCTGAGTGGCTTGAAACAGCCAGAGCGCAGGCTTGCCCTTGGGCCCGAGGCCCAGGCCGTGTTCGCCTTCCATCACGATGCCCACGCCGAGCGGCTGCAGTGCTTTGAGAAAGAACGCCTTGCTCGCTTCGTAGTTGCTGACGCCGAGACCGAGGTGATCGAACATGCTGTCTCCTTGAGTGAGCGGGTTGAACGGCGGCGGCGCTTCACCACTTCGGCGCGAGGCGCTCGCCGGGCAGGATGTCGTACGGGTCGGCCCAGCCGGGAATCGCGCGCACCCGTTCGAGCCACGCGCCGATGTGCGCGAAGCGCGAGGCGACCTCATAGCCGCTTTCTTCGACGGGGTAGTAGAGGTAGCCGCACAGCGACAGGTCGGCGATGGTGGGCGCGGGGCCGGCCATGAAGGCCTGCTGTTCGAGGTGCTTGTTGACGATGCCGAACGAGTTGTCGAGCCGCCCGCGCAGCCAGGCCATCACCGCGGGGTCGGGTTGCGCCGGGCCGAAGGCCTTCATGAATCGGTAGGTCGCGAAGTAGCTCGTGAACTTGTGGTTGTCGAAGAGAAGCCAGCGCAGCACTTCCTGCTGTTGCTCTTCGCCCGTGCCGCCGAACGCACCGTGCTTGCGCGCCAGGTGGGTGAGGATGAGGCCCGACTGCGTGAGGCGGCGCGCGCCGTCGTCGAGCACCGGAACTTCGCCCATCTCGTTCGCCGTTTCGCGCCACTGCGGATCGCGCGTGGCGCCGTGCATGAAGTCGACGAAGACCGGCTCCCAGGGCTGGCCCAGCGCGCGCAGCAGGAACGCGACCTTGAACGTGTTTCCCGACTGGCAGAAGCCGTGCAAACGGTACATGGTCAAGGCCCTTTCTGGTTAACGCATGGAGCCGGGTGGACCGCGCAGATCACGCTCGACGAGCCTGAGGTCGGCGAGCGAGGCAGGGTGGTAGTTTCTAGCATGGCGCCGGCGGCCCGCGTGTCACCCAGGCTGGCGCGCGTAGCTCACGGTGAGCATTTCCCACTGGTGGCCATCGGGCTCGTTCCAGTAGACCATGTTGCCGCCGTAGTCGGTGTTGACCTGCATGTCGACCGGCCCGCGCACGCTGCTGCGGTAGGCGATGCCGGCGGCCTGCAAGCGCGCGAGGATGGCGTCGAACTCGGCCTGCTTCACGCGAAAGCAGAAGTGATAGATCGGGAACGGGTCGGCGGTCTCGACGAAGTCGAGCGTGAAACCCCGGTTGACGAAGACCGGCGAGAACGGGCCGGCCCCGCTTTCCGCCCAGGGCACACCGAGCAGCCCGGCCAGCAGTTTGGCCGAGGCCAGCTTGTGGTGTGAGGGCACGAGGGTGTGATCGAGTTCGATCGGCATGGTCTGCCTCCGTTGTCAGCCGCGAACGAGCGACGCGAGCGCAGCCGCCATCATCGCCACACCCGACAGCGACAGCAAGCATAGGATCAGCTGGCGGAACGCTGCAGGGCTGAGCCCGAGATAAACCCGGGCCCCCAGCATCGACGGCAAGATCAAGGCGGGGGCCACCACGGCGAACTTGGGCCACATGTCGGGCTTGACTGCACCCGAGAGCACGAGTGCCACCATCGTGGCGGCCAGCGCCGCCAGGTTGAAGTTCTGAAGGACGGCGCGGTGGGCATCCTTCTCGTACCCCCGCAGCGTGCACCACAGCGCGGGCACGACGCCGGTGAAGCCGCCGATGCCGCCCATCAGGCCACCGACCGCGCCCGCGGCGGCATCACCCAGCCGCCCGCCGCGTTGTACCGGCGGCAAACGGGGCGCGAACAGCATGGCCGGGCAGCACACGAGCAGCATGGCGCCCAGCGCCAGCTTGAAGTGCGAAGGGTTCAGATGAGGCAAGGCAAGAACGCCGATCGGCACCCCCACCGCGCCGCCGGCCAGAAACGGAAGCAGCAGCCGCAGGTGCAGGCCGCGCCGCACGGTGGCGGCAGACAGCAGCTGGCCGGTCAGGCCGCCAAAGACCGACATCACCGCCGCGAGCCCGGGCTCGACACCCCAGACCCAGAACGACATCGCGACCATGCCGAACGCGAAGCCCGACATGCCCTGCACGAAGCCGGCGACGACGGCGCCGAGCGCGAGCAGCGTGATCTCGGGGCTCATCAGGCAAGCTCCGTGCTGCGCACTGCGGTGTATGAGCCCTTCGGGCGGCCGTGCGTGCTCATGGGTGGGCTTGTGCCATCACTGCGCAGCAACGCCGACTACAGCTCGTACTGGTTGCCCGCCGACTCCCGGATCGGTTGCATGTCATAACAATCCAACAGGCTCCAGAAGTCACCAGGCCTTCTTGCATGCGGCCAGTCGGTCTTTGGTGGGCAGCGACAGAAGCCGGTTGGCTTCCGAGTTGTACATGGACTTGTAGGCGTCTGTCTTGCGCAGAGCGGCGAGATCGAGCTTGCGCTCGGCGCGCGTGTTTTCGAGCAGTTCGAGCCCCGTCTTGGCTGACTTCGCGTCTATGGGTGCACAGACGAACACGACCGCGTCGATGGCGCCGACGATGTGCTCGGAACTGGCGTCGGCAGCCGACGCGCCCGCCATCGTTAACGCGAGCCACACGCTCAGAACCGGCTTGGCGTTGTGGGAACCGTGCATGGAAAGCCGCCGAAGTTTGCCGCTACCCCTTCTTGTTGCCGAGCACAAGCAGCAGCCCGCCGACCACGATGGCGCCAATGCCGGCCCACATCGGCACATTGACCGTCTGCTTTTCCTTGACGGAAAGTTCGATGGGGCCGAGTTTGAACGCCGTCGTGTCCTTGGTGTAGCTGAACCCGCCGTAGAGCAGGCCGAGAACGCCTGCCACGATGAGTGCCACGGCGATGAGTTTTGTGGTGTTCATGAAGTCCCTGTCTCCGATGGTCGACGCATTCGAAATGAACGTGCCGGCAGGCGAACCTGCGAGCGCAACAGCGCATTGGGGGATTCTGCTCCAGGCGCACCGGTTCGGTGTTTGGCGCAGAGGGCGCAACCTGTCGCGGACTTGCTCAGGCGCCCGGCACGTGGGACGCAACGCAGAGCTTGTTGCCCTCGGTGTCTCGGAAGTAGGCGCCGTAGTAGTTCTCATGGTATTCAGGCCTCAGGCCGGGCGCACCTTCCGAGATGCCGCCGTGCGCAAGCGCGACCTGGTAGGCACGGTCAACCAGCGGGCGATTTTCGGCCATGAAGGCGACCATCTGCCCATTGCCCTGGCCATGAGGCGTTCCGTCGTAGGGCGTGCCGATGAGAAACAAGGGGCGCGGCCCACCGGTGCTTTGCCAACCCGCCCATGGGCGACTGCGATCGCAGAACCTGGGTTCGTTTCCAAGACAAGCCATGAGCGCGCCATAGAACCCGAACGCTCGCTCGAAATCGCTGACGCCTATGAAGACATGTGAGAACAATGAAACCTCCTACTTCTTGCGCGCAAAGATCGTTCCGTTTTCGATCCTGACGATCAGATCGTGTCGGGCGGCGATGTCTTTCAGGACGTCCGTCCAGGGAACGCATTCATAGTTGAAAGCTGCCGAGCCCACGATGGCCGGGTCAGCAACCAGCTTGTTTCCAGAGTAGTCGGCCAGGACAGCCAAGGTAGATCGAATCGGCATCGTGGAAAAGCTGATGTCGATGTTTCCGTCTCCGACACACTTCTTGCCGCCGAGTGTCGCCGCCGCGGGGCCCGACGCGGGGCCCGACGCGGGGCCCGACGCGGCCGACGGATTGGGCTGACTGACCCGGCTTGTAATGTCACTGCCGTTCGGGCACGGGGTTTCCTGGTACTCGATCTTGCCGCTGCCCTTGTCGCACTTGTAGACAGCACAGAGCGCGCTCTGCTGGAACAAGGCGAGCAGGCAGAGCAGCAGCAGGCGGTTCATGCGAGACCCATGGGCCTAACCCATTTCATGAGGGGGTTCAGAATGGCGGGCTACTGAGCTTTGCAATCGCAGACCTCGCTGCCTTTGTCGAAGACGATCTGCCAGGTGTTGTCAGCAGTGCGGCGCCAAACAGAGGTGAATCGAGCGATGAGCTTGCCATCAGCATTGCGCACCGGCCCCGAGCTGAGAGCAAGGCTGCCCGATTCCAGGACTTCCACTTCCTCAGGCTCCCACGAGAACGGTGGATTCGGCTTGCTGTAGTAGCGAGCCCACCATTCGACGACTTTCTGCTTTCCATGCAGCGGTGTCGGGCCGGAGAAGAAGACCGCCTCGTCGGCAATGAAGGTCGCGAATGCTGCGTGGTTTCGATCAGCCATGGTCTTGGCGAAGGCGCGCTCGGTGGCCATGACGTCCTGTCGCGCATCGGCAGGTTTCAGAGGCGGCGACGCGCAGCCAGCAAGAGCAAGGCATGCAGCGAGGATGGAAAGAGTGCGGTTCGTCATGGTTCTCTTCCCTTCGACCGAGTGCCGGATGCATGGTTTGGGCGCCCATCTTGTGCAAGCAGATCGACGTACGCTTCCTCAAGCAATTGATGCTCTTGCACACCGAGCTTGTTCATGAGTTCCGTGGCTTCCAGAACGCCAACTTCCGTGGGTTCATCGTTGTCGAGCACGACTTCGAGTTCCAGGAAGTGGCCGAGGCCTTGAACTTGATCCAGATGAACCCGAGTTCTGCCGACGAGAAATACGGTTCGGTGCTTCTGAACCCGGCCAGCTTGGCCATACGCGAGTGTCAGCGCTTCGCGAAGCGAGTCGGGTTCAGACGTTGGCGAGCGAACATAGAAGGACTCTTTGGGCCCGTATTGATTCGCGCGGCGATAGAAGATGAGTTCGCCCGAAGTCTTGGAGAAGGCGCGCAGTTTCAGACGGCCCGCCTCACAAGCGAAGAAAGTGTCGTCCTGGTCAATTTCCATCGGTTCTTCAATGGCGAGTGTTGCCGCCACCGCCGCGAGTGATTCGATGCACTCGATGCGCGCCTTGATTTCGATGTTGCGGGCCATCGGTGCTTCAACGTGCCGGCCACTGCGAGTAGGCATAGGCGATGCCGATGCAAAAGAGCACGCCGAAAATCGACTTGTTGTGCCTTGCCAACCACAAGGGCAAGTAGATGTCGAAGTTGTCGTGCCGCTCTTCAGTGAACCGGCCGGCCAATGACGTCAGCGGGCAGCGCCAGCCGTTGCCGACCAACACGGCCACTTCCACGAAAACGACGCCGATCAGCCAGGCCGCAACCGTGTGTTCACCCAACCAGGAAGCCACCGGAATGGCAAGGATGCAACCCGCGAAGAACGCCCACGCGATGGTGTGAACGACTTTCACCGCGATCAGGGCACTGGCAGAGCGATCGGACGTCACGGGAGGCCTTCCCAGCCTACTGCTTCGTTGCCGGGTCCCAGTGCTCCGCGATCTTTCCGTTCTCGATGCGGAACATGTCGAACCACGTTGTCGTGTACTTCTTGCTGGGGTCTTTCGGGTCTGCGCCCTCGCGCGCAAAGGCCAGGATGACCAGGTCGCCCTCGGCGACGATGGCGACCAACGGGGCTTTGACCCTCGGTTCGATCACCTTGGGCTTGGCGACCTTGCTGAAGAAGTCAACAAACGCGGCGCGCCCTGTGGCGACATTGGGATTGTGTTGAACATACGACTCGGCCATGTATTTCTCGGCGAACTCCATGTGCCCGCCCTCGAACACCTCGCGCCAGAAGTCGTAGATCAAGCGCTTGTTTGCCACGGCCTTTGCGTCGCCGCCTGCGAGCATCTGTTCCTGGTTCGGGTTTGCCAACACGGGCATCTGGGCCCGCAGCGCCGCAGCAGCGGAAAGCATGACTACGAAGAGCAGCGTTCGGGAGATTGACTTCATGGATCGGTCCGGATGTGTTCGAGGTCAGGTGGCACTGGCGCGCCTGCTGCTCGCCAGGAATCCGGCGGCAACAAGAAATACGACGCCCGTGGCTCGATTGAAGAGCCTGGCCCGGCGTGGCTGCTGGAGCCAGCGCTTGGCTTTGGATGCAGAGAGCGCGTAGAGGGTGAGCCACAACAGCTCGAAGAAGATGAATGTGGCGCCAAGCACAAGGAATTGGGGAACCTGCGGTGCACTCGGAACGATGAATTGGGGAAACAACGCACCGAAGAAGAGAAGAGCCTTCGGGTTGCTCGCGCCGACCAGGAAGCCTTGACCGAACAGGCGCCGTGCAGTTGACGACTCGACACTGCCCGAGACCGCGATCTCCGTGGCGGACGAGAAGAGCGAAGTGATGCCGAGGTACGCAAGATAGGCGGCACCCAGCCACTTGAGCACAGAGAAGAGGGATTCAGACGCCGCCAAAGCCGTGCCCAAGCCGAGCGCAGAAAGCGCCATGATGCTCACGATCGCAGTCGTACTTCCCAGCGATGCGATCAATGCCTTGCGTGCGCCAAGATTGACCGAAGTGGAAACGCACATCAGCACGCTCGGGCCGGGCGTGACGGTGAGAACCAGAACCGCAGCAACGTACAAGAGCCAGGTGGCGAAGGTCATGGAAGAGGGGTCCTCATGTGATGGTGGAATTGTGATGCTTGGCCAGGCCGCATCTTCAAGCAAGGTTCACGCGACATACGGCCCCTTGACTTCACCCCAGCCCCACTTGGGCATGGGCGCATTTTCGTCGACCGTGGCGCCTGGCTGGGAATTGATGACCGCGAGCCGAGAGCCCCACTCGAGGTAGCCCACCAGGGCGGACCTGAACTCAGGGTCATCGCGCATGCCCAGTTCATCAGCCGTTTCAAGCAACAGGCTCACCCAGCGGCGCCGCTGATCCTGGGCGAGATGTCGATTCAGATGCTGCTGAATCATGTGGGGGTGGCCGCCGTGCTGCTCGGAATACTTTGCCGGGCCACCGAGAACTTCGGCGAGGAATGCAGCGACGTGGGCCGGGTGATCAGGCCCCATGTGCGCAAACACAGGCCCCAGCAAAGCATCGGCCTTCACATGCTCATAGAAGCGCGTGGTCAAGCGATTCAGGGCGTCGATGCCGCCAACCCATTCGTAGAGACTCGGAATATCGTGTTCTGACATGGCGATGAGGTGATTTGCGGGTTGTCGACAAGAGGATCAGGCGGCACCTGTGCCGCTGAAATCCTGGTTCGTGCGAGGCGCATCCGGTGCTTGCTCGTCGAGTGACTGACGGTACCTGATGCAGCCGCGCATGAACTGTGGCTGGGCGGCGTTCATGGCGCTTGCTTGCGCAGCAGGTCAGGCAGGCCGTCGTGGGGGCCGAGCCCGTGTTGCGGCACGTCGTGCCACCAGTCACTGGCTTTCATGTCGGCCCTGCGCGAAGGATTCAGTGGATAGAAGATGCGGCTGCCAGGCTTCGGGGCTTCGCCGCCGACCAGGAGAAGCACCTCGCGCTCGCCGTTGTTGATGAAACAGTGGGAGATGCCGGTGCCGGCGGGAAACGCAGCCAGGTCCCCGGCAACCATGCGGTGGAGATCCCCATTGATCCATGCGTCGACTTCTCCTTCGACCACGAAGACGAACTCCTCCTCGTTCTCTTCCGCGTGTGGCCACGACGAGCGTGTGCCGGGCGGAAGGCGCTGCAGGTTGACGCCGATGCGAACCAACCCGGCAAGCTTTCCAAGGCGACGAATCGGCCCCATCGGCTCAGTGCTTTGCGGGTAGACATGCGTGCTTTCGGGCAGGTCGTGAGCAGAGGCAATGAACGCAGGGCGTGTCGTCATGGCAGTCTCTTCGAAGGGGGTCAGGCATGCCGCTGAACAAGGCGCACGACTGTGTTCCATGCGCGGGTTGTAACGGCGGCGTCGAGCAACTTCTCCAGATACGCATTCGGGCTGCCCGGAGTGTTGCCGATCTTGCGGCTGACACTCAAGACCTCGGTACCCGTGCTGCGTAGGAGCTCTACGTCTTGCCGCTTCGATTTCATTGGCAAGGCGAGCAGTGTCACTTCTTGCGGCGGAAGGAACGATACGCAGAACTCGTAGACACTCGCTCGCTCGAGCGACGCAAACGGTTCGAGGGCCACGAGTTCCGCCAGGTGCTTGACGGTTCGGACGTACGCAGGTTCCTTGAGGCCGCATTCGATCTGCAGGTTCTGATGCGCGGCAACGAGAATCTTGCGTGCCCTGATTCCCGGCGGTGCATCGAAGACGATGGTGCCATTTGTGAGAAACGATGTGGCGCGCACTGCGCCGGCACGTGTGAACGCGCTTTCAAGCTGAGCTTTGGACGGGCAATTGGGGCGCCCCAAGTTCACGTTCCGAAAGAAGGCGGCGTACTTCACTTCAAGCGAGGTGGAATGGAAAGATGGGGCCCGCTGTTGCGCGGGCTGCTGACACAACGTTGGCAGGAGAAGGCTCATAGTCTTTGCGCCTCAAGGAGCCGACCATGAAACTGGAAACGCAAACAACCGAGAAGATGGCTTTGTACGCGCAGTGGGTCCGCATGTGGAACGGTGAGCTCGAACTCTCGGACCAAATCATTGGCGCGGACTTCATTGTTCACCTTGCTCCGAATTCTTGCCAGCCTCCAGTCGAGATACGTGATGCAAGAGCCGTGAGAGCCTGGGTAGACGCCATTCGCTCATGCAACGACGAGGTGACCTACAACCTTCAGGACGGGCCATTGGTCAGCGGTACGACTGTGTTGGCGTATTGGCACGCTACTGGCAAGGCGAGAGCCTCAGATCGCGCACGGGCCGACTTTGCCAAGGTTGGCGTCGACGTTCTGCGCGTTGCCAATGGCAAGTTCGTCGAGTGTTGGACGGCAAACTTCAACGCGCTGACTTCAGCGGCCTAGCCACTCGAAGCGAGGCGCTCGACGGCCCGCGTTATGCGCGCTTCACTTCGACGGTTGCCTTGAGTGTCAGCGGCAATCCCTTGCGAAGCGAACCGACCCCGACGACCGAGCGGGCATGAACGCCTGCAGCTCCGAAGACTTCGACCAACAGGTCAGATGCGCCATCCAGAACTCTGGCGTGGTCTTCGAATTCCGGGGTGGCATTGAGTGAACCGTGGAGCTCGACGATGCGTGCGACTCGATCGAGTGAACCCAGGTGATTCCGCATGACGGCGATCAAGTCGATGCATGCGGATCGCGCGAGCGCATAGCCGTCCTCTGCCGAATACTCGGCTCCGATTCTGCCTTTCGGCAGCTTGCCAGCAATTGGAAGTGGAGCCTTGCCGGACAGGAAGAGCAGATCGCCAGACTGGGCTGCCGGAGCGTAGTTTCCCGCTGGCGCGCTGCCAACAAGAAGCTCCAGCCCCAGGTCTTTGATTCGTTGCTCGGCACTCATGGCGTTACCTTTCTGCTACCGATGCCGTAGGAGAGTGCCTACCGCGAATCGCGGGAAGCACTTGCGGCAGTTGGACGGACTCGGGCATATGTTTGCAGCTGCAGAACCATTTCGGCATCTGCATCGCTCACGAACTGGACTGCCATGAAGAATACCCTGTACACGCTGCTCGGCGCCGCCGTGTTGGCCACCACCTCGGGGTGCATCGTGGTACCCGCGCGCCCCGGGTATGTTGAAGGATCGGCCGTGGTCTATGTTGCCCCGACGTACGAAAGTCCCGGGCCGGGTTGGGCTTGGCAACACCATTCATCTTCTGGTTGGGGCTGGCGCCATCGCGAGCACGGATGGCACAGAGGCTGGCGCTAGGCGCCGCAGGTCTGCGATCAATCCGGCACAAAGGGCACGTAGTCGATCTCCAGGAAGTCCGCGACCTCCGGCTTCCAGCGCGTTTCAACGAAGCGCACGTGCTCGGGGTGAACGTTGTACGCGTCGTAGTCCTGCTGCGAGGCGAACTCCATCGAGAAGCCGAACTCAAACTTGTTCTTCTGACTCACCTGACGCAACCACTCGAAGTTGCGAACTGTTGGAATCGTGGTCAGGACCTGCGCAGCTTTCAGGAATGAAGCCTCCGGCTCCGAGCCGGAGGGGTGCCCGAGTTTGAACGCGACAGTGTGGCGAATCATTGATGTTCTCCTGCGGGGTTGGGTTTCACTGAGGTAGCCGCGCTATGGATCGCGCCGCAGTGTGTACGGCGGGCTACCCTTCGGATCAACGCGAACGATGGCGATGGCCTGTTGCACATGCGGCATTGCTCTGACGAACGTTTCCACTTCTGCAACCTGCGACTCTCGATTGACGCAGCCTTCAATGTAGACCACGCGGCCCTGTACCGTGAGCCACAGGGACGTGTCTGCGAATGGGTTCCGTGTTGCGAGCGACTGTTGGATCGCGGAGGCGATTTCTCGGTCGTATGCATAGGCGTTTGGGAGCTCACACTCTTTCGCGAGCCAGCAGGTTGTTCCTTTCTCTGCTCGCCGATGCGATTGGACGTGCTTGCTGCTCTCGTCGACGAAGGGGCCCGCAGGCAAAGGGCAATCTGCTATCGCGGCGGATACCTGGAAGAACGGATCGTCGAACCAGTTCCGGAGTTCACCACCTGCACGGGCGTGGCCGCAAAAGATGACGACCGCCAGAACCAGCGAAAGGAGTATCAGCCGCAAGCGCCTAGTCGTCGCCACGCGCGGGGAGCGGAAGCCGCTTGTACAGATTGATGTTCGTCGGCGTGTAGCCCAGCTCAGCGTACAAGGCCCTCGCGCCCACGTTGTTCCCGAAGACATGAAGCGCAACCCCTGCAAGACCCCGGTCCGCCGCCTCGACTTCCAGCGCGCGGAGGGCGCGACCGGCGTGCCCTTGGCGTCGGTACGGCTGTTGAATGACTATGTCGAAGACATAGGCGACTCGGTAGCCGATTCGTGCCGCCTCTGCGAACCAAAGAGACCCGACCGCCTTGCCTGACTCGTCGAGCACTGCATAGAAGAAGTTGTTCTCTGTTTCGAGACCCATCGGCAGCAGTTGCTCATATTCCTTGCGGGCAAGCTCTGCGGCTTCTTCGCGCGGCCATCGGTCAGCCGCGACCTTGTCGGCGGCGTAGGCGGGAACAGCCGCAGTGAGCCACGCGGCGTACTCGGCTGTGTTCATCGGACGGAGGACTTTCATGCGAGTGTTCCTGCGACGACCAGCGTTAGAACTCGGAAACCGGCTTGAACCGGGTTTCGCTCATGCTGCGTTCCAGGTTGCCGTGCCCGGATTCTGACGCTCAACGGATGCGGCGGCGATGCCCCCGAATGAGCGCGGCTGAGCAGGCTGGCACGACTCATTGTCGAAGGATCTTTTCCATGGCCTTGCCTTTGGCGAGTTCATCGATGAGCTTGTCCAGTTGGCGAATCCTTCGCATCAGCGGATTCTCGACCTCCTCCACGCGCACACCGCAGACAACGCCCTTGATGAGCGAACTGTTTGGATGCATCGCTGGTGCTTGAGCAAAGAAGGCTTCGAAGTCGACCTTCGCTTGGATTTGATGTAGCAGGCCGGCCTGGCTATAACCCGTAAGCCAGCAGATGAGGTGGTCAACCTCATTCTTCGTACGACCCTTGCGCTTGGCCTTCTCCACGTACATGGGATACACCGCTGCAAAAGGCGTTGAGAAGATTCGATGTCCGGGCATCTTCGTGTCTCCTGACCTGCCACGCGGGCTCTGGATTGAAAGGCGCGGCCTTTCAGGCATCCACTCGATGGAAGGTTTAGGCCTCGACCAGCTCGTGAGCAGCCCGGTCATTTTGCGATTCCTGCTTCCGAGGTGCGGGTGCAACGAATTTTGAATCACGGCTGACCGTGCAAATCTGGATTCTGTATTCCGAATAAAAGCCACGCCGACCCGCGATCGCCGCGGCTCGGTGCTCGGCGCTCAAGGACCAGCTTCGTTGATTCTCGATGGAATCGAACTCCACCAGAGTGACACGCTCTCCATCCGGTGCAACGAACATCTTGTGGCCAAGAAATCCGGGGGCGCTCTCGGCGAGCGCAGATGTCTGCTTCACGTGTTCGTCGTATTGAGCGCCGAAGGCTTCATTAAGCCGAGAGCGAAAGACTGTGAGGATCATGGCTGGTTCCTGTCGGGGAATGACGAGGCTCCAGACTAAGTATCGAATGCGGCACAAATCGGTCGAGTAGATCGGTATTTGCCGGTCACTGCAACCAAGTGCATCTTTCGATGCCTAACGTGTAACATGAGGGGCGCCTTCAAAGTTGGACTCAGCTGACATGTCGAACATGATCGCCCGCGCCAACGGACCCCTCGATGGAGAGCTCGGTCGATCGGGTGCAATGCCTCTGGCGGCTGGCCAGGCGTCTCTGATGCATAGCCGGATGCGCGGCTCCGTCCTACGCGAACTGTAGGTGGTGAAGACCTGTCCAGGTGTCGCTGCGTTGCATAGATTGAGTTCTCCAACTGCCAAAGTTTGGGAGATTCACATGAAGCAGAACCCGGTCGACTGGTTTGAAATCTACGTCGCGAACATGGAGCGCGCCAAAGCGTTTTATGAGGGCGTCCTTGGAGTGGAGTTGAGTCCGCTTGAGAATGCGGGCGTTCAACTGTGCACCTTCCCTATGGAAACGAATGGTTCGGGTGCCGCTGGAGCGTTGGTGAAAATGGAAGGCTTTGCATCGGGCGCCAATAGCACGCTCGTGTATTTCCGAAGTGAGAACTGCTCAATCGAAGAAAAGCGTGTTTCCGATTTCGGTGGTCGAATTCAGAAGAGCAAACAGTCGATCGGGGAGCATGGTTTCATCTCTTTGGTGATCGACACCGAAGGAAACATGTTCGGCTTGCACTCGATGAAGTAGCTAGAGTGGCGTAGCGCTGGCAGGCCTGCCACCTTGGAAGGATTGCCGCGTGCGTTTGGCGGACAAATCTCGAAGAGGGGATGCATCGTGAACTTGAACCCAATGATGGTTCGCTACATCGTCAATGACATCGATGCAGCGATAGATTTTTACACCAGGCACTTCGGATTTCGTGTCTCTGCCCAATCGGGACCGCACTTCGCGATTGTCGAACGTGACAATCTGCAACTTGTATTGAGCCCTCCCAAAGGACCGGGAGGCGGTTCGCAGCCCATGCCAGACGGCCGAAGACCGGAGCCAGGCGGGTGGAACCGACTCATTGTGAAAAGTGGAAGCTTTGACGAGGAGGTCACAGCACTGCGTGCAGCTCGAGTTGCGTTTCGCAGTGATGTCATTCATGGCCCTGGTGGGCGACAGATCCTTGTTGAAGATCCATCCGGCAACTTGGTGGAAGTCTTTGCCCCTTCCCCTGACTCAGATAGGTAGTTTCTGAGCCCCGGACTTGGTGCGTGGTAGCAATGCGGGAGACATACGACGAATGGCTTCGGGCACTGTGTCCGGGGTGTTGAAGAGACCGTGAGGTGATCCTGCACGACCCGGCCTGCAGCAGAATCAACGGGCGGCCAGTGGCGGCTGCGCGAAAGAATGAGCAACTCGATGCCCCGTTACCTGATCTCATTCGATGATGGTTCGATGGACCACATTCCCGCAGAAGACTGGCCGGCGGTGGGCGAGTCTTCGCACGCGGTGGTTCGCGAGGCCAAGGCCGCTGGGGTCTGGGTCTTCGGCGGCGGAGTCCAACGCCAGCAGTCGAGCGTCGTGGCGGCGGACGGGACCATTGCCGATGGACCCGTACCGGAAACAAAGGCGGTCGTCGGCGGGTTCTCGATCATCGAAGTTTCGTCGCGCGAGGAGGCGATCGTTTGGGCGGCTCGGATCGCCGAAGGATGTCGGTGCGCGCAGGAGGTCCGGGAGATCATGTTTGATCCGGAGTCTTGATGGGGCGCGAGATGGTCGGTAAAGCAATGCCCGCGGCATTTGTAGCCTTTACAGGTGCGCCCTCGGCGTAGTACGCGTGAATCTCGGCGAGGAGATCGATTATCGAGTCGTGGTGGTATTCGCGTAGCAGATGAACTCGCATGCCGAACTCTTTGTGATGCCTAACGTTTGACATGAGGGGGCGCAAAAGGCGCAGCCTTTTAGGCATCCCCTCGATGGAAGGGTTAGGTGGCATTTTGGCCGACGCAACAAACTCTGCGAGCGCGCACAAGCCATGGAGGATCTATCACATGGCACGCCAGAGCAGGGAGACAGCTCCGGCGAGGACAAGTAGTTCCATGAGCCACGCATGCGCACCCCCAGGGATGTGTTTTAGGAGCGCGCGCGCGACGAAGGCGCCTGGTACTGTGCAAAGGCCCACAAGCAAACCCACAAGTGCAAGTTGAAGATTTAGCGCAGTCAGGCTGCCAAAGAGAACGACTTTGGCCACGCCCAACACAACGGAAATGACGGCATCCGTGGCAACCAGCGCCGCGCCTTGGACCCCACCGGCCATGAGGATGGAGATCAGTATGACGCCTGTTCCTGCCATACCGCCATTGATGAAACCGAAGAAGGCTCCTGCGCCGAGCTCGGTGCCCGGAGAGAACTGAAACTGAGCGTGATTCAAGTACCGCCGAAGAGGGATGCTCAGAAGCAGGAATGCACCCAGAAGTAGAGCAACCCACTCCGCGCTCAGCAATGTGTAGCTGTACGCACCGATGATGCAGGCTGGTAGGCCCAACGTGAGCATAAGACGCACGTGGGACCACTGGATCTCGTGCCAGAAGGCTACGACGCGGCTGCCGTTATTGAAGAGCATGGCAACAGCCATGACGGGGATGACGCTCTTGACCCCGACGATTGGCACCAAGAATACCGGGAGGGCAAGACCTGTACCGAATCCTGAAAGGCCGCCCAGAATGGAGGCGGCGAACGCAACCAGGCACGCCAGGGCAAGCTGCGAAGGATTCTCAATGAAGGGCTGAAAGACCGCGCTCATGCCATCTAACGTTTGACATGAGGGGTGACCGAAAGGCGCAGCCTTTTGGGCGTCCCCTCGATGGAAGGGTTAGACGGCACTTGGCGATGGCCTGGAGAGTGCATAGACGATCATGACTTCGGGCTCTGCTTCCGTAGGCGGTTGAACACGGATCATTTTGAACCCTGCCTTCTCAAGCAAGCGGATCGAGGCGGGATTGCGTTGCAGTACCTCAGCGCGAATCTCGCTCAGCCCGATTTCGTAGAGCCCATAGCGCACGGCCATGCGCGCTGCTGTTGTTCCGAGGCCCTTGCTCCAGAACGAACGGGCGAGGACGATTCCCAGTTCAGCCTTGTTCTGCTCGTTGGGGCTTAGGGTGAGCCCAACCGTTCCGACGCTCACCGAGGAGCCAAGCGGAACCATTGCCCAGCGAATGCCGGCCTGCATGCGGAACAGATCTCGTTGGCGCTCTAGCCATCGAACTCCCCCGTCAATCGAATTGGGAACGGGATCGCCGGCGAGATCGGCGGCCTCTGCGTCAGACGCGCGAGCGAACCAAGCAGGAATGTCTTCCTCGCGAAGTTCGCGGAGAGTGAGCGATTCCTCGGAGAGTGCCGGAATTGCTACTGGGAATCTGAGTGGAGTCATCAACGTCGATTTAATTGTGACGTCTAACGTTTGACTTAAGCGGCGTGCCGAAGGCACGTCCGCTTGAAGGAAGGGTTAGATTCGCATCGGCGAGTGCTCATGATTTGGCGAACTCGTACCGCGATTTGGTTCGGGCGACGCTTGGCCGCGTGAGCAAAACTTCGTACCAATGGAACAGCGCAGGGTGAGACTTGAGCAAGGAATGGCCTTCGGGGGCGAGACAAAAGTAGCGCAGGATAGGAAACGCATGCAGGTCCGCAAGAGAGATTTGCTCGCCTGCAAGAAACGGAGCAGACCCGAGTAGCGCCTCAAGTGCTTTCAGGCAGACTGCTGCGGAATGTAACGAGCTTGCAATTTCGGACTCGTTCGGCGCCCCGCCACTCAAGGGAACCCGAACACGCTGAACAAACACACCCCACACCATGGGGCGGTACGCGTATGCGTCAA
>Ga0307516_10002489_pt1 | contig 24565 bp, 27 predicted proteins | sample 19_EM_MG_FD_203310 | JGI IMG/M metagenome (GOLD analysis project Ga0307516, IMG submission 203310) | Populus trichocarpa ectomycorrhiza microbial communities from riparian zone in the Pacific Northwest, United States - 19_EM | ecosystem: Host-associated > Plants > Roots > Unclassified | place...
AAGGATCTTGTACAAGGAAAAAGTCAGATGATGAATAACAATCCTAAACTAAAATAAATGGTTGAGAAAATGACATACTAATAACAAAAGGGTGATAGAGTCATTAAGTCATGTAGTTGATTTCATACTTGGTTTAGAGCTGATGTAGCCTACTATATATAGCCTCTCCTCCTCCTCATAGAGATCAAGCTTATAATTCACACTCGCTAGAGGCATTCTTTAAAAGTGGGGGCAAGCTTAGATAACAGTGTAGCCCAGCTGAGGTCTAGCCACACCATCAAATTTCACTATCACCTATTTTCCCCTCCATTTCTTTACATGAGTGGATTTACCTTGGAAAGTACCTTTCACAAACCCTTTTAGCCTAGTGGAAAAAGTAAAGAACCAAGGGATGGAAGGCTCCCTTTCAACATTACTTATCAACGTGTAGCAGTGTTTGAGTACTCTAATTGAAGGCTCCATCTTAAGGATCCTCAACATCTTATCAAAAATAAACAAGGTGGTTCACCTGTTAGGGTGGAGCTCAGCCAAAATCATATTGTAATAACAAAATATATCCCTTACAAACCTTTGCAATGAAACAAGTACCCAAACTCGTATATGCATATAGGAGTAGTAATGATAAAATCACCCTCAACAAGCTTGTTAGTGACATGGGTAACCCAGTTATCCACCTCAGGCAATAGTACTGTAAAATCCCCTAGTTGCCTAGAGTTAGCAAAGAACACTTGCTCGTACGATATCATGCTTTGCTCTTTGTCCTGAGGATCCCTAGGTAATCTTAGTCATCCCCTAAGGTTTGAAGCCTCTTTAGGGACAATTTCATCCCCTCTTCCAATAGAAAATGGTTGAGCAAAATCACATTTATTTCTAGGGCCTATTCCAATGGCAGTCGACCCCTGGCGAGTGATTTTAGTTTTAGGTTTGAAACTGAAATCTTTCTTAGAATAATTAATCTTATTGCCCTCTCTAAAAGTCATTGTTACAAAGTACATGAAATGAAGAACAAAATAAAATGTTTTTTGCATTTACCTAGAAGAAGACTCTTCTCTAGAAGATAAAGAAACTTGATATTCTCGTTTTAACCTCCTAATATAGAAAAATTTGAAAAAGTTTTTGGCTAAAGTAAAAAATAAGATTGAAAAAGAAGAGGGTTTATATAGGTCACCACCTCTCACTTCCACCAGTGAATGAAAGACATGTGGCACCACACTATAACTTTAGGAAGGTTAAACTATGGGATCACCTTGCATCGACTCCTATGGGATGATGATGATGATACCAGTGAAAGGGATATCAGTAATGGGTTAAACAAAGATAATCATGTTTGATCTTATAAAGTCTGGAATGGAGGTTAATACTGAAAGAGGGAACGGTTATTAATAGTTTGAATAAGGAAGAGATTCTAATGAAAACCAGAAAGGAGAAGTGAGCAAAATATGAATGCATGTTACCCTGTTGAAATTGTTTGATATTCGTGTTGTTATTTTTTATGTGATAATCACCTTTCAATAATATGTATTTTGTTTTAGGAACATCACATGCACGACATGAGTAGATCCTAGCTTATGTTCCCTTCTTGTAATTTAGGTTATAGGGGGGTATACCCTTATATTTTGTAAACATGAAAATGTTTGTATAACTTAATTTGTATAATTAAAGTTTAAACTTGATTGAATGAACTTAATCTCTGTAGTTCATGTAACCTTTTTTCATGTCTAAGTATTTACTTTTTATTTAATCCATAATGACATTTTGTTATATAATGTATATCATGAATATCGTGGGTAATAGGTGTGAGAATATTGTGGAAATTGAAACCCAATATGATTGGGTCGAGATTAAGTTATGAAATGCAAGTTATTAGAAATGTAAACATGTTACATGTCGATAACTTGGGACCTTCCGGTATAGGGGGGACTCCGTCGAAATTTCGGTAAATTTTAATATGAAAACCATGAATATATATATATATATAAGGAAAAAAAATTTTACTCTGTTTTCGATTGACATGAGAGTGTTGTTTTTATCCCGGAATAGGGGATGTTACAGTTGGTATCAGAGCCCAGGTTGCTATTCCGGGGACAGGAATGATTATATGATTTTGAAATGTGTTTTCAGGATGGTGAGAACAAGGCAAGGAGCCAGGACTGATCCATCCCCAGTTTGGGAAAGTGACCAAAGTTTTCAAAATGAAAGTGATCCAGACTGGGATCCCTTGGCAGACACCTCCTCTCATATACCTGCAACATCAGTGTACTTTGAAGCTGGCGAGTCAGTAAGACTTCAAGATGATTCGTTGTCCCGTCAGGCAGATGTGTCCATGCCCCCATCAGACAGATGGGGGGAGATAATATACACCCACCAGTGGAACCGGTAGCTGTATCAAACCCATTTTCAAATCCTGCTTTAATGGAACATATAGTCAGAGCTATAGCAGCAGGAATGGTAGCGGGAGCCTCCGGTACAGCTCCTAGATCAGGGGGAGTAGTCACTATAATGCAATGGGTGAAGGGTATGAGAGAGATGGGTTGTATGACTTATGATGGTGAAGAGGATGCTGAAGTTGTTGGGCATTGGCTAAGGAAAGTGAAAAGAGTTATAAATCAGATGCAGGTGCCAGAGGAGCTACGAGTGGATTGCGTGACTCAGCTATTGGTTGATAGTGCCCACTCTTAGTGGGAGACCATTAGAGAGAGGCGATCAGGGGAGGTATTGAGATGGAGGGACTTTCATGAAGAGTTTGAGGAGAGGTACTATTCCTGGGAACATAGGAGGGAGAAAGAACATGAGTTCTTGGATTTTAGGCAAGGAGATTTGACAGTTCTGGTATTGTTTGTAAAGAAGAAGGATGGCACCCTTCGTTTGTGCATCAATTATCGTCAATTGAATAAAGTGACGGTGAAGAACAGGTACCCACTTCCACGAATAGATGACTTGTTTGATCAGTTGAAGGGTGGTAGGGTGTTCTCTAAGATAGATCTGAGATCTGAATACCACTAGTTGAGAATAAAGAAACAAGACATACAAAAGACTGCATTCCAAACCCGTTATGGGCATTACGAGTTTTTAGTGATGCCTTTCGAGTTAACCAATGCTCCAGCCATGTTTATGAACTTGATGAATCGGGTGTTTCGGCCTTACCTGGACCAATATGTGGTTGTATTTATTGACGATATCTTGGTGTATTCAAACTCTCACTTGGAACATGAACAACATCTAAAGGTTGTGCTACATACCTTAAAGGAGAATCAATTATATTCCAAGCTGGATAAGTGTGAGTTTTGGCTTCAGGAAGTGATATTTTTAGGCCATGTAATATATGCAGAAGGAATACTTGTGGATCTAAGAAAGGTTGAGGCCGTATTAAAATGGGAAAGGCCTACTAATGTGACTGAAATCCGAAGCTTCTTGGGCCTTGCGGGATATTACCGGAGGTTTATTGAGGGGTTCTCCACCATAGCATCACCTTTAACTAAGCTGACCCGCAAGGAAGTCAGGTTTGTTTGGTCGGAAGAGTGTGATGCGAGCTTTCAAGAACTAAAGGAGAGGCTCACTTCTGCTCCTGTGCTGGCCCTTCCATCGGGGACAGAAGGGTTTGTGGTATATAGCCTCAAAAAGGGGCCTGGGATGTGTATTGATGCAACACAGGCGTGTGATTGCTTATGCATCAAGACATCTAAAGTCGCATGAGGTGAATTACCCAGTTCATGATCTAGAACTTGCAGCGGTGGTGTTTGCCTTAAGAGTATGGAGACATTACTTGTATGGGACACAAGTTCAAATCTTTATAGACCATAAAAGTTTGAAGTATTTGATGTCACAGAAGGAGTTGAACATGCGGCAGAGAAGATGGGTAGAGTTAATAAAAGATTACGATTGTATTATTGACTACCTTACTGGTAAGGCTAATGTAGTAGCCGATGCCTGGAGTAGGAAGGGAAAAACAGTGATGAATGATATGGAGCTGAAGGAATAGGAAAGTATAGTGGAATTAAAAAAAATGGGCTTGCAGCTAAGTGTAGGGCCCGAAGGGTCACTGTTAGCTCAGTTAAAGATCCGATCTGTGTTTCGAGACAAGGTCTTGGTGGCTCAACAAGCAGATGGGAAAGTAAAAGAGATCAAGGGAAGGGTAAACAATGGTATAGAGACATCATTTCAAATGCTATCCGATAGGCTAATAGCTATGGGAAGGGGAATTTATTTGCCTGAGGATAAGACTTTGAAATATGAAGTATTAAGAGAAGCGCATGAATCTTGATTTGCTACTCATCCTAGGAGTACAAAGATGTATAGGGATTTAAAGGAATACTACTGGTGGCCAAATATGAAGAGGGAAATAGCAGAATTTGTGTCAAACTATGGGATCTGTCAACAAGTAAAGATAGAACACCAGAAACCTGCAGGGGAATTACAGTCATTATCAATTCCGGAATGGAAATGGGAGGATATTTCTATGGATTTTGTGACGGGATTACCCAGGGGAAAGAAGGGGAATGATGCCATATGGGTGGTCGTGGATCGACTAACGAAATCTGCTTTGTTTTTGCCTATGAAGATGACTGATTCGATGGATAAATTGGTAAAATTATATGTAAATGAAGTAATCAGACTTCATGGAGTGCCAGTTTCAATTATATCAGATCGGGATCCAAGGTTCACATCGAGGTTGTGGCCTAGCTTACAACAGGCAATGAGGACAAAGTTGAATATGAGCACGGCATTTCATCCTCAAATGGATGGTCAATCTGAAAGGACCATTCAAACTCTAGAGGATCTTCTGAGGTCCTATGTGCTGGAGAGGTCAGACAATAATAGTTCAAAAACGAGGCAGTAACAGTTGGATAGTGATAGTCCAAATATAAAGAAAGGAATGATAACTAGGATTGGACAAAGAATGACAATAATAATGAGTGAAATGATAAAAATATAAAGTACTAAGAAATGACTGAAAGAAAGACTTATTGGTTGTTGATATGGTTATTATAAAACATATCCTTGAGTGAGGAAAATTTATGAGATAAACCTGTGATTTGCAGGAAGGACCACAGGCGTGGTGCAACAACAGCAGCAGGGGAGCACGAGTAGAGCTTCTATTGCAGGTAGGTGAATCACACCTTTACCTTCTAGGTAAATTCCATGTTTTAATATATATTACTGATGTGAAATGTGAATCACCGAATGTATGTGCACTCAAGGGGAAAGGTTGTTGTGTGAATTGCTAAGTGATGAAATTATCACTGACAAATGAAATATGAGAAGAGTGATTTAAGGCGTAAACTAGCATATATTTAGTGTATGTTAGGATCCCAGGAAAGGGGATCGCCATGTTTGGACTAGCATACATTTAGTGTATGTTAGGATCTCGGGTAAGGGGATCACCATGTTTCGGCTAGCATACATTCAGTGTATGTTAGGATCCCGGGTAAGGGGATCACCTTGCATCGACTCCTATGGGATGATGATGATGATACCAGTGAAAGGGGTATTAGTAATGGGTTAAACGAAGATAATCATGTTTGATCATATAAAGTCTGGAATGGAGGTTAATAGTGAAAGAGGGAACGATTATTAATAGTTTGAATAAGGAAGAGATTCTAATGAAAACCAGAAAGGAGAAGTGAGCAAAATATGAATGCATGTTACCCTGTTGAAATTGTTTGATATTCGTGTTGTTATTTTTTATGTGATAGTCACCTTTCAATAATATGTATTTTGTTTCAGGAACATCACATGCACGACAGGAGTAGATCCTAGCTTATGTTCCCTTCTTGTAATTTAGGTTATAGGGGGGTATACCCTTATATTTTGTAAACATGAAAATGTTTGTATAACTTAATTTGTATAATTAATGTTTAAACTTGATTGAATGAACTTAATCTCTGTAGTTCATGTAACCATTTTTCATGTCTAAGTATTTACTTTTTATTTCATCCATAATGATATTTTGTTATATAATGTATATCATGAATATCGTGGGTAATAGGTGTGAGAATATTGTGGAAATTGAAACCCAAGATGATTGGGTCGAGATTAAGTTATGAAATGCGAGTTATTAGAAGTGTAAATAGGTTACATGTCGATAACTTAGGACCTTCCGGTATAGGGGGGACTCCGTCGAAATTTTGGTAAATTTTAATATGAAAACCATGAATATATATATATATATATATATATAAGGGAAAAACAATTTACTCTGTTTTTGGTTGACATGAGAGTGTTGTTTTTATCCCGGAATGGGGGATGTTACACATGCACGACAGGAGTAGATCCTAGCTTATGTTCCCTTCTTGTAATTTAGGTTATAGGGGGTATACCCTTATATTTTGTAAACATGAAAATGTTTGTATAACTTAATTTGTATAATTAATGTTTAAACTTGATTGAATGAACTTAATCTTTGTAGTTCATGTAACCATTTTTCATGTCTAAGTATTTACTTTTTATTTCATCCATAATGATATTTTGTTATATAATGTATATCATGAATATCGTGGGTAATAGGTGTGAGAATATTGTGGAAATTGAAACCCAAGATGATTGGGTCGAGATTAAGTTATGAAATGCGAGTTATTAGAAGTGTAAATAGGTTACATTAGCCGAAGCTAATCACCATTTATCCCGGTCATCCATTCGGATGCCATTAGCTAAAACTAATCATCATTTATCTCGGTCATCCACTTAGGATGCCATTAGCCGAAGCTAATCAATTAATTGTCCCGGTCATCCATCTCGGATGCCAATAGCCAAAGCTAATCATCATTTATCCCGGTCATCCACTTAGAATGCCATTAGCCGAAGCCAATCAATCAAAAGTCCCTATCATCCATTCGGATGCCATTAGCCGAAGCTAATCAAACATTTGTCTCGGTCATCCATTTGAATGCCATTAGCCGAAGCTAATCATCATTTATCTCGGTCATCCACTTAGGATGCCATTAGCCGAAGCTAATCAACTAATTGTCCCGGTCATCCATTCGGATGCCATTACCGAAGCTAATCAAACATTTGTCCTGGTCATCCATTCGGATGCCATTAGCCGAAGCTAATCATTAACCAATCAAACATTCCAGAGGCGGTTTATGAGATCACTATAACATGGTAATATTCTTTGAATTGCTCATTCAAACGATTCATAACAATTTGATATTCATTGTAACATAATAGTAGACCCTTCATGATACTCGTACAGACATCCCGTAATAGTTTAACATTTAGTAAACACAATAATATATCTTTTGTAATACACAAACAAACATTCCATACAGTTTGGTATTCAGTATAATACAACAGTACACCATTTGTATTACTCATTCAACCATTCATGACAGTTAATAATCAATATAATACAACACTAGATCCCTCGTAATACTCATACAACCATTCATGATAATTAACACTCAGTATAATACGATGGTAGATCCTTCGTAATACTTATAAAACCATTCGTCATAATTACATTCAATATAATACAACGGTAGATCCATTGTAATACTCATACAACCATTGGTCACAATTACTTTAATAAAATACAACGGTAAATCCTTCGTAATTCTCATACAACCATTCATCATAATTACATTCAATAAAATACAACAGTAGATCTTTCATAATATTCATACAACCAATTGTCATAATTACATTTAATAAAATACAATAGTAGATCCTTCGTAATACTCATACAACCATTCGTCGGCAACCCAAATTCATAATAGCCCAATCAACATCTCATAGTCAGTTTAATATTCTTCGCAACGCAATAATATATCCACCTCAAACAGGTCATTTCAGAACATTAACATTTTCATCATCGACTCAACATTCATCAAGAACTTGATCAACATTTCATAGTCGTTTCGACAATCCTCAAGAATTCAATCGGACACTTCATTGTTGTTTCATCATTCATCAAGGATTCAATAATAAACCATCATAAGTAAATCATTTCAAAACATAAACATCATACGAGAAGAAGGTGGAAAACACCTACCTGTTCCACCTGCGGTTTGTCCTTGTCCTGACGATGGTCCGATCCCGACCGCATCACCTAAGACATCAACGTCACAATTCAGTATATTTTCATCCTTAAATCACATTCATCACCATACTTATTTCAAGAATCCATATGTTCACATTCAAGTGTTCCACATATTACACCATACAATGAAATTGTTGCAAGCATTTGAGTCATTTCTGCCTGGAAGGCCTATTGTAGAAATCAACAGCAAAAACTGACTTGCTGTAGGCCGGACAGTTTGGCAGTGAAAACTAGTTCGTTGCAGGTTGCGCAATTCAACAGCGAAAATTGTTCGCTACAGGCTATCCAATTCGGCAACAAGAACTGTTTCGCTGATGGCACCAAAACTTCGGCAGCGAATGCTACTTCGCTGCAGCCAACACGTTTTTGACAGCAAATGCTAATTCGCTACAGACAACTCAATTCCGGCAGCGAGTCACAAATTTGCTGTAGATAATACAACTTCGACAGCGAATCACAATTTCGATGTAGAACACACAATTCAACAGCGAATGTTAATTCGCTGCAAACAACTCAATTTGAAATTCTTTGTAGGCCATACAACTTTGGCAGTGAACCCCAAATTCACTGCAGGACACATTCGCTGCAAACAACTCAATTTGAAATTCGCTGCAAACCATACAACTTCGGCAGCGAACCCCAAATTCGCTACAGGACACACAATTCGACAGCGAATGTTAATTCGTTGCAAACACCTCAATTTCGGCAACGAATTTCAAATTCGCTGCAAACAATACAATTTCAACAGTGAATTTGAAATTCGCTGCAGACCATACAACTTCGGCAGTGAATCCCAAATTTGCTGTAGAACACACAATTCAGTAGCGAATTACAAATTCGCTGTAGACAACGTAATTTCGGCAGTGAATGCTCATTCGCTGCAGATAACACGATTCGGCAGTGATACTAATTCACTGTAGGCAACACCATTCGACAGCGGAACTAATTCGCTGCTGACAACACAATTCGGCAACGAAAATTCCTTCGCTGCAGATAACACAAATCGATAGCAAAACTAATTTGCTGCAAACCACTTGATTGGGCAGCGAAACTAATTCGATGCAGACCACTTAATTCACTACATACAACATAACTCTGCACATAACATCATCTTAACATATTATTATACAATTTCATCAAATACAAACAGAAATTTATGTCATTAACACCAACATAGTTCTAGTTTTAGTTTCAGTAGGGTCTAAGGTCCCAATGGCTACACAATTTTATACATAATCCTTTCTAACACAAGTTCTTCTATCATACATGCAATAATCAAGATAATAACACCATCATGCATTCTGTTTTAGTTCAAGTATATCCTTAAGAGTTTAACAAGATCATAATTTTTGCATTTCTTCATCTCATTCCCCTTAGATCATCCATTTAATTATTTTCAAAACTATGAGTGTATGAACACTAAACGTTCTACTTTAGGGTTTTCATCCCCTATTTGTTCTGAAATCGTGAGGCAGCAACCAGCTAAGGAAAAATACTTCTTTTACCTCACGTTTTTGACAACTTTAGAGCAAGTTTTGGTGACATGGTTCTTTAGAGCAACTTCTGTTACCCATTTTTGGGTTCCCGCACAAAAAATGAAAAAATACAAAAAAAAATACATATCAAGAAAAATATATTCGGAAGGAATAAAAAAATTTAATAATAATAATAATAATAATAATAATAATAATGCTGGAATGCCCATAAAATGGCTAGAAATTGGTTTAGGAGGTTTAAAAATACAAGAATTAAAATTTGACAGTATATTTTTAACTGGTGAGAGCCTTGATTATAAGGAAAATTCAATTTTGAGAAAGAAAAGTCCAAAATCAGATATTTATGGATTCAATTAAATTTTATGGAGGGTTTGATTGGAAGAAAAATTGATTTTTAAGTCAATTTAGGCTTTTATTAGAAGAAATTAAAGTTCTAGGGTCCAATTATAATTTTGAAGAGTTGATTTGAACAAATTAGGGGCTTAATTGCATAATTATTAAAGTTTGATGGCCAATTAGGGACTTGATTGAAACAATCCAAAACCAAGGACCAAACCGGAAAGGTGCTAAAATCAAGGGATCCAATTACAATTTATCTAGGGGCTTGATTACAAGATTGTAAAAACATCCAAGGAGCAAATCAGAAATATCATTTAAATTTGCTAAAACGGCGTCGTTTACTTGGACACTATTCATTGTTTTCTTAAAAACAAACGGTTGGGCAGTAAAGGCAGGAAACGTTTTAGCAACGACAATGGAGCCATTTTCAATCAGGAGGCACATCTCGCTGTTGACATCCCTCGCTACCGTGATGCACGCCGGCAGTTACCAAAAATGCCTGCGTCTTCTGGCTATAAAAGCCAGAGGAGGAACCGAACACTGGAGAGAAAAAAAGGAGGCAGAGAGGGAGAGTGTAAGAGAGAAAAAATAGAGAGAGTGAGAAATAGTGAGGGAGAGAAGAGGAAGGAGAGGAGATAACACAGAAAGGAAACTCAAAGAAAGGCCGAATAAAGAGATAGGAACGGGAGAGCAAAGGAACATAAATAAACTGAACGGCAAAAAAAAGGACACATATAGCAGGGGAGGTCAGCACCACCATCGTCTTCACTTCTCCAAAACCAAGTATGCATATTTCCTTCCTCTGTCTTTACAAGAATTGATGCATGTTAATCTAAAAAGAAAAAAAGAAAACACAAGAAAGCTAAAGAATCATCCTTCTACGCTTTGTTAGTAACCAGGGGCTCGTTTTTGCTATTTGCAAAAACAAGCATAAACAGTGCGAAGGTAGTATAATTACCTTCGCATTGTTCCATGCACGCGTAAAATTTTATGCATGCATGGCTTGGTTGGGTCACTGGCTTGGGCCAGTGACTAGGCTGGGATGGCTAGGTCCAGCCCAGCCACATATACGCATCACATACTTTAATTTTTGGAAAGCACACACAATCTTATCAATGTAGGAGGGGAATTAGTGATCTGCCCTATGACTATTGATCAGGGTTCAGATGCGTGAAACACCCAACTCTATCTAAGTGCCTGCTTGGTAATGGTGGGCATACGTGCTTTAACTATTCCTTGCAACGCCCCAAAACTGTCTTTACGAAGACCGTCACTAGGCAAATATGGGACCCTTTTGAGACTTAGATAGTCAACCTACCCTTTGTTTCACAAGATATATACTTTCAGTGGCATCAAAATTAACCATGTTCAATTCATCACTCCAGGTTCCGAACTGAAATCATGACTAAGTACCTATCTTTCCAAGAGTTTGGGCAAGAATCTGAACTGAACCAGATAGCTGAAGGAAAATGTCCAAGAATCGATGCTAGTAGGTTGCCTTGCATTACCAAGATAAATCACATGGTAAATGACTTAGGGAAATTGTTGTCTATTATGGGATATGTGGATGAGACTTTCTTTGAAAGGCGATATGGGAGAATTGCACAACTAATGAGGTTACCCATACAAGCAACAACAATCAAAGCCCTACTAAACTTTTAGGATCCTAGTTATTGGTGTTTTACTTTTGGGAACATTGATATGACACCTACCATGGAGGAATATGAAAGGATCCTAGATTTTCCAAATAACAACCGAAAAATTTACCTTAGGCAAAAATTTGAAGACACAGCTTCAGAGGTAGTCAATTTGTTAGGCCTGGGAAAAATAAGTCAATGTAGAGTAGTTGATGGGGGTTTTAAATGGAAAGTCATTGAAGCCAGAATGAAGAAGAATGGTGAGGAAGGCAAGTTGGGGGACGAACGATACAGGTTAGTGGCCTTCGCCATTTTTGGACTAGTATTGTTTCCATCCGAAATTGGAGTCATCAGTTTGGAAGGCGCAAATGTCTTCATAGAATATGAGTATGACTGAATCAATCCTTCTTCAGCAATTTTGGCCGAAACCATGTTGTCACTTAACCATTGCAGAATGCATGGAAAAGGAGCCATGAGATGTTGCAACCCTATGTTGTATTTATAGATCATCAGTCATATTGAAACACCAAGGGACATCTTCAACAACTTCTGGTGGTTCGACCTCCGACCATTAAAGGTTACCATAGAGGAAACTTGGAAGAACTGGGATGAGACGGCTTGGATAGACAAGTATGCTGCACTACCTCAAAGCAACTTCAAATGGAAAGCACAATGGATGAACGACACTATCTGCACAATAAGCTATGGAAGCAAGACATGGGTTCCCCTGATTGGTGTAACCGGATACATCAATTATGCACCTGCACTTGTAGCAAGGCAGTTGGTGGAATGCAGATTGGTGTAACCGGATACATCAATTATGCACCTGCACTTGTAGCAAGGCAGTTGGTGGAATGCAGTACGTACCAAGGACTCTGGGTTTAGCAAATTTCACGGGTTTATCCAACAAGACTGGGAAAGGCCCCTGTTGGTAAAAAAGGAAGAAGGAAGCAGATTTGAATCATCATTCAGCCAGAATTATACAATTTGGAGAAATCAAGAGCTTTCTAAAGTTGTAACACCTAAATCAGCAATAGTACAACAAAAAAGGACAAGGATTGATAATGAGGAAGAGTTAAGAGAGCAGCTAGAACGATGTATAATTGATCTCAGCAAAAGCAAAGGGCAACAATAACTGCTGGAAAAGCAATTGGATGAAGAAAATACGATGATAAATTACTTGAACCAGCAGTTGGAAAATAAGGATGAGCAGTTAAAAGAATGGCAGAAAAGGGTTGAGGTAGCTGAGGAAATAGTAAAAGAGGTCCAAAATGAGTTAAGGAATCGAATAAATGAATGTGATGAGCTGGCTACCAAGAATGGGCTCATAGAAAAAGAATTGGCCAAGGTCAAGAGATCAGCAAAAGGCAAGATGAATGCTGATAAAGAGACGACAGATTCCTTGAAGAAAGAAAGAAGCAGGCTTACAAAGAAGTTGGAAGATGAGAAGGAGAAGAATCAGCTAGCTGAGATCGACATAAAAGAAGAAAGAAGGATCAGGGCTCAATATATGGTACAACTTGAGGAAGAAAGAAGTGCGAGGAAAGCCGCTTGAGTCTGATATGAGAGTGACACGACCAAAAGATTGATGTCTTCTTCCAAGTGTAGGAGTGTCGAAGTAATAAATAACCCGGCAAGACCGAGGTCGAACCACAGGGAGGTTAATTGTATAAACTACAAATAAAGAAATAGATAATAACAGAAAAGGAGTTGAAGAGAGCTTTGAGATGTGATATTGATGTAAGGATTTAAACAAATATAAAACAATTGTCAAGGTTAGAGGATCCACTAATGGTATTTCAAATAAGTATAATATAAATTTTTTTTATTATTCAACTGGAAACCACACACAAAAGAGGTTCCAATCGGATTATAATTTATTAACATGATTATATTAATTATCTTATTTGAGCAATGTCAATACTTGTAAATGTTGTCAGGTATTCATGGTGATAACTTATGTTAACAACAAATCAAGTTCCTGCTGCGGGGCACTGTTTGGGGTTGCCTCTGTCTGTTGGTGCGCTGCTGCTTTGTTAGGGCTTTGTCTGTCTTAGTGAGGTTCTCTCCCCATGTCCAGACTGTATCCCTCTTATATTGGTTCTTCTGCAGGTTTGTTTCGGCTGATCCCTTGCTATGGATCCCACCTGCTTGGGATACTAGAAGCGAGCTAGCCAATAGCGTGGTGTAGGATTGGTCTGCAGGTGATGTTGTGCGGATAGTTTCTCCTTATTGCTTGGTAAAGGGATCTGTTTGGGTGAGGCTCTCTCCCCACTTGTTTAGTCCCCTTGCCTGTTGCTGTACTAGAGCTACCGTTTGCTGGTCAGGGATCCGGTTGGGTGAGGCTCTCTCCATAACTGTTTGGTCCTCTCGTCTGCTGCTCTTCTAGAGCTGTTGGTTTGCTTTTGTGGATAGTCGGTTTGTTGTTGAGCTTTGAGCAATGCTTTGGTCCTATGCTTGTGTGGCTTGTTACTTCTGTGACTGGCTACTGGACATGACCTTGGATCACCACTTTTGTGTTGTTGCTGCGTTATACAGGATGTTCCCTATTTTTGTTGCTTTTGCTGCTAGTTTGCGTGGCTGCTGGAGATGACTTCCAGCCAGGATTGTTGTTTTGTTTGTCCAGGCCTGCAGGTTCTTTGCAGATTGCTTATGATGTTGGCCCTCTTGGGGCTGGTCTTGGTTTCTAGGATTGTTGTTTTGATGTTGTCAGTTTTTGGGACTCCAGGTTTATGCTTCTTTGTCTGCCAGTGGGGACAGTCAGGGTGAGGCTCTCTCCCTAATTGTTTGATCTCGTCTAGTTGATGGAAGCTGGAGCAGATGTGTAGGTCCCACTACTGTCTGCCTATAGCGGGGATCAATGAGGGTGAGGCTCTCTCCCCAATGCTTTGATCTCCCCCAGTTCCTAGATTTTTCCCCCCTAGTCGGTTATAGTTGGAGTTTGTTGGTGCAGTTTTGCTCCTCGTCTCAGCTCCTGTTGTCCTTCTTATGGCTTTGATGCTTGTCCAAGGGAGCCTGTTCCCTTTGATTGTCCTAGGGAGTCTGTTCCCTTTGCTTTTCTATTCAGCAGGCTTGTCTTGCTTATGGTTGGTATAAGGGAGTCTGTTCCCTTTGTTTTCTGTTCAGCAAGCTTGTCTTGCTTATGGTTTGTTCAAGGGACTTTATTCCCTTTTTCTTGTATTGCTGGTCTCCAGTGTATTTTTGATCTATACAATTCTTACATTTGATTAAAAAAAAAAAAACAAATCAAGTTCCTTTCATAGCACAGGTTTCGGTTATACCATACAGTTGGGCTATGAAAGTGCCAAGTATTTGTTGTACCAAAGGTTGTTCAACACAAATCTAGATTAACTATTTAACAAGCAAGGTATTAAAAGTGAGTAAGATAATAAATACAAAACATGTTAGTATCAAACAATAAAGTCCATATTGAGTTTATATTATACTTATTCTTACACCGTTAGTGTACCATTTTCACCTTGACAAAATTAACTTAGCTAAACATCATGAATAAGAGAAACATAAATAAACAAAAGGAGAACATGATTATATAAGTATAGTAAAGGAAATGAAAGGCATAAACAAGAGATTAATGAAAGCAAAACTTAAGCATTACAAAAATATAAAGAAAGAGGGCAAGAACATGATATTGATCTAAACACCAAGATGCTTAAATGCATGGCAAATGCCTCCTTTTATAGGCCAAAATTCAGAACTATTGATTTGATGACTAATTGTTGAGTGGGTGGCCACCTCTTGACTTGGTAACAATCCTTATCTTCTTGTCAAAACAAAATGTCATTGCTAACATCAGAATTAGAACAGATAATCTTCATGATAGTTCTGGGAAATTGTCTTAGCTTTCTAACAAAAACAAGAATCAGTGCATTTGGACTTCTAGAACTCGAGATATGGGCTGAACACTGAATAGTGTCTGGGCTGCAGGACAGATTCTGACTTCTCTGTTGTTACTATAATTTGAACTTGAAAACGGTCCTTTTGAATCTTGGACTCTTCATGAAAGTTTTAGGCCTATGTCTTAGCTTTCCATACATATAAATCAGACCTAAATCCAAGTTCTACAGCTCTAGTTATGATCCAATAACCGAATGGTATTCCAGTTTGGACTGAACCAACATCTCTTTTCTAAGCTTAGCCCTCTCTTTGTCTTCTCAATTTCAGTAGTTAAACTCATCAATCAATCCTTTGATTTATATGATAGGCCTACATTTAAAATGAATATTTACCATAAATTAAAGGTATCTTATATTATCAAACTCGTTATTATAAAACATGCTCTAGTGAAGGAGTTATTGATACTTCAAGTGCAAAATGATGATATAAAACCTTGATCAAAATGCACTTTTAAGTACTAATCACACCCCTCAACCAGCTTATTACTAGTCCCTAGTAATCAAAGCGTTAAAATAGAAAAACAACTTGCAAGTTCCACAAAGCAAGGCATTCATCATTCAACTTCTATTAATCTATCCAAATAAACAAACTCTCATTAAATTTATATATTTGCTTCATACTGTTGAAACAAGATATTAATAAACCTTCTTTTTATGTGCTCAATGTATGAAAACATAAATGATGGGGCTTTTATTGGAAGAAAACAATATTTTGTTCTAATGTTTTTCTAAGGTTAACTTCCTTGGGTTGGGATTATTATATTTTTTTTCTTTTTTTTTAATATATATACATATAACTTAAAACACAATGCATCTTTAACCCATGTAACAAGCTTTCGGCTAATGACTCTCATACCAGTTGGTCTTAGGGCATTAGGTGTTGAGACACCCTTACGAGCTTAGTAACTCGGGTTGCAGATACTGATACGTAGATAGTGCATTGTTTGATTCCCTTAAGCTTTTCTCCATAACCCATGTAACAAGCATTAGGCCAATAGCTCCCAAGTCAGTTGACTTTAGGGTATTAGGTGTTAAAACACCCATTGGGGCTCATTTGCTTAGGTTAGGGAGGCTATGAAATCAAACTTATCTATGTTTTTATTATCATCAATATTATCAATTTTTTTTTTTTTACAAATTATATACTATCCCTTTCCCTTAGTTGTTACCTTTAACAAAAGAACATGAATAATGTAATAATCCAATGTGCAACCCACAATCATATGTTAAAGTGTGTGTGAAAATGAAGGTTTAAGAATACTTGTTAAATGAGTATATGAGCAGAATCAAGTGATAACAATGCGAGAGTTTGTAAACTTGAATATTTCAAGAAGTATTCTGATAGACCTTGTTAAGAATGTTTATTAAGATGCGTCTCAAGAGTCACTAAAGTTCCTCATTTACTCTGTCATCCTAGTAACAACAGTTTTGCAAATGGTTTTAATAATAGAAAACACAGTTAGTTAATACAAATATTTCTTATATGATTACTTGAGGAACCTGACATTTCTGCACACTTCTATATCTGTTAAATGTGTGGGTTGAGTAGAAATGAAGGGAAGGAAGAGAAGATTTTATAGATGAGAAATTGAAAATGCAATCATACCATCTATATATAGGCCAGCTAGAGTCTCACTCTTTCTCTCTCTCTCTCTCTTTTTTTGAAAACATATGTATGTACAAGTAGTTGTGATTATGGCTCACATCTTCCCTTGGTTTTACGTCCAAGAACGGCTTAAACACCCTCTATGGGTCGGAGATAGGCTTCCCATCCAGTTTTCTTAAAAACTGGCAAACAAGGTCTTTTTTAGTCAGATTCCCAAGACTATGTCGAGCATGTTATTTATGGAATTGTGGCCATAAATCATGAATTGCACGATGCACATCTCCACCAGGATGTGTCTCAAGAGTCAATAGAAGATTATCTAAAGACCCTTACTCAGGCCATCCTTAATGAATTGTATTTTATCTTCACGGTTTACACATACAATTCCTAAAGAACGACATGTTACATTACAAGTCCATCTGGCACATCTGTGATAGACTTTCAATCGTTTTGCATGACGTTTCTTTGCTAAAGTGCTTTTACATGTTCCAGGCATGTATGAAATGAAAGAATTGGAGGACTCACTTGATAATCGGACCTTTGCTTCAATTAGCCAGCGAATATCTTCAGGAATTCTATGATTCATTAACAACCTCAATCTTTCACACCTAGCATGGTAAATTTTTGCAATCGCATTTGGAGGCAAAGCGGGAAAATACTTTTTCAATTTTTCAAGAGTGGTGTCCATTTTCAAATGAGAATTGGAGAAGAGATGCAAAGAAAGGAGAAAGAGCAAAGAATTGCATAAATATATACATAGATATAAGTTATCATGGGAAACTGAAAGAACCGACTTAAGAGTCACGGAGTACCGTTATCCACCATTTGACCGGGGTGAGAGAGACTAGCAAAACAAAAGTCACACCAAAAAGAAACACAAAAACAATGTGAGAAAAAGAATCAATCTTTATATACAGGATCATCCAATTCAATAGAGTCATTTTCAACTAAACAATTGTCAAAGTAAACTTTCAAACGATGTCCATTTACCTTGAAAACATTGTCATTCTTTGGATTCTCGATATCACAGGCCCCATATGGATACACATGTTTCACAATAAAAGGACCGCTCCATCTTGATCTTTGTTTTCCAGGAAATAAATGGAGTCGAGAATTATAAAGCAAGACTTTTTGACCAACATTGAATGTTTTTCTCAGTATTTTCTTGTCATGAAACTCTTGATTCTTACTTTATGAATTCTTGAATTTTCATACGCATCATTTCTTATTTCCTCAAGCTCATTTATTTGTAATTTTCACAGCTGACTAGCATTATCAAAGTTTGAATTGAAAGTTTTAATTGCCCAATAAGCTTTATGTTCAAGTTCCACAGGCAAGTGACAAGATTTTCCATAGACCAACCTATAAGGTGACATACCTAATGATGCTTTAAAAGCAGTACGATAAGCCCAAAGTGCATCATTAAGTCTTAAAGACCAGTCCTTCCTATTAGGGTTCACTGTTTTTTCCAAGATTTGTTTGATCTCCCTATTAGCAAGTTCTACCTGTCCACTTGTCTGAGGGTGATAAGGGGTTGCAACTTTGTGTGTAATTCCATATTTCTTCATTAAAGACTCAAATGGCTTGTTGCAGAAATGTGTTCCACCATCACTTATCATGGCTCGAGGGATTCCAAATCGACTCAAAATATTTTCTTTCAAAAACTTTATCACTGTTTTGTGGTCATTGTTTCGACTTGGAATTGCCTCTATCCATTTTGAAACATAATCTACTGCGACTAATATGTACAAGAAACCAAATTATGGAAGCTCTCAGTAAGTTGCAGCTAGAGGGAGAAGCTAGAGAGAGATGCTCTTCTTCATTTTGAAGTTTTCTCCTCCCGATGGTGATCTGCAGCTCCTAAGAACCCGATTAAAGCCTCTTCTTCATTGGTCACTTTTGTGGCCACATATGGCAAGCAATCAGCGTCTCTCCTCTCCTCGATTCAACAGAAACAAAGGCATGAGGAGTCTGTGTGCCATCTGGCTTTGTTTTTGGCATCTAAAGCCCTCTTTGTCTCCGATCCCCATCTCATCAAGCAGTATTCAAATGATCGGTCTAGGGTTGTGCATTTCCCCCACCCTAATATGTGTGTTCTGGTGGTAGCTCGTTCAGATGACGACCATTTGGTTGATGCTTCTCCCACCCTCGACGACGCCTCTGGTGGTGGTCCGTTCATGACCCCTACCTTTATCATGGCTTTGCCACTACTTACATCTATAGGATTTTTCGCTCACCTATTTCAAGTGCTTCGTTTATCTCTTCCATCACAGGTACATTCTCTGTATCCGTTGTTGAGATTTTACGACACTGGGTTTCCAGATTTAGGAGTGGTAGGCGATGTCCTACCCCTCACTCTTGTTTTTTGGTGCTATATGTTTGAGGGGCAAGTGCCCTAACACATCATGAGGTGGTTTCCCTCATGATTGGTATGTTGTTCTTCTGTTATTAAGGTCGGTTTCCTATGATGCTGGTCTTATCTATTGTTTTGTTGAAATGTTCCTTTTTGGCTGTTTTCTGTTGCGATGCTGGATATGTTGGGTTGTAGCTATCAGGTGTTGGTGGCTACTTTTGTCTGTAGTGTTTGTTTACCCATTCATTGCCTAGCTTAGCACTGGAGTTTTTGGTTTGATGGAGGTTGTCTCCTCGTTCTGGATGCTTGTTGTTGGGATTCTTTTTTTAGGCTTGTTATGGTTGTGCTAGCCTTGTTGTCATGGGTCTGATTGCGTCTTCTGATGCATGTCCCTGCTTGATATGCTATTAGTAGCTGCTATTGATCCTCTCTGCTTGTTAGAGTTGTTTGAGGTCCTTAGCTTCATTCTCTAGCCTGCTGTTTTATGGCTTATGCTAGTTTGACTTGTGTGCTATTGAAGGCTCTTTCCCAGGGTCTCCCCAGATTGGGTCTTGTTTGCTGGTCATTCCTGCTGTGTGGTGGTGATTGCTGGTTCGCTTACCTCTACATCCTCTTGATGAAGTGGTCCTTGGCTTTCATCTGCTACTTCATCTTTCATTGGAGTGGGCTTGGTTTGTTGTTCTTCACTGTGTTCCAGTGGAGTTCTGATGCAGGTTTATGGATGCTTGACTCCCTATGGAGCAGCATTGTTATGAGTTGTATGGATTGGTCTCTAGTGGCGTCCCTTTCTCAGGGTTGCCACTATCTGATGTTATACTATTGCTTCTTGGTCATGAATGTGGTCTAGTTTGCTTCTGGTTTGCCTATGCATGATTGGTTAACAGAGGCTACCGATTTCACTTTGCTGGATTAGATGTTCTGCTGGAGTTGCTGCTCCCTCTCCTGTGCAATAAAGGGATTCGTTTGGGTGAGGCTCTCTCCCCAAATGCGTGGCACCCTTGTTTTGTTGCGGTATTGGAGCAGCTGATTTGTTTGTGGTCAGCCGGTTGTTAATGAGTTTTGTTGGTGCTGGCTTTGCTTCTTGTTTCAGCAGCTTTTGTCCTTCTCTTGCTGAGAAGCATGCCATACATGGTTGTAGTTAATGGTCGAATTCACTGGTGTCCTTGTATGCTGGTTGGAGTTTATACCTGCTCTTGCAGCCAAGATTTCATTACTTTCTTTGCTCTCAGGCTCGTCTGCTGGGTTAGTCTTCTGCAGGTCTGATTCGGCGGGCCCTCTCTAGATAGTTGCTATGGATCCCAACAGTTTGGGTGAGGCTCTCTCTCCTCATTTTTGGGCTACTGATGTAGTGTTCTTTGTTGCTGCTCTACTTCCAAGTGGAGAGTGTTGGATGGAGTCTGTCCTAGTAGCAAACTAGCCAACGTTGTGGTGCAGGGTTGGTCTGCTGGTGATGATGTATGGATGATTTCCCATTATTGCTTAGTAAGTGTGGATGGTTTCTCATGATTGCCTGGTACAGGGATCCGTTTGGGTGAGGTTCTCTCCCCAATTGTCTGGTCCCCAAGCATGTTATTGTACCAGCGTAGCTAGTCTGCTTTGTGGATGCATGGTTTAGGTTGCAATTGCTGATTGTAGCCTGTGACTTTGAGGCTGCTGGTTTTTGGGACTCCAGGTTGCTGCTTATTTATCTGCTAGTGGGGATCAGTCAGGGTGAGGCTCTCTCCCCAATTGCTTGATCTCATCTAGTTGATGGAAGCTGGAGCAGATGTGTAGGTCTTGCTGATGTCTGCATGTAGTGGGGATCAATTAGGGTGAGGCTCTCTCCCCAATGCTTTAATCTTCCCCAGTTCTTAGATGCACAGTCCTTACTGTACTGGATTACTAGTAGCCATGCCTATACAGGACATTGTTGCAGGTCTACTGCAGCTTGTTAGCTTGGGGCTGGTTTTCGCTGCTGTGGAGCTGGAGCAAGCTGAGAACTCCTCTCCCCCTAGCCGGTCTATTGTTGGGGTTTGTTGGTGAAGTTTTGCTCCTCGTCTCAGCTATTGTTGTCTTTCTCTTGATGGAAAGCATGTCGCCTGCTGAGTTGATACTCATGTGCATGTATCTGCTGGTTTGCTGATTGGGTAGCTGAGACTACTGATTTCACTTTGCTGATGTTCTTGCTGGAGTTGTTGCTCCTTCTCTCATGCATGTTTGAATGGTAAAGGGATAGGTGTGGCGTAGCTGTCCTTCTCTTGCTGGGAACCTTGTTGCTGGCTCATACGTGGATGTGGTTAATGGTCGGCTTCACTGGTATCCTTGTATGCTGGTTGGAGTTTATACTTGCAATTGCAACCCCATTTCGTTACTTCCTTTGCTCCCAGGCTCGTTTGCTGGGTTGGAAATTGGATGTTGGTTTTTTGGATCTCCTAACAGCTTCTGCTAGTTTTGGTTCTGATTCGGTTGGCCTCTCTAAATAGCTGCTCTGAACCCCAATAGGTTGGGTGGGGCTCTCTCCCCATATGCTTGGGCTGCTGGATCTCTGTTGCTACTCTGCTGTCAATGGTGCAGGTTTGGTCTGCTGGTGATGATATGCGGATGGTTTCTCATAACTGCTTGGTATAGGGATCCATTTGGGTAAGGTTTTCTCCCCAAAGTTATGGTCCCCTTGCATGTTGATGCGCTGAGCAGCTGTTGAAGGTTCTACCTGTTATTGCTGCCCATCTGCTGGGTTGGAAGGCGATCCACCTCTCTGATGCTGCTGGTTTTTGGGTTTCTAAGCAGATACTCTCTGTCTGCTAGGTTGGTTTTAATGTATGTTCATTGCCATATGGCTTTGATGCTTGTTCAAGGGAGCCTGTTCCCTTTGCTTTTAGGTTGTACAAGGGAGTTTGTTCCCTTTACTTCCTGTTCCGCGAGCTTGTCTTGCTGTGGTTTGTTCAAGGGAGTCTGTTCCCTTTGCTTGGATATGTATGTCTATATATACTGCTGGTTTCCAGCTTGTTCCGCAAGCTTGTCTTGCTAATTTTTTATCTATACAATTCTTACATTTGATAAAAAAAAAAAAACCAAATGATGGAGGAAATGGACCCATGAAATCTATACCCCAACAGTCAAAGATCTCAATGACAAAAATAGGATTTAAAGGCATCATGTGACGTTTTGAAATAGATCCCAACTTTTGACAATTTTCACAAGTCTTGTAGAATGCATGTGAGTCCTTGAACATGGTGGGCCAGTAAAATCCACTTTGTAAGATTTTTGCAGTTGTCTTTCTTGATGAGAAATGACAAAATTTAATGACACTACTTACCTCATTGTCAGGAATGCATCTTCGAAATATTTGATCAGGATAATATTTGAATAAATAAAGGTCATCCCAATAAAAGTTCTTCACTTCGTTCAAGAACTTTCATTTGTCTTGGGTACTCCAATGAGCTGGCAATTGTCCTGAAACAAAAAAATTAACAATATTAGCAAACCAAGGCATTATAGAGACAGAAAGTAAAGATTCATCAGGAAAGTAATCATTGATTGGTGGGATGTCAGATGTCGAATCTATTATCAATTTTGACAAATGATCCGCGACAATATTTTCGGTGCCTTTCTTGTCCTTGATTTCTTCCTGAGAATAAATCATTTGCAATTCTTCAGATTCATCAAACTCAGTTTTACTCAAGGTAGATTCAAATTGATCATAAACTGATTCTTCAATAAGATCTACTTCCTATAAATCATTATCATCTCCATGTTGCTTGCAAATGTTAAAAATATTCATCTCCAATGTCATGTTTCCAAATGATAGCTTCATCAGTCCATTCCTACAATTAATCAATGCATTAGAAGTTGCAAGAAACGGACGTCCTAAAATAACAAGAAATGACTTACATGCTTCAACAAGTTATGTATCCAAGACAATAAAATCCACAAGATAAATGAATTATCAACTTGTACTAACACATCTTTAACTATTCCTCTAGGCACATTTACAAATCTATCAGCAAGTAAAAGAATTACATAAGTTGGTTTTAACTCACCTAGATTGAGACTTTGAAAAACCGAATATGGAAGTAAATTCACACTAGCTCCAAGATCAAGTAAAGCTCTTTTAATTTTATGTTCTCCAACAAAGCATGAAAATGTAGGACAACCAGGGTCTTTATATTTCAAAGCATTATTGTTCTGAAGAATGACACTTACTTGTTCGGCTAAAAAGGCTTTCTTTTTCACATTCAGTTTTCTCTTCACAATGCACAGATCTTTCAAAAATTTAGCTTAAGAAGGAACATGTTTAATAGCATCCAACAAAGGTATATTGATCCTTACCTGTTTGAAAGTTTTAAAGATTTCAGAGTTGTGATTGACTTTTCTTTGTTTGGTCATAGCATGAGGAAATGAAAGTGCTGGAGGGAAATCAGTCTTTTCTTTGCAATGTTCAGATTCAACTCCTTCCTTACCCTCAGAGATTAACTCATCATCTTTCTCACAAGGTTCAAGAATGAGTTTTTCAATAACCTTATCACTGCGAAGAGTGATGACTGATTGACTTGATCCATGTGTTGGCTTCCGGAACTACTTGCATTTGCATTGTATTGCCCCTTTGGATTTTGATGTGGTTGAGATGGAAACTTACATTTCTCTTGAAAACTGAGAGCAGATGTGAACTTTGCAAGAGTATCTTTAAAATTTATCATGCTTTGAGCAAGTTGAGTGTTGATTGTCTCTAGTTTTTCAATGAATGCATGCAATGTTTCCTTAAGATTTCTTCTAGGAGGTGGAGCATAAGGAGGTGCATATCCATTAGAATTTTGGAAATTATGGTGTGCTTGAAACGGTGGCTGTGAAGTTTGTGCATCACTCTTCCAACTGAAATTTAGGTGATTTCTCCGACCAGGGTTGTATATTTGCGAGTATGGGTTATGATTGGGCCTTTGGAAACTGTTTAAAGCATGGGCTTGTTCATGGAGGCATTCCCTAAAAAAAGGCAAAGTTGGACAATCATTGATTGAGTGTTCATTGGTTTCACAGATTTGACACACAATGTCTTGAACAAATTTTAATTGACCACTCTTTTTTAATTCTAGTGCCTCGACTTTTCTAGCTAAAGATGCAAATTTGGCTTGGAGGTCATGATCTTCCCTAAGGTTGTACATACCTCCACTAGATGTATGAGGTTGAGTTTTACCCGGTGCCTCATAAG
>Ga0307516_10002490_pt1 | contig 24558 bp, 29 predicted proteins | sample 19_EM_MG_FD_203310 | JGI IMG/M metagenome (GOLD analysis project Ga0307516, IMG submission 203310) | Populus trichocarpa ectomycorrhiza microbial communities from riparian zone in the Pacific Northwest, United States - 19_EM | ecosystem: Host-associated > Plants > Roots > Unclassified | place...
GATGATCATTGAATACAATAGTTTCAGTCGGTTGTAATCTCTTGTCCTACCTTGTTTAGTCGTCGCGGAGTTGCAAATGCTGACCTTATCCATCTAGACATACCGGGCCCCCGCCGAAACCCCGATGACTAGTACAGGATTCGAACAAGTGACTGATGCACGGCGGTGAGTCGCGAAAAGCCCTGCTGCCTGTTTATAATTACTGGGGACCTGGACCTGGTTACTCATGACATCCCTTTTGTAAGTAACTGAGAGGCTAATTTATCAACCGTAAATTCACAAGGTCAATATAAATTCAATAAGGAGATTGAACTTTGGAATATTGTGCGGCACTTGTGCCTGTGTTCGAACCTGCGGTCGGCTCCTCGTAGCATTGGCGTGATGCCCATGCAGTCAAGACTCAATTCAAATCGTTTATATACCTGACGAGGGCAACCAAGGGGGCCCAAACCAAGCAGCAGGGAATTCAATGCTACTGACGGTCTGACAGCCTGTATGCTTGCAGCCTTAGCTCATATACAATACGCCATCTCCACCAGGGCGCAGTCCTGAATTCATCAATATGATTTGGATGTGGAGTGAAAGGAGGGGTACAAAATCATGATCATCCATCCTGTCGTCCGGACTCTGATTACTTCTCTTCAGCCTCACCTCCGTACCGGGCGGGCAATTCCTTGATGTCAACGATGGGTAATAGTGCCTTCTGAATTGCGTGATGGCCGTGGCCCACGACTGACATCTTGGCCAAGGTATTTGCAGATATCAACGGTTTGAAAGCCCAGAAGATCCAGTTCAGGAGCGTTGGAACGTTGATGAAAAACTTCTTGTGCTGTTACCGATGCTCAACCGTTCAGTAGTTCGCAAATGAGAATCGACCTCGAACGAACCAGAAGTTCGGGATAATGGCCTTGGAAAATACTCGTTGCTTCAGACGCTGCATTTTTCGAATTCGCGTCACGGCTCGACAGAGTCACACCGTCGTAGTCTGAGTTCCTGTCTATGAGAAGTGAGCGTAGAAACTCATCTTCGCTCACTTGCCGTGAATCTGAACCATCTGGTCAACATCGGTGAAGTCTAGCATGGCTATCGTTCTCTCTTGCAGGGCGACACGCCAACTATAAATTTGATTGAGTGGTAAAACCCCGCATGGGGTGCCGTGTGCATCGATTAGTTCTGGACTTTACCGAATGAATCTCTGGACATCCTCAAAGACCCGCTGGACGTTTGGCACGCCGTAGAAGTTGTATCTGGAGAGGATGACCATGATAAACACTTGAGATTACAGTGAGATTACACCTTCTGGATGATACGTACACTACTGGCCGCCCTTCCTTGTCACATCCTTGGACGAAACCGACATTTCCAAAGATATCTTGGGGGAATTCCTCTTCGAGAATCGAATCTATCTTGAACGAATCGCGCCATCTCAAAGTGGACACCAACATGTCGCGAGCATCGGGGACGCTGAGATTCCTGATCAAAGAAATCGTTCGAGATCCTGAAAAAACCGGATGACGGCGGGATGCATCGTACCTTGCGCGAAGGAACTTCATGAGCACTACGCTGACGCGGGCATCCTTAAGCGGATCAAGGGGGTCAATAGGAACCCCCCACAATGTAATCGCGGTATCTTTAGCAGATGGGTTATCTGGAAAGCCATCGGCAAGTATTTGAGGTAGTTCGGCCTGGAGGGCTCGCTGGTGCACATGTTGAGAGGGATATCCTACGGGTAACTTACCCTGAATGCTTTCAATGCATCCCACTCTGCTTGCGTAAACTGCTTTGTTAGAGTGGACTGTGGCTCGGGTATATCATGCTGCAGAGTAGGTTCTTGGGTTGCAGGCGCTGCGTCCGTCGCAGACGCGGGGTTTGCTTCGATCGACATGTGGATACCAAGGACAGTCACGGTCACGCCTGATCTTCACCAACAACCCACCGTCGCTCCGATCTCGTCTCATCCACCTCCTGTCCACCAAATCTTGCTTGCAGTTTGGATGTTTTAATTTATACCGCTCATATACCACGATTTCACCCGCCCCGTTATGCCACATAACTCATATCCACATGGTTACGACCCTCGATACACCCGTCTACCCACCGAAAACTATCGGGGCACTGGCGAAGGATGGGCTATCGACGTCCGCTCTTTCCCCCCACCCTTGGATAGGAGGGACGACAAGTTCTCCCCGTCGAAAATTTTTTCAGTTGCTGGCACCTACTATGCCAACCTGAAAACCTTTCTCAGGCCCCATTCAAGGCCCTGGAAGACACAAACGAGCCGGTCTCCTGTGTCACCCAGGCACTCTATAACCACCACCACCCCATCGTCTTCCATGGTTGTTTTCGTCCTCCTTTGTATCCTATGGTATTCGACGTCGGCCCTCTCCTCCAACACCGGAAAAGCTATTCTCATGCAATTCCGCTACCCCATCACCCTCACATTCATCCAGTTCGGTTTCGTCGCGCTCTATTGTCTACTGTTCATGACCCCCATGATCCGTTTTTCGAGGCTTCGTGCACCGACAAGAGCCATCATCAAAACCACTCTCCCAATGGGAATGTTCCAGGTCATTGGCCACATGTTCTCTAGCATTGCCATCTCAAGAATCCCCGTCAGCACCGTGCACACAATCAAGGTACTCGCTATCGTACATCTCATTCCTCCTGGATTGTTTATAACACCACGCAGGCTTTGTCTCCGTTATTCACCGTTGCGGCCTATGCTATCCTTTTCGGCGTCAGTTATTCAAGCAAAACCTACATATCCCTTTTGCCACTGACCCTCGGGGTCATGCTCGCATGCTCCTTCGATGTCTCGGTATCTAATCTCGTCGGCGTGCTATCTGCTTTCGGTTCTGCCCTTGTTTTCGTGAGCCAGAACATCTTTTTCAAGAAGGTCATGCCTTCGAATACCGGAGGGTCCTCTTTAGGTACCGCCCCATCACACAAGCTTGACAAACTCAACCTTCTGTTGTATTCCTCGGGCATGGCATTTGCTTTGACCGTACCTCTGTGGCTCTACTATGATTTGCCCCTATTCATCGCCGCTACGGCGAACCCTGATCATGTCACGCATCCCAGGTCTGGTCATGAAAGCCCGCATTCCATCACATATTATTTCTTCATGAACGGCACCGTTCATTTCGCTCAGAACATCATAGCCTTCATCATCCTCTCATCAACTTCACCGGTGACATACTCAATCGCCTCTCTGATCAAGCGCGTCGCAGTAATCTGCATCGCTATCGTTTGGTTTAACCAAACGGTACACCCGATCCAAGGATTTGGGATCCTCATGACGTTCACCGGTTTGTACATGTACAACAACGCCAAATCAGACGTGGATAAAGGAGAGAAAAAGATGAGAAGTGTGGCCGCAGATAGGAATCTGATCCTACCGATGACCAACTCGGATTCAAGGGTGATGGTTGAGTCAGATCACCCTCCGGACTTCGCAAGGGTAGAATCGACCGGCATGGGGTCGGGCTCTTTATATCCGCGAAGTGCCACAACATCACACACTTTGCATCATCCTTATTCCATTCTCCAGCACCAATCGTTGACTCACAACCTTAAACCCATTGCGCCAGCGGTGAACGTGAATCAACTTCCAATCAAGGACCTGCGAATAAGCTCCCCTGTTGATTCTTATCCCTCGCCACCAGCATCCATAGACTCGCCTCCCTCGGATATCATGCCTCTGGCGGACGACTATAGATTATATGAGAACGACCAATACGGACATCTGTATCCAACAACTGTCGGACATAGTCATTAGATTAGCTCTTTATAAGTAGGAGATGAACTTTTTATTTATCAACACTGCTACCTTCTGCGTGATCTGTCACGTTTTGCTCACAGAGTCACTAAATTCTCACGTGAGGGCAAGTCAAGCAAAAGTCTCGTCAACGGGCCCATTGACATTCTCAAGACCCCTCAAGCACCCTTACACACAATATGGTCCGTATACCACTCTCTTTCTCTCCAAAGGAGGAGGCCTCTGCAGCCCATTCGCCGTTTTCCGCGTTCTTCTCGTCGGATGCGTCACTGAGCTGTCGGATGACCTTTTCATGAAGGCAGGGACTGATCTTATGGATTTGTCCAGGCTCGAGGACCTAAAAAGCACTTGAAGCGTCTCGCCGCTCCCTCGTCATGGATGCTGGACAAACTTAGCGGGACATATGTGCGCAGATTTCACGTTGTTGGACTGACAATCCTTATTGAATTTCTTGGCTTACAGGCTCCCCGTCCCTCTCCCGGTCCCCACAAGCTCCGCGAATCGCTCCCTCTCACCATCTTCCTCAGGAACAGACTGAAGTACGCGTTAAATGGACGCGAAGTCACTTCGATCGTGAAGCAACGCCTCATCAAAATTGACAACAAGGTTCGCACTGATGAGACCTACCCCGCTGGTTTTATGGGTTAGTAGCAAGCTATCATATTTTCCTTGGGATCGCCCTTGACTCATTCTTCCAGATGTCATTTCCATTGAGAAATCCGGGGAGCACTTCCGTCTCCTCTACGACGTCAAGGGTCGCTTCACCATTCATCGCATCACTCCCGAGGAAGCCACCTACAAGCTTCTCAAGGTCCGACGGGTCGCCATCGGCTCCAAGAGTGTCCCTCACATCGTCACCCACGATGGACGAACCATCCGCTACCCAGATCCCCTCATCCAAGTCAACGACACCGTGAAGTTTGACCTTGAGCAGGGCAAAATCGTTGACTATGTCAAGTTTGATACCGGCAACATTGTCATGATTACTGGCGGACGTAACATGGGCAGAGCGGGCGTCATCGTCCATAGGGAAAAGCACATTGGAGGATTTGATATTGTGCATGTCAAGGATTCACTGGACAGGACATTCGCCACTCGGTGAGCCATTCAGCCATGTCAGAGATTTCAAGTTCTCAATTTCCATCGACAGTGTAACGAACATCTTCGTCATCGGGGAGGGGATTAAACCCTGGATATCTTTGCCCAAGGGCAAAGGTACCAAACTTACGATTTCTGAAGAGAGAGATGTCAGGAGAAAACAGAAGGCTGCTGACCAGTAGATACTGTAGTTCGACCGTCGCATCTCTCTTTCACTTGATGACATGTTTGTACGCCTCGAACTCTATGCTGTCACATATGCAACATGATTGTCTTTGGATCCTCTCTCTGAACGAAAGACGTACTTATGCAGCATTACTATGACCACATCGGGGAATGAGTCGGGCACAAGGGAACAGCTCAATAACACATGGCAAACATGGGTGCATGATCAAATATAATTCACCAATATTCCTGATTTCGGTAGGGTACGATAATATCCTTACCTCGTTTCTTCCTTTCCGCCTCCCATTTGGCAACCCATTTTGCCATCTTTCCCCGAGAATTTTCGTCACCAACGTTTACAGTGGCGATCATCTTGCCCCAGTCGAATGACATTGCGAAGCAAGTCAACTCGAAGAAAGATGAGTGTTCAGAATAGGGGATGGGGAAAAGTTGTAGTGATGACCTAGATTGCCGGGAAGGCAGTAGGTTGGCATATGTGAAATCTCGATGCGGACGGGATAAAATGGAGGATATGGGTGGCATCAGGTCTGAGCCTGCTGGGGGTGCATAGCTGTGTTTTATACTCTGTCAACGGACTGGACATAAGGGCAGAGAATATAGAGACTGACGTCCACCCTGTCGGCCTGAATCCGACCGCCTTTCCGAATGTGCCTTTATATCGTTCGAGGTAGCTTTCAAGTCTGTCAGATGTGATCATTGCTAATGGAAGAAGATGAACACAGGCATCGAGTGGGTCTGAAGTCAGAAGGTCGTGAAGTTCTGGGTCGGCTTGACAGAGAAGTATTGCCTTTTTACGGGCGTCGCAATATACTTTGCTCTTTAAGGCTTGGGCGACAGCTGGAGAAGATTGAGCGAGACTCAAGCAATGTACAGCGACGGCAAAGGACCTTTTACGACGCGTTCCTTCCCTATGGAATATGTGCTGATGGAAATTAGATCGTTTTACAGGGGATGACGTTCATGACACACCCAATGGCGAAGAGTGTCTTCGAGAGCTTGGTGCCCAGTGACGCTGGTTCGCTGGATGGCTTCACCCAGGCCTCGAGGGAAGTCTTGTTTACTGAGTTGGTTGAAAGCCCAGACGCGATTCTCTTAGCAAGGTCCGCGCAAGCGGAGATAACGAGCGGTTGGGGAGGGAACGTATACTAAGGGAAAAGATCAACGACACCAAAAGATGATGCATCGACTGTACCTTTGGATCGAGGTATGTTGTGTCTAGATATACATGGTCTATCTTCTTTCCTTTCACGGCGGGATGCAAGATATGGTGAGGGGAAGCTCTGAAATCTCCGCAATGCAAATATCGAAAGACCTTTGGAGAACCGACGAACAGGGACTTGAATGTGCTGTCCCCCGAGTTGACGGTCTGGAGACCCTCAAAGAAAAACAGACATGAACCTGGACAATGGTTTGCATTAATTAGAGTCACAGAAACGCCATTCGTATTTGGAATGATGGTGGGTACGTCCATGGGCAGGGCATGTACCCATTTACGATCAACAGCGAGCATGTGGACGACAAGGTTAGCGGTATCTTCAGAGCAATATATGGGACCGCTTTTCCAGTTGGCCGCGAGGTTCGTATAATGATCTGAATGGGCGTGTCTGGAAATGACACAAGTTAGTTCTACAATTAGGGAGTTGTGGAAGGATCGATTTCACGTCAGGAAGTATGCATTGACGCCGGGTATCGTTCCGTAACGAAATGCGTCAACCGCAATCGGCATACCTTGCAGAATCTTATAGAACGGAGCTTTACGCCGGTTACCGCTTTTGTTAGGACGGAATGTGCGATCTTCAGCGACAGATGCCTCTTTCCATGCTTCATTCTCTTTATGCGAGGACATCATCACGGAAAAGGCATTAACATTGTCTTGAATTGGGTCTAATGGACCTTTGCTAGAGCAAGAAGGTAGGGCCAAGGATGATGAGGCCTTTGGTCGACATTCCAGCATAGAAAAGGATGTTGTCGGTCTAGGAGGTGGGTGACTCTCGAGGTTTTCTAGATTTATATCCTGATTTTGGGACTAAATGAGTCGGGTATAACGCGCACGATAGGTTAAGTTCTTACGAGTTGTGAAGTGATTTCTGCCCAGGTGGACGGTGTTGTCAAGTCCTCGATTCCTTCCTCTTCCTTGGGCTCTATTGACAAGGGTGCAAAAGCCATTTCATCGTCACCCATTCCCCAGTCGTCATCACCATTGAATGATGAGCCAAAGTCCATGGATGACTCCTCGGAGGTTTGCAAGCCCTGGACCTCAAGAGGTGGCTCATTTGTCTGGGTAGGGCGAGATGTGAGCAAAAGACTCGGTATTCCGAATGATAGGGTTGTAGCTGAGGAAGGAAGCGGGTTGGCTGTACTGGGTATCCCTGTCTCTGGTTGAAGGAGCAACCTGGGTGCACCAAATAAGGGAACTGAAGGCTCGCGGTTGTGTTGTGATACTGGACGGGAATTACATGGATCGCCTAGTCCAGAGTGAGGCTGAGCCGCGGGTCGCCTAACTTCCACGCGTTTGTAGTCAGCGACGGGCTCGTCAACATCATGGTTCAATTTCTTTCTTTTGTTTCCATGCTGGATGACTCGAATGACCTCGACCTCGCTGTCGGAGTCAGAGTCGAGGATGATGATATCCTGCGTGGCGGTGGCTGAGGACCCCCGGGCAAAGTAGTTGTGCAAGGTGTTGGTGGACTTGGCCTTGCGAGGTTGTTTCTTTCTGAACGAGAACATGGCTGGATCACCCTGTGGCTGTGTCGCTTTCATGGCTTCTACCACAATTCCTCCCCGCCCGACTGCTATCTTTCACCGAACTCCCTGGATTCCTCCAGTTGCTACATCTGCTCAGGGGATCTACATAGATCTTGAAAATGGAACGCGTCTTCTCGACGCTGTAGGGGGGGCTGCTGTCGCGTGTCTTGGGTACAGCCATCCCAAAGTCATCCAAGCGATTAAAGATCAGGTCGACAAGGTTTCCTGTACGTCTCTCTTACATAGTCGCATGCACTATCCATGAGAGGCGTTACTAGATGTTTATAACATGCAACTCTCCAATCAACCAGCGGAGCAGCTCGCAAATCACTTGATCGCGCGCAGCAATGGTGCCTTCGCATTATGTGGCTTTGTATCTGGAGGTATGTCTTTGTCTCAGATCTATGTCGATCGTGCCAATCCCATCGCATTTCTAGGCACTGAAGCCATGGAATCGGTCATCAAGCTTGCTATTCAAGTAGGAATTCGATTCATCACCCCCTGTCTTTTTCTTGCCGAGCTGATCACCTAGTACTACGACGAAATCAACCAACCACGACGCACTAATTTCATCGCGCGTAAACTCTCCTTTCATGGTAGTAGTCTATCTACTTTGTCTCTCGCGTTTCATCCGGCCCGACGCGGTCCTTACACCACGCACCTGGATGACATTAACTTCCATCATGTGTCTCCGGCCTATGCGAAACGCTTCCAAAAGTCTGACGAAACGGAAGAGCAATACGTTGAACGCTTAAGACAAGAGCTCGAAGACAAATTCCTGGAGCTAGGCCCTGATACCGTCATCGGATGTAAGCCTCTCCCCAAATGAATAGTCTTTTTGTGATTCTTTGCCCCCAGTTGTTGCCGAGACTGTCGTCGGAGCCACAACAGGCGCTGTTCCGCCCCCGAAAGGGTACTTCAAGGGTAAGAAGTGCCTACTAAAATCGGGGTGCCATCGCCAACTCCTGAGACAGCCATGAAGTCTGTCTGCGACAAGTATGGTGCCTTGTTCATTCTCGACGAGGTCAGGTTTAATTCCCAGGGCTATAACACTCTTTTATACTCATGATCGGTCCAGGTTATGAGCGGAATGGGCCGTTAGTCATTCATTTTAGCTCTCCTGTGGCGATTTCGAACTTGAACGAGCAGGGATGGGAACCCTGCATGCTTGGGAGTCTTTCGGCGATAACGTTGCTGTAACGTTTGATTACTTGGTCCAAAATGATCGCCCTCACTTTTATTGTGTAGCCGGATGTCCAAGCTATTGCTAAAGGGCTCGGCGGAGGGTGAACAGTTTACGATTGATCTTACAGGACTCCCACTGATCCCAAAGCTCAGATATGCGACGATTGGGGCCATTCTCATATCTCACAAGGTTGCTGACGGGCTTCGTGCTGGCACCGGGATCTGGAAGCACGGTCACACATACCAGGTATCCGCATTGAATGGATGTTGATTATTCACCAATTTATATCCACAAAGGGCCATGCGTTGACCTGTGCAGCGGCTCTCGCTGTCCAAGGCGTTATTGAGTCCGAGAATCTTCTGGCAAACATTAGGGTTCAGGGAGAATATCTGGGTACACCTTGTTCATCACCCTCCTTGACTGTATATCATAAAGTCTTTGATAGCGCAACTACTGCGGCAAAGGCTTCAAGGCCCTAATGCACTCGCAGCACCCTACACATTTGACATCCGGGGTGGCGGCGGGTTTTGGGGTATCGAGTTCGACTTTACAGAGGCAGCCCATATGGATTTCAAGGGTCACCCATTTGCGATGCGTGTTCAGACCCGCGCTTTCGAGAATGGCCTCGTCATCATGAGCTTTACTGGCGGGTCAGACTTGGAAGGGACGCGAGGTGACCACTGCCTCCTGTCACCTGCTTACAATGTGACGAAGGAAGAGATCGAGAAGATTGCGGCTCTTTTCATCCAAAGTGTGGAAGAGGTTTTGCGCGAGGTATCTGCGTAGAAGATGTAAAGTAGACATGGATGTACCAGTCAATGCGCCACGCCTCCGTCGGACCGTCACGGCTTATATAAGAGACAGGTTCGGCCGTAAACCTCGCTCTTCCTCAGACTCGTCGTCTACCCTCGACTCGCATTGCTCAAAGTCTGGATCGATGGCTGGGTGCATGCACTAAATGGACTTACAACCAATCCACTATCCAGAAGCCACAAGCAGTGCCAGTACATCAAGCACAGCCAGACCAGACATTCACAATCAAGACCCCGAAACCGCCCCAGAAACCAAAGTCTTGCGCTCCAGTGCGAGAGTCAAGGCTGCCAAGCAGAAATCCAAGCCTCAAGCATCCGAAAAAGCCAAGGAGTCTGATTCTACCCCTCCAGGCCAACTCCCATCATCTTCGACCGCACCGCCTAACGACACCGCTCCACCTCGCGCGACTCGAGCTGCGGCAAAATCCAAACGTGCCCGTGAAGAAGTTTCTGGTAAAGGCAACGCTACCGAGAGTGCTGAAGAAGTTTCCCGTTCCCATAAACGGTCAATTCCCATCGATTGCCACTCGGGCTCCAATCGTGCTCATTTAGAGATTTGTCATTCAGAACTCGTCGTGGTGCAGCATCCACTGCTACTCCTTTGACAATCAACGAACCAGTGCGAGACCTCAAGGGAAAGAAACGCGCTGCCCCAGAACCTGCATCTGACGACGAAGGCGCCACTACCGAGCCGTCCCCCAAACGCCCAAGAACATCGTACTCCCTCCGATCGCACGCTCAAACCGCACAGATGCCTCGTAAAACCAGGTACGCCCTTGGCATAAGTCAATCCTATCAGAATCGCTCATCTGGATGTACAGGGCTACCGCCGCAGCCAAAGAGAAGATGGCATCAATAAAGTCGAAGATCGCCAGCTCTTCTCGTCTCGGCGACGAAGATATCGAGATGCTAGACGCAGGATATAAACATGAAGACCCGGAAACCGAAGAACCCACTGATGAGAACGAAGAACCTGAAGTGGGATTAGATAGCGGAGGTCCCGCTGGAGTAGACGACGAAGGCGAGGATGACGAGGGCGATGAAGCTGGCGAAGGAGAGGCGGAGCGGGGCATACCTTCCAGCGATGGGCCGCCTATCCCGGGTGGGATGGACGAATCGACTGCCTTGGCCATCTTCGGCGACTATCGGCAGTTTGGCTCTTACATGATGTCTTTATCATCCCGACTTAAGACCATGCTCAACAATATCAAAACCACGGCCGATCCTACAACCCGTCTCGTCACGCTGCAAGAGCTCAGTGAACTACTCAGTATCAGCACGGAGGATACGCTAGCTGGATCATTCCAAGTTGAGCAATTCGTTCGGGAACTTGTCAAAATTCTCGGTGGTCGTGGAAATGACGACGACGAAGATGACGACGGCGATGAAGATCATACAGATCTTGATGAGGATGCGGCACTCGCTGCAGCTTTGGCAATGAGCACAGGAAATACCTACCGAGGCGATGACAATCTAGAAGCTCAAGTCCTCGCTTGTCGATGCCTGGCAAACCTTATGGAGGCCCTTCCTGGTGTTGCTCATACCGTCGTTTATCACGGAGCTATTCCCGTACTTTGCAGCAAACTCATCGAAATCTCCTATATCGACCTTGCAGAACAGACATTGAGTGTGAGTGCTTTACCATTGATTTCATGCGTGATTTCTTGACGTTTGTGTTACAGACCATGGAAAAGATATCCGAGGAATTTCCGAGTTCGATCGTGCGTGAAGGCGGACTTGCTGCATTACTCAACTATCTGGACTTCTTTTCTATCGCCGTTCAACGAACGGCCCTCCAGGCCGCTTCAAATTGTTGCCGCAACGTATCATCGGAACACTTCCCCATGATTGCTGGCGTTTGGCCCATAATCCGGAACTGTCTGACTTACTCTGACCAACGACTTGTGGAATTTGCGTGTCTATGCGTCATCCGCGTCGTCGATTCCTATTATCGCGCATCCACCGAAAACCTTGAAACCCTAGTCGACAGCGGTCTCATCAAAGCTGTAAACCAATTACTCCTTCCCGCCGGCGGATCGCCTCTCATCGCCCCAAATACGTACACGCTGCTACTCCGCTCATTGGCCACATCCGTCAAGGCTAGTCCGAAAATAGCGGTGGCCTTATTGGAAGCAGATATTGTGGATACGCTATATCAGATTCTGACAGGAGTCTTACCGTCGGCTGTTGAGAATGGTCAGGAGCAGGGAAATGCAACTGGGGGGCAAGGTTTGGGCGGAGGACTTGCAGATATGACGGTCATGGAGAATTTAGCTTATCGACCGAAGGACCAAGTCGAAGAAGCACTGAGCTTGGTGTCCGAACTGATGCCTCCATTACCTAAAGGCATGTATCTTTTATATCTGTCCTGACCCTTTCCTGACACGCATTTATAGACAGCGTTTTCGACCATAAAGGGTACACGGAAAAATCTCTGTCGCGGATGGTAAAATCTAAAGCGAAAGCGGATAAAATCGCAGCGAAGCAGGCAACGCAAGCAAGTTCCAATGCTGCCGTGCAGGCTCAAACACCTGCCGATGCCCCTTCACCCGATCCATTGGCAGACTCTCAACGCATAGATGTTGCCGATGAGGCCAGCCCCAACGTACTTGCAACATCTAAGGAAGGGGCGGCGGACCGGATAGAGTTAATGCGGTCCAAATCACAAGTCGTAGGACGATTTTTGCAACTCATGGTCCCTATCCTTATCGATGTCTATGCTGCGAGCGTGATTACACCGGTCCGTGTCAAGACGTTAACTGGCCTGTTAAAGGCTGTCAGTTTCCTTGATGCGGATGGCCTAAAACAAGTTTTTACGGTAAGTTGGATGTGACTCTTTTTTTCGGCATCTCATCTGGATATTTTCGCAGTTCGTGCCCGTTGCAAGCTTTGCATCATCTATTTTGTCCTCGAAAGATCATCCTTCGCTGGTCATTGGCGCCCTACAATTGGTCGAGATGTTGCTGGCCAAGATGCCACTGTTGTACAAACCGACATTCCGCCGGGAAGGCGTGTTCCACGAAATCGAAACGATAGCAGAAAGGCCCATCGCATCAGTAAAAAACAAGGATAAAGACAAAAGCAAAGAGTCATCAGAGACACCTTCCTCAGAGTCTGGAAGCGTACCACCACTACCGCCGCCCATTTCAGGCACATCCGTTCCTGGCATGAAGAAGCTCTCTTCCTTATCGCTGGAACCTGAAGATGCAATCACTTTGCGAGCTCGAGTGATACGATTCAAATATCTTGCTGCTGATACAACGGAAGAGGACGATAATGCATTCGAGACCCTCCGTTGCCTTGTGGAGCGCATTTCTTCACCAGATGGGACCGAGAAAGAACTATCAGAAGCACTCAGGGAGCTTGCTGAACTCTTTGCATCACCGCATACATCCGTTTCAAGTTTTGAATTACTCCAGAGCGGTTTGGTGGATGGATTGCTTCAGTTTGCAACGGTTCAGAGTAGAGCAGGTGGGTCCTTATTACCTCGACATTGACTGTTACCACAATTAAACCTGCACCCATCACAGTTGAAGTTAACAGACGCAAAGAGTTGTTGTTGGATGCGTTTGTTGGGCGCCGCATCAAAAGTCTTAACGTTGCACAAACACCTTTCACAACGTTGGTCAAGAAGCTGCATGAAAGTCTGACGAGGATGGAGTCTTTCGACGTAGTCACAGTAGCGCAAAGCAGCGATGGTGCGACCCAATTCCAGTCCCCCGTGCCAAACATTCCTCACCCTCTTTATTTAGATTCGAAACGGAGCTCTCCCTCTCTGCTGGCACGTCAACTTCGGCTTCGTCTCGTCGCAGTCGATGACTCAGACATTCCCCGCAATTTGCACAACATCGTCGTATCTATTCACGCGATTGCTACCTTCCAAGCCTTACATGATTACCTCCGACCGCGAGTTGCGGGACTATTGAACAGTGGCTCGCGCCTGCATGGCATGCTAGCGGCGTTAGCAGCCTCTGGATTCAATAGCTCTACACAGCGCAGCAACAATCTGGATTCGGCTCCTCAACCCCCTCAACCGCCGATTTCACTCGCTGAGAGTAGCTCCCCGGTAGCATCATCGAGTTCCGCCTCGACCCTCGGAAGACGGCGTAGTCAACGGCTCAGTGCTAAAAATCCTGCTGCTGGAGGCACAGACACCGAACCTTCACCATCAGCACCCGACACTGTTGAAGCTGAAGCTCCTGCGATACCTGAAGCCGAACCTTTAGTCGCAGATGCCCCTCCGAACGAGACACTTTTGGATCCCGAGCTTGCCGCAGATTTCTCGGACGACGAAGAAATCGATGCGGATATGTTTGATGAAGTCGATGCTGATCGTTCCGTGTCAGAAAAGACAGTAATGCTATCTGTCGCGGAAGGTGAATATCGTTTGCATTTGAAGCTTGCGTTCAAGACCTGACTTTAATCCGGCAGATGGCTCCAAAGTAGAAGCACAAACACCAGATGGCACTAGAGTTGCAACACCGAACTCGTCGTCGAGAGAAGGAGTATCTCATCCGAGTGTCAGAACCTCGCTGTCTACGAGAGCATCTTATGCAGCTGCTCTAAAGGCAAAACCGACAGATTGGCATCTTCAATTTTCCATGGATGACCATCCTTTGCCTTTGGATCTGACAATATATGGTGCGATTCACCGGAATGAACAGCGAAGGAAGACAGGGACCTTGCCTAGTATGATTTGGCAAGGTATTTATACTGTGAAATTCAAGAAAGTTATTGGTCCTCAGTCGAACCCTGATGGTATGTTTTGGACTTTCCGTTACTACTTGATCCCAACTAATAAGTCATAGCCCGGAGCGATGGTCTCGAAAGCAACACAAAGAATCGCTCACCGAGCCCTAGCTTTTCATCTCTTCCTGAAGACGCGCCCCATGCAAAAATTTTGCGTTTGCTGCGCGTGCTGCATCAATTGAACACCCTGGAGTCCGAGCGGTCAGCATTCTCTGGAGAAAAACGAAATTTGGCAGAATCCGCATTCGTCAATAATAAATTGACGGCGAAGTTGACACGTCAACTCGAAGAACCCATGATTGTCGCAAGGTATTTGTTATTTATGTCGACTCGTGGACAAACCAAACCGCTTTTGTCACAGTTCGTGTCTGCCAGATTGGGCCTTGGACCTACCGCAGCATTTCCCCTTCGTCTTCCCCTTCGCGACGCGCTACAACTTCCTCCAATCTACGTCATTTGGATATGCTCGCCTTATCTTGAGATGGCAAAGTCAACAAACCCAATCCCGTACGCAGGACTCACGCAGAGATGACGGTATCGGCTTCCTCGGTCGCCTACAAAGACAGAAAGTCAGAATTTCTCGAAAGCACATTCTAGAGTCGGCAGTAAAAGTCTTTGAGCTCTACGGATCATCCTCATCTATCCTCGAAGTGGAGTATTTCGAAGAAGTTGGGACCGGTTTAGGACCGACTTTGGAGTTCTACTCATTGGTGTCTCGAGAATTCGCACGCAAGGATCTCAAGACTTGGAGGGACAGCGATACAACCAGCACAAGTTCTTATGTATCGCACCCAGGTGGCTTGTACCCGGCGCCGCTTAGCACAGATGATATTGCAAGTGACGGTGGACAGTGAGTTTTCTCCCTATTTGACTTCGTATTCGCTTAAAGAATTTTTCTAGGAAACGTACCCATCTCTTCAGAGTCATCGGACAGTTCGTTGCAAAAGCAATGCTCGACTCACGGATCGTTGATTTGACCTTCAACAAAATATTCCTGAAGCTTGTCCTTGGAGAAGAAGTTCCACTCACTCTAGCGTCATTGAAAGTAGGTCGTTCTCTCCGGAAGTCCGTCTATTCCTCAATAGATTCTGTAGCTTGTCGACATCGATTTGGCAAATTCCCTAGGAAAGATTCAAACCATCGTGACCAAGCAGAACCAGGTTCCAAATGACAAGGTCTTTTCCCAACAAAATAATTTTGCACAATAAAGCGCAGGCTGACCAAACCCCCTTCATCTCTAGCTTTCACGCAAAATAGCAATGGTAGAATCAGTTACCATAGAAGATCTCGCACTCGACTTCACTATACCCGGCTATGATATTGAGCTTCGGGTAAGGATGATGTCATGACCTATTTGCCATCGTGGATCTGATTTTTGGACCAGTCTGGCGGAAGGAGCATAGCTGTAACGTCAGAAAATGTTCATGACTATGTGCATGAAGTCCTGGATGCTATTCTCGGCAAAGGCGCTCAACTACAGGTCCAAGCGTTTAAAGAGGGGTTCTCGAAGGTCTTCCCAATCACGGACCTCCGCGCTTTCTCAGCGGATGAGTTGGTCATGTTATTTGGTAATTCGGATGAGGATTGGAGTCAAGAAAGTGGGTCTCGATTTCTCGATCTGTCGTCATTCCTGTCCTAAACTTGACTAGCCCTTGCGGAAGCTCTCAAAGCTGACCATGGTTTTAACGGAGACAGTCAAGCAATTCATGATCTCGTAGAGGTACTGTCGACGTATGACGTCCAAATGCGCAGGGCGTTCCTACAGTTCGTGACTGGCAGTCCCAAATTGCCCATAGGAGGTACGTGATCGATGAGCAACCGTCTTGGATGTGATGATGAACATGAGGACCCTAGGCTTCCGAGGCTTGAATCCTTTACTGACGGTTGTCCGCAAACCCCACGAAGCCCCTTTGACGGCCGATGATTACCTGCCCAGCGTCATGACTTGCGTCAATTATCTCAAACTGCCCGAATATAGCTCGAAGGAGGTCATGCAAGAAAAGTTACGTGTCGCGATTCAGGAAGGAGTTGGTAGTTTCCATTTGTCATGAACTTTGTATTCTTTTTGGCTTTTCTTTCTTCTGGTCGTGTCTAGAATCAACGATGAAATGATATATTATTCCGCATACACTCAGGAGTGAGCTGACTAATCGTAAGAAGTTGCACTTTGGTTTGCGACTTGAAGGACGCTCATACCCTTTCCAAGATGTCGAAACATCACCCAGGTGAGTTGGCACGAAATCGCAATATGTAGCTCACCTCGCTATATCAGATTTGATAATGTGTAGGCGCCAACCGGGTATAGGTAAGTCCCTGGTTACAAGGAAGGAAAACATTTTGACGTCTTCTTAGCAATTGGCCGTCTTTGCGAAAAATGCGACGGGAAATGGTACCCATTCATATCTCGTGCATCAACCATTTGTTGACCTCATAGTACAGTCCGGTCTGCGATTCATACGTGCGACCAGAAACCCTGGTGAGGATTTGTGATGAGTGCAACTTCGGCACATACGGGGGTCGATGTATAATTTGCGGATCTCCTGGTCTGTTATCGTTTCTACGTCGCGCATAGAGGTGTTGAACCTTTTACAGGGATCTCGGATGCTTATTATTGTGCTGAGTGCACCCGCCTCGAGAAAGACCGGGATGGTTGCCCCAAAATTGTCAATCTTGGTGCAAGCCGGACAGACCTCTTCTATGAGAGACGTCGTTTAGGTTCGTATTCTCTTCGACTTTGGTCGTCGCTGACTTATAGGCCCATTAAACCAGGTTTCAAGAAGGGTTGACACTTTCCTTCACAAAATCTACATGTACTATATAATTCAAGCTTTAAACATGGACTAGTGATACACCCGGTATGGTATGACTGGTGGTGGTTTTCCATCTGGAATATTTGGGTTGGCAAATTTCCTGTCACAGGCCTTCGAAAGCTGCTTCCACAAGGAACGTATATAAAACTTACCTGAAGGCGGACATGTCGACCTTTTTCGGCCCATGATCCAGAGATTAACAAAAGGGACTCAAGATAAGATAGATCCTCACCGTAGACTTGAAAACCATGAAAACATGGGAATCATCATGTGTATCGACAGCCTCACAAGTGTCACATAAGTCCAAGGCGCAATAGGCACATCGAAACCATTCGCCCTTAATCGGAGTCATGCAGCGATCGCACAGAGCCCAGGAATGCACGAGTGACTGCAGGTAAGCTTACGGTATGGGTGAATCAGTTGGGGATCAGATATGCAGTGGAGCTCATCACCTTTGGGATCCATGCCGGGAGGTAGTTCGGTTACGACTAAGTCCCTCGCATACCTGCAATGTGATGACCAAAAGTTTTTCGTTCGCATAATCCAAGACTCACAACAAAGGTGCCATTTTAGACGGGGATTCTATGGGGCGGTGTACAGGCCTTGGCAATTTGAAAAACACATGCATCGGATCATGCAGGGTGTAAGACCGGGGCTCACAATTTTCACACTAGAGCTGTGTGTAATAGCATTCGTTACTGGTGAGCATCACAACGTACCAAGTTATATGATCTTGGAGACGAGGGACAACAGGCGCACTGATATCGGACTCCAATTATCGGCTATGAAAAGGAGGTCGGTGGTGCCAACGAGCGCAAGGATCAGTGAGACTGACTTGATAACAAGCATTACAAAATAAATGGCGGTCGTTTGAGGCTTGGGGCGCCTTCGATGAAGAACCCACGACAGTACGCGCATGGGATGACACAACAGAACTTGGTTTCGATCTCATAGTAGGAAGGCCTACGCTGGCGGCGTCTCTTCCCGTCCAGAGATCGATCGCCCGTCGACTAGCACTTTCCAGCTGGATATCCCCAAGATTATTTCCTTGCACTCATTAGATAAAATATAATATACCTCGTTTGTTTCCAGGGGGTAAGGGATCTAGGGACAACGACCTATTATTCATCTGGGACTTCATCAACATCAGGAATAGAAGTACCTTGATGAGGATATGCGACGATGTATGTCCTCCATCAGCGGAATCCAGGTTGCCGGGAAGGCCAGCTGACTCGCAATTGGCGCAAATATCGACAGCGTCACATATTGCGCAGTGGAAACGGGCACCAACGATGTCGAGCAAGCAGCTGACACGGAAATAATTCCATCGGAACAACAGACGCGGGGTCTAGTGACTTACTGTGCACATTTGACGCCTGGATGTTTGAGGGCTGCGAAAATAGGATTACTTAGGGCTACATATAAAGATGACGATGGCAAAAAGGGCTAACATTGTTCTTCACTGACATCCCTCGGGAAGCCAGAACGTTCAGGTTCTCTGAACATAATACGTTTGTCCGGGACGATGATAAAAGCATGTGAAGGATGTAATTCATGGACTTGACTGCCATGGCTGTTAAAATAAGAGGGATTGACGCAACAGTAACCTTACCTATAACACGCTCGACAAAGGTTGATATTTGTGCAGGAGGCACATTTGTAACGCCTTATAGAGGTGGTAGCTTCGCAAGTTGAGCATTTAGATACTTGAGCTTCATCCTGCTCTAAAGGAATTCTAAGATAAGATGCACGAAGAAGACCGTGCTGAACATCGCTTACCAACATCTTCCCAATCCATTTGTCCCCAAACCTTCTCATGGTAGGCGTGCCGCAGGTGGCCTTTTTTCGGTGCTGCTCGCCGCCACTGGGAGGCTGCCTGAGAATTTCCTGGAGATCCTGGAGAGGACATGCCGAGCGAAGAGCCTACATAGATGCCGGCCTCGATTGCATGGTTAACACCAGCAGATTGTAGGCAGCTAGAGCATAATTCGTAGCCTTTTGCGGGATGTGTGATAGCGGTGGAGGTGAGATATGCATTCACTGTATCAGAAGAGATGGCTCCACACTGTTGACCTAGAGAGTCGTAGCTTCCGATATAAGTTTGTGACGATGCTGGGGATAGTGACGGTGGAGATAAGCGTAGTGAATGAATGTTGTCGTGGGTTAAAAACGTCCCACCCTCGCCGTTCATGGAATCACCAACTCCGATCGGAGATTTTTCTCCACATGTAGAGCAGACATAGCGAATGCCATCCAACAGAGAGCCACACCCCGAGCAGTTAGTGAGTCTCTCCTGAGGGGGTACAGGGATGAAGAATAGCCCGACGTCCTGATCAGGGTTCTGATGCATAGCACTCCCAGTATCCGGGAGATGATAATCTTGTTGAAGGGAAGGATTGGGATGCGATGATTTAGCCGGATGGACATCTTGCAGTGGGATTTGATGCGATTCAAGCCAATGAAGCTGCCTCGATGTAGGGCGTGGGGGCACAGCGCCGATGAGTCCATCGTCATAGCCCGAATCCTGACTTTGAGATGGAGGCCCCGCAGAGATGTATGCGTAGTAATATCTTCCACGAGGATCCCTCTCTAATTCCAGAGCACCCCCAAGTCCGTCCTGAGAATGGACGGCTGATGATACCTCGTCTGACACGGATGGTTGAGGCAATGGGCCGAGTCTAGCACGGATTGCACGCTCGTTTTGGTCTCTAAGCCAAGCTACGCCTCGATCATTTCTTGCGAGAGTGTCATAATCTACGCTGAAAGATCTATCACTCAATGCGTCTTGGATCCTCAAGCGCTCGAACACGGCAGTAGGATCTTCTTCGCGGCCATTGCTGGGTCGATGTTCAACATCATCAGCAAAAGGATTGGCATCAACGCTTTCAGACGAAACAGGAGTCTGGAGAGCTTGCTCTGTCCTTGGAACCGACGTTAAAGGCGAAAACGCAGTGAAATGCTCGGAACCACTGGAGGTAGTTTGATTCAATCCATGGGAGGATCGGGCCGAGGGAACACTATTGTCGCGTGAGCTGACGGTGACTGAATCGTCATCCCAGTCTACGGAATGTGGGGTGAATGAAATTGATTGTTGGCTCCCGTTGCGTTCCCTGTACTCGTCGAGACTGACGAGTGAAGATGTATCCGAAAGACTGGGTCCGTCATATTCAACCACGATGTGTACGCGCAAAGTGACTTTGCGGCTTCCAAAACTTCGGCCGGATAGGATGGAGGCAGCAGAGGACAGAGGAGGATCGTCCCCTGCTTGGAAGTATTGTATTGCCTCGGTCAGATCTAAGTCGGTGGTGATATTTGTGATCTCGCCATCGTCGTCTTTGTAGGCGATCCCGAAACAAGTGGAAGAAAGAGAAAAACACTGTTCGACCTTGCGAAATGGTCAGGAAAATAAACTATCTGAAGCACAGCAGGCACACTTTATGTCTGAGGACTTGGTAGGTGCAGTTGCGGGCTGAAGAGAATGTAATCTTCTTGTTCCATGTGTCGTACGAACACTTTACGACGAGCGGTCTATCGGGTCGACTGTACATGAAGAAGAGTGGTTATATGCGCATTGCGCAGCAGCGCCGATGTCCTCAACATGGTGACATGACATATCAAGTTGTTCATGTGATTCTTGCCCACGGCTAAAATAGGAACTCGCCGCAATTGCACTCCGTTGGACTATTCCGTCCCAATAGAGCCCGCGGCCACGCTTACTAAGTCCGTGACGGCAACGGCCACAATTTCATGCCCCTTTCATGCCAGTGCTACGTCTGAGCTTGCCCAGGACTCGGGTTCGGTCTCGATACCAATTCATGCCTACCCCAGCCGTATCCAAGGTCAACCAACGGCCATTCAACTGGAAGGCCGCAGCACCGTCTGCATCCTCTGATATTGTACTGCCAAAACTTCCAGTTCCAGACTTGCAAACGACGCTAGCTCGCCTCAAGGAATCTCTGGCCCCCATCGCCTGGTCTAAACCAGAATACGCCGAGGTCGAAAGGAAGATAGATGAATTTGGCGGGGGCCAGGGTCCTCTACTCCATCAGCGATTGCTAAAGCATGCCCAAGAGCAGCCTCACTGGCTCGAACGTTGGTGGGACGATGGTGCTTATCTGGGCTATAGAGATTCAGTGCGTACTCTGGAAATCTATCCCTGGACGTCGTCGATCCAAAGATTCAGGTCGTTGTCAATGTGTCATACTTTTGTGCGCTTTGTCACCGTTACCCTGGAATGTAGCTCATCCACCTTTCATCGGTCTTCGTCAGATGGCTTTGACGCGCATCCATCGCACCTGGAACAAACCCCTGCAGCTCGTGCTGCTGGGCTTGCGCGTGCTGCCCTGATATTTCGTCGAAATCTCAAGCGTGGCTTGCTGAAGCCGGATGCGACCAAAGAAAGTTTTCTTTGCATGGATACATATCGGTAAGTCACCCTAAAGGCCCTCATTCACACGTCAGATGGACTGTTTTAGATGGATGTTTGATTGCTGTCGCATCCCTGGGCCCCAAGGTTTAGATTGGAGCTGGACTTATGCCAGAGAAGAAGATGATGGCAATTCGGGACACATCGTCGTCTTCCGCAACAATCGAGTTTGGAAGGTCGAAGTCGCACCCCATGGTCAGATTCTCAGCACGGCCGAGATCGAAAAGTAACACTTTCCCAACCCCACTCACTCACTCACCAACTGTATCACAACAGGCAAATTCACCACATCTATCAGAATAGCCAACAAGAGTACCCTGGTGTCGGCGTCTTGACAGCGTCTAACAGGGATGATTGGGCCAAGGTGATCTAGCCGTCCTAGAGACATATGACCATATTGAATTCGTTTGGCAGGATTATGCTGATCTCGCTTCGTCCCCTCATAACTCCTCCATCCTACATACCATCCAATCAGCAGCTTTCATTATCAACTTGGATTCTTCGAAGCCTACAACGTCTGTTCATCACAGTCGTGCGTTATGGCATGGAGACGTTTCCAATGGTATTCCCGTAGGCCTCCGGAACCGTTGGGTTGACAAACCCGTGCAATTCATCGTTTTTGACAACGCTCTAGCCGGAATTATGGGTGAACACTCTGTCATGGATGGCACCCCCGTTGTCAGACTTTGTGATGATGTCTTGGACATGTTGCATGACCGCACCTTCGACCATGGCGTCCCTATTACATGTCCTATCCCGTCTCCTACTCCCTTGGACTGGGACATTACCACGACCATCACCAAGGCTATCCGAGAAGCCGATGAGGCCGCCATAAAGCTCATTGAAAGTCAAGAACTAGGCTTTCTAGTCACTCCCTATGGCAAGGCAACCATCAAAAAATTTGGCGTTTCTCCGGACTCATGGGCACAAATGATTGTTCAGTTGGCATATCGACGCCTTGTCGGCAAAGAGAAGAGGATTGGTGGAACTTACGAAGCTGCCACTACGCGGAAGTTTTTCAAGGGGCGTACCGAGGCCATCCGTGTTGTGACGAGTGAATCCGATGCTTGGGTGCGCAGTATGGACAACGAGAACATAGAGCCGGCCGAAAGGAAACGGCTATTTGTTGCAGCCGCAAGGAAGCATATCAGCCTCGCCCAGAGTGCTGGCAATGGACAAGGGGTGGATCGTCATTTACTCGGTAACGCTTCTCAGTCTGTTTGTAAGGCCTCATTGTTTAATTACTGCCACAGGTCTCAAGAAGCTTCTTCAAGAAGGGGAACCAGTCCCTGCACTTTTCTCAGACTCTGTTTTCGTGAGATCAAGCTACTGGGCTCTGAGTACCTCAGCCGTGTTTTCAAAACACTTTTCGGTGTACGGTTGGGGCGAGGTACGTCTTATTACTCTTTGGTATCACAAATCTCATAGTAAGCAAACCAGGTTGTCCCCGATGGGTTTGGAGTTGCGTATATGACTGGATTCGACGGTGAGAATGACCTCCTAGCAAAGGATTTCCAACTTTGACCTCTGATGCTCCTTCAGACTACCTCCAATATACTATCACCTCAAGAAAAGAGATGCTGAACGCGAGATTCTGTGAGGAAATTTTGAGGGCCGCCGGCGATCTCTATGATCTATATTCCGATAGTGGCAGACCGAGACTTTAGCTTATCGAATTTCGAGTAATAGACGCGTGTAATCAGGAGGAAGTTGGTGAGGTGTTTGCATGTGTTATTTTCAATGCTCTCGAGGGTGATTGCACATTCGTCCAAGAACACTTCTGGTAACAGATGGCTTCCCATTTCGAGCCGTCGTCCATCAAGAACAAAATAAAGCGGGAAGAGATTTCAAGAAAATCGAAAAAGTCCAAAGGTCAGGCAAAGTTGCAGCGGCGCCTTGCGCAGGCAAAATCGGAAGCCACCGACCCTGCAGTGAAGAAGGTGAATAGCGTGCACTATCGTTGGGACTCATCACTAAAAACCGGGTGTTCCTTGGCAGAAACGTTTAGCGGAGAACGTTCCCCGAACACTTGATAATACACGCGAATATGACCCCTCGTTTTTAACGGCTGAGCCGTCCTCTTCGAATGACCAGCCGGACGAATCGGCAGCTGATGTCGCATCTGATCCATTTTCGTCCTATTTTTCGTCTACCGATGACCCCTCCATCCCTCCGAAGGTCCTGATCACTACTTCGTTCAAGGCATCGAAAGCGAGCTACGACTTCTGCGATGAGCTGGTCGGGGTCTTTCCTGGTGCTGAATTTATCAGGAGAAAAAAAGGCAAGGGATTCGAGATAGGAAGGATTGCGGCCTGGGCCGCTGGGCGAGGTTACAAACATCTGTGTGTCGTGAACGAGGACGTGAAGAAGCCAAGTATGTCTAGTGATGATCTCCGTTACAATGTGAGCTTATGACGATGCACAGATGCTATCACATTGGTCTACCTCCCCAACGGCCCAACAGCATACTTCAAATTGACGTCTATTGAACTGACGAAGCAAATCTTCGTAGGTCAAGATTCCAGATTTCCGTCGGTCGGAATTAACGGGGTTTTCCTCCTTTCTCCCCCAGGGACATGCTCGTGCCACCCCACATCATCCCGAACTTGTTTTGAACGGTTTCGTGACTAGATTAGGGCAAACGATAGGTCGCCTTTTCCAGACAACCTTTCCCCCCTTGCCCGAGTTTCAAGGGCGGCAGGTTGTGACTCTTCATAACCAGCGGGACTTCCTTTTTTTCCGTCGCCATCGGTGTGTCTGGATATTTT
>Ga0307516_10002491_pt1 | contig 24556 bp, 20 predicted proteins | sample 19_EM_MG_FD_203310 | JGI IMG/M metagenome (GOLD analysis project Ga0307516, IMG submission 203310) | Populus trichocarpa ectomycorrhiza microbial communities from riparian zone in the Pacific Northwest, United States - 19_EM | ecosystem: Host-associated > Plants > Roots > Unclassified | place...
GTTTTTTTCCTTTGGCCCCCCCCCCCCCCCCCCCCCCTGTTGTCTTGAGGATTGGTAGGAGGAACCTGTTGTCAGTCTTGCTGGCGAGCTGTGGTGGTCCGGGCTTTTTGTGCGGCTGGCAAGACACCGAGGAGATTGTCTTATGATTGGACGAAATTATTTTGTTTTCCCTTAAGAAAGGAGGGGGGTTTTTTTTTCCTGGTTCCGCTAAGAAAAAGATGTTAGTTACATGTATCTATCCCTTGTGAGGGAGGGGATAGTGTTACATCCTAGTGCGCTGGTGACACCTGACTAGCAGCTACCTAGTGAGTGACACTCTCAATCTGCTGATTGAGGCCGAGTGGGTTTTCGTGAGTGAGAGTCACTGGCGGGCGACCTCAAAGTGGGAAGCGGAACAGCAGCCATATGGGGCAACGGAGAGTTCCCTAAGGGTGACAGGATGAGTGGGGGTCTCAGGATAAGGCTCAGCCACATCCTATGTAGGTGTTTGATCACAACTTATCAGATTACCGAGACGTAATTCTCCGGTATACTACGATTGCTGCGACACATCTAGACTATGAGGTTGCGGTCTCCGAAGGCACTTGTGACACAGACCGCCAGTAGTGATTGCTGAACAGGCGCGTGGGGGTGGTCGTGTGTACATACGAGGGGTGCAAACGAACATCATTCGCAAGCACCCAGATTGGAGGTCTTCTGGGTCTGCACCTGCCAAACAGTGCCACGTCCTTATCTACCCTATCTGCCTCAGACAAGGGGAGCGGTACTGTTTTGTAATACAGAGGTGTTACGCTTCTCTGCGTCTGCCCGAGGACAGACAGCCGGCGAGTCGGCACAGGTATATGGAGCTTCAGCAACGAGCAGTCAGAAGTTGAGCCTTAACAATATAGTATTGTTTTCCCTTGGATCAACTCTCTTGGTTATATTTCAAACACGCGATTTATTCGTATTTTCCAAGACCAGCTCTCGTGCGAATTATTCGGAGCCACACCGCTGTCCAGCTGCCGTCGTGCGAGTGCTGCCCTCTCAAGGGTAATAGACTGTTGGTGACCACCTAGGTGATTGTGCCGTCTGTGAAACACCCGAGTTGCCATTCAAAAACAAGATCTGGCAGCTCGAGAAGGAAATGTGGGCTGCTTGTTTGAACATGGTTGGAGCGGCGGATCTTGAATACCAAATCCTTCAGTTACAGTAGGAAGTTGTCGATTGGGAGGCTCACCAGCTCAGGGCGGCGGAAGAAGTACGCGAGTGGAGGTGACGTTTCGGCGAGCTGTTTGAGATGGATAAGCGCCGGTAAGCTCATGGATCTCAGTGATGCCATTCGTGATAGTGGTCGGAGTGTCCACAGCCACTCGAACCAGGGCCAGAACCTCATTGTCCAGAAGATCAAACCGCACGGGCCAACGCATTTCGACAGACCGCAGAACCAGGAAATCGTGTCCCAGTTCCTAGATGTCGAACACCACGCTAGGCAGGGCGGCGCAGTCTGCTGGACGGTGAGTACCGACAATCAAGGGATCGACATTATGGCAGTCCCTCGCCACAAATGTCTTCAAGCGGTTGAGGACAGCATCGAAAAACGAGGTGTGGCATCGATTGCGCCCAAGGACTATGACTACGGCGTCAGTTGGGACAGTGCTCGAGAAGCAGTTCGTTCCGGAGTCGGCGATCTCAGCCATCCGGAAATAACGGCACACCCTGAAGTCCAACCGCACCCAAGCTCTAGGGTTCAACCGGCGGGCGCTAGAGCTCATCACTATTCTGGGGGATCTCTCACGATTACACATGAAAACTCTCTGCGGGAGGAGTATCTTCAGGAGCTCCCAGAGGCAACCGTAAATGCCATTTCTCAACAGCTCCGCCTCATGAATGTCCTCAAGGATACACAGTTGGTGCTCTCGGGAATGATGGATATTGTGGCTGAGCGGACATTCCCAGCTGCTCAATGGTTAAGAACCTCTCGATACCGGCCGAAGTCCTTCCAAGGACAATGTTGGTACAAACTTGCGCCAGCCGACCAGAGTGCGTTGCTTGGATCCACTAGGTGGTGTGTTGCCGAGTGCCAGTTCTTTCCAACAACAAGGTCATATGCCCCCCTTGAGGTCGAGCAATGTGTACCAGCTGGTGGTGGTGGCATAGCTTCCCGATATACCTTGAATCCAGCCATCCACCCAAACTTTGTATCTGTCGAGGGTCGGGTGTTTGGCACCAGCGGCTATCACTGACATCCGGCCAGCATGGCGAAGCGGTAAGCCAAGCTGTCTTGTATAGCTTGAATCGATATAAAAATGTTGAAGCCCCAGGCTCCACCAGGGTGCATGCTGAATGGGTTTTGGAATTGGAAGTTTGCGGACTGGGTAGATGGCACGCGCATTGTCTATTAACTTGATATCCGCGGAAGAAGCGATGCGTGCCATAAGGGGTGGAGACAGGATCTTTGTGCTCGACATCCGAGAGCGCAAGAGAGGGGAGGAATTTGGGGTGGGTGAGTCTGTTTGAGCCGATTTAGGGAAATAGCAAGTTCAAATTCGCCAGGATTTTGATGACCTCTTTCAGCCACCCAGGTGTCCCACCTCAGGGAGAAGGACGACTTCCGGACTATTACCGACCCTACGGCAAGGATTCCTCATCGCCAGCTATACCGGATGACAGCCTGAGAAAGCAGAATTCGAGGTGTAGATCAAGACGCTACTAGCCAATGGATGGGTGACAGACTCCCGCTCATGTTATGCAGTACCAGTAATCTTCGTGAAAAAGCCATGTGTATGTGTGTGGACTACCCCGGCTTGAACAAGATCACGGCCGAGGTTCGGTGTCCATTGCCTTGTATTGAAGATCTGCTTGATAAGCTCAATGGAGGACGAGTCTTCGCCAAATCGGACTTGGTGAGTGGATATCACCAAGTTTGAGTTCACCCAGATGACTGCCACAAAAGCTGCGTTCATAGTATCAGATAGCTTCTGCGAGTACAATGCCATACCGTTCAGTCCGGCCAATGCACCGGCCGCTCTTACGCGCATGGCGCACAAAACACTACATCCCCACCGCTGAAATGTGATTGTGCGTCTGGACGACATCTTGATCTTCTCAAAGACACTGGCAGAACACAAGGTACATGTGGAAGCAGTGCTGTTATCACTGCGCTACATCTCAGTGAGGCTAAATGTGTGCTCAGAGCTCTGGAGACTTCTTTTGTGGGTTTCAGGATTGATAGGCATGGAATTCACACTGAGGAAGAGAAGGTCAATGCGGTACAGGATCGGAAAACACCTCAGCCACCCTCGGCACTGCGGGATCTCCTTGGGTTGGCAGGCTATTACAGAAAGTTCGTGCCTAAGTTCGCCCATCGTGCCCATCTTTTGCACCACCTTGTTGCGGAGTCGAGGGATGAGCATAGGTGGACTGAGAGTCACAGGGCTTAGTTTGAGGACCTTAAACGTGCCTTGGTTTCGGCCCCAGTACTGGCAACCTGGGATCCGGACGCTGATTATATCCTATGGACTGACACTTCAGATACCGCCATTGGGGGGTGTTCTAACTTCTGGCACAGAAACAGCTTTTCGAAGGAAAGATGGTGGAACGTCCATTTGGGATACTTTTTGTGGAAACTTCACCCGGCGGAAACGAGATACCCTGCCTATGACCAGGAACTCCTTGCAATCAGTACAAATTTGGAACATTGGGCCTGCTAAATGCGTCCACGGACACAAACGCACTACCATCTATATGGACCATGCAGCATTGCAGCATATCCTGGGGCAGAATAAGCTGATGAGCTGTCAGTGGTGTCATCTCGACAAGCTCCAGCAGCAAGACTACGAGGTCAAGTATTACCCCAGTGCAGCAAATGTCGTTGCAGATGCGCTGAGTCGGATTGCCATACCCAGTCATCAGAGCCGGCCAACAGTTGCCCTGAGTCGACCTCCGAGCCTTTGAATCTAGTGGAGCTGCAGATTTCGGCTTCGGAAGAATGGCTTGATGACTTCCGGAAGGAATACGCACAGGACATCGTTCTCGGGCCAGTTTCGAAGCACCTGGAGGGTGCCGCAGTTGGCAGGGACATCAAGAAGTCGGACACCAGACAGACTCGTTGGGCAAAAGAATGAGCAAAAGTCCTATTTTCTCCAGGATGGCCTTCTGTATCGCAAGCAATCCGGCGGAAAGCTGTGCATCCCGAAAAGCCTGCGAGCGGATGTGATTCGGGAAGTACACGATGCGATCCTGGGCGAAGGACCCGTTGAGGCCTTCCGGTATCAACTGTCTCGGACTGTGACGCGTGGTTTGCATCGGCCTTCTGGCAAGTCGCTTTGCGCTCAGCTGGGCATTAAGCTAAAGATGTCAACAGCTTACCACCCACAAACGGACGGACAAGCTGAGAAGGCTAACGCAACCTTGGAGACGTTTCTGAAGGCATATGTAACCCAGTTGCCATCCTCAGGACAGTGGAGCCAGTTGTTGCCGTTGGCAGAGTTCGCCTACTTGCGGAATCATTTGCGACGAATGGTACCAAGACACGAGTAGTGGTCCGAGATCGCTCAAGACCACCGAACACATGGGCCGATAGGACGAGCACGACAAGTGATGCGGAACAGCCTGCGGCAAACGACACTGAGACATGAGTAGCGATCCGGGATCGCCAGAGACTACAAGATATCACGCCTGGCGTGATGGCGAGACCACGCGCCGAAGCACAGCCGGACGACGAGATACTCGGAGAGACCACGCCAGCGCCGGGACGACCAGAGCTTCCGGGAGTGCTACACGAAAGTGCCGAAGCACCACACGACATTCCGGTAGAGGTTCCCTAGCCACCGCGGCAAGGAAGGAGTGACTGTGGGGCTACGCCGAGGGACATCCTAGACTTCCCGGAACAGCGACGAAAGCCCTACGGAGTAGGCAGCCGAGGAGCTGCGTTGCCTGTCGAGCCAGACGGGTGTGCGGAAGTCAGGATCTTGACACCAGCACAGATGGTGATGCGAACAGACACCTTCAGAATCTTAAGCTGCGTCTCAAACTTTTACTTTACTCCAACATGGGAGCAGAAGTTCTTGCCAAATACCCGAAGACGACCAAGGTTGCAACTAGATGGTGGAAACTTGGTATCAAAAACAAAGCAGCGAACTCGAGCAGTGTCGTTCGCCATACCCTCGCGCTCCCTCATGTGCTCGTCCGCTGGCTTACCTTGTTGCTTGCTCACCCACATTGCTCAGAAGGTTCCTCTTGCCCACACATATGGCCATCCGCTAAATCATCCGCTTGGCCACCGCTTGACAGCCAACTTCACTATCTGAAGCCGTGTTCTATTCTGTAACGTTATATGTGACTTCTGTAATTGTTACAATACCGTACCATGGCTAACTGGTTAAATTCTCTCAGTTACTATCCAGAAGCGAACCTCTCGTCTTACTGCATTTTCCAACCTACGGGTTATCCAGAAGATCGTATTTTACGGATACGGGTTTACGAGTAAAAATCTATTTCTGCAAGTGTGAAGGTGCTTCCGTACCAGTACCACAGAAATCCTGTGATACTACCCCGACCCCCACGTAGTTGCTGAGGTTGGCAATATACATAGTATGTTTCATCGGATAAAGTTATAACTAAGTGTGATGTCAATATGATAGGAGAGTAGGCACAGTGCATAACCTGGGAACGCACACCAGCGCGATGGGCTCATGTCTGGGGATGGATCCGAGGCCCTCGCCGGAATCATTTAGAGCAAGGCTGGCTGAGAACGAGTGGTTTGGGTATGCATGGGTACTGCTATGGTTGGAGCGGTATCACCAACGATCACCCGCGCCATGCAGCACTAATATTGCTAGCCTCAGCCTCACACTGCTCAGCGTCTTGGGATTCGACACGTTTGGCGAGCGTACACGGTACATCCTCTCTACGTGCCCTGCGTATAATTACTGCTGGCGGCGCTATTCGTCACCAAACCAGCCAGGGGAGAGGCCATCAGTAAACTGCAATTACCAAGCGTTTTCACTCAAACAAAAAGATCGGATTCATCCCCCCCCCAACCAAAACAAGAAATATATATAAAAAAATTCCAAAAATTCCATATCGTACTTTGGTAACCGTACTTTCTTTTTTCAGTAGAGTAGCCGCGCACTTCGATAACTCGGTCATTCAGTAGCCCCGTCCAATTCCCTTTTAAATGAAAAAAAAAAAAGCTCATACCAGAAGTACAACGTAGACAAAAAAAACTCAATCCAGAATCGGGCCAGTGACAGGTAGTACTTGGCACAGGGGTATGTGTAGTAGGACGAAATCAAAATATCCCATTTCAAAAACGTTCAACGAACCGTCTCTCAGTTACCACCATAGTATCCGCCACCGCCGCTGCTACCACCGCGGGCCAAATCCTCCGGTCGCGGCAATTGCAAACCCGCCAGCAGCGCAACCATCGCCTCGGGATTGAACCGGGCGGCCTGGTACTTATCCGCTCCGGGGAGGATGCTCAAAAGATACCAGATCGCCTCCGGGAGAGGCGGGGGATTGTTGCTGTTGTTCTCACGGCGGACCGGTGCATTGGCGTAGTCCCTCCTTCCGCTTCCACCTCCACCATTGTTGGTGTTGATGTCCTTGGATTGGGATTGGTTTGCTGCTGCGGCCGCGGCGGCCGCGGCCTGCTGCTGCTTGATCTGGTTTAGTCGCCGACCAGCGGCACCCTTGAGTGTGGGGACGGGCGAGTCCGAACGCGGGAGCTTTCGTGCGCGGGAGGAATACTCGCCGTCGTCGTCGGCAGCGGCGCGCTTCGGAGAGCCCGTGCGTGGGGGCATGGACAGCGGTGGCGGCGGGGCGTGGAAGCCGGTACCAAGGATAGGTTGCGCGATCGGAGGCGGGGGGATGGGGAGGCCGGCGGCGACGGCGGCGGCCGCCTCTGGGGGAAGAGGAAGGAGAGGCTTCTGTTTCGCCTGTTGGGTGGGCGAGATGGTGGGGAGATACCTGCATGGGTCCACGGCGTGATAAGCATATCTGGTGGAGAATTGGTCGAGTTTCTGATCTGTAGGGTACAACTCGGCCATCCTCTTCTGCAGCTTGTAGACCTGCGCGAGATCGCCGTAGCGGGCTTCGTATTCGTAGAAGAAGCGGTACACCCGCTGGGCCTTCTCGGCTGGAACCTTCGAAACAAAGGTTTCAAACATCGCCCTGGCATCTGATGGCTGTCAGCACGTGGTAGATAGGTAGCAAGAGAACGTTGCTTACTCGTGATATCGTTGATGTTGACGAGGTGCTTCAGATACTCCAGTGCGAAGTCTTCATCTTCAGGGAACAACTTCATCCCACGCTCGAAGATCTTCAGGGCGGCAGGATCGCGGTAGCAATGGTACTCGATCAGTGCGGATGCAACATAAACGTCGCTCGTGATCTTTCCCCTCTTCCTGGCATCTGCAAAGATCTGTCGACTGCCACCAAGAGGCTCATTGACCCTTCCATGGCCCTGAATCCGTCTCATCGCCCGCATCAAGTTGATCCAGACAGCTGAGATGACTCTACTCAGCTTCAGCATCTCCGCCTTACTTCGCTCCTTGACTTCGTTTATCCTCCGCTCCTTGAAGCTCTGCTCTGGGGCCTGCCGCTCGTCGTCGTCATCGTCGTCGTCCCGAGCTGGACTTTCCGGATACGCCTGAGCTTCTTCCCCCAGCTTCTCGATCTCCTCCTTCTCGCGGGCCTGCATCTTGGCGTAGTGGCCATATAGAGTGTTGAGTAGATCGTCATAGGGTTTCCTCACAAGCTGTCCCTTCCTCACCGCAGCCGCCTCTCCGTCTTCAGCAGGTGTGATGGCCTCCAATCGCTCGGCATACTTAAACGTAAGCAAGGTGCTCTCGGGATTGGCCTGCAGGCCCTGCCTCAAAAACTCGATGCCCTGAACGTCCATACCGTTTTCGAGACAGTAATCTGCCGCTTCAAACCACATCTCGGGCCAGAATCGGAGGGCCATCAAGGCTTGCTTGTATGCATAAACGATACGGCCGCGAAAAGCCACCGGATCTTCCTTGGCTAGAACAACAGGGTCGTCCTTCTCCCACTTGATCCACTTCTTCCAGAGGGCGACCTGGTAATTCCAATCATCATCGCCTTCGTAGCCCGGCGAGGGTGGTAAGTGCGGCAGGGTCTCGCGCCTCAGTCCTCGTGTGAGATTTGTAAGCTCGACGAGGCAGGCACGAGCCGTCATGAAAGCGGGTGACCGCTCTTGAAGGAACTTCTTGGCCTAATTCACGGTATCAGCTTATGAGCACGAACGGACGAGCGATTGTTGTGTGCGCGGCGAACCACGTACGGTTATCTTATTGAGTCCGTGTTCAAACCCATCATACTCCCGCCACATCGCTTCTACTCCAATAACTGGTTGCGTGACTGCCTTCTGGTAGATCTTTCTCAGACTATCCATCTTCTGTTGATCCATCCAGTTACTACCGCCAACAATGCCAGGGCCACTCTTTACGAATGCAATTTGATCTTGCCAGATGCGCCCGGCTTCCTTGTCACAGCCAATGTTATTTAAAACAAAGTCATAAGCCTGACTGATCGTCCTCCTAGCGGTACCAGACAGGTCGTTGGTAAGGTTGTTGCGCCGGCGGATGTAGTCTAGGTATAAGCTCCACAACTCAACATTGGGCACGGTGAGGAGAGACCGTGAGAACACTTGCTCCACACGTTGGAACTCGTTGTTATCCAGTTCCATCCTCACAAAGCTTATCCATTGCTCGGCCTGTGAACGTTGATCAGATCAGCCGCACACCCTCCGCGGGAGAAATGGGGGAGATGGCAAACTAACCGATTGTGGGAATAAAACAAAGAATCTCTCGTACACGTTTCTCGCATCGTCAAACTTGCCTTTGCGCTTGTGCTCCGAAATCAGTGATAACCATGCGTCTAGATCGCCTCGGGGATCTTCCGCGATTCTATCCTCCAGTTGTCCGACTAAATCCTGCGGCAGACGCTTTCGCTTTCCGCTGTGCACGGCCTTCTGGGACTGAGCGGGCTGCTGGCTTTGGGCAGCCTGCACCGGCGCGCCAAACTCGGATGCCTGCGGAATCACCGGGGTATTCGGCGCTGACTGAGCCTGAGCGCTCTCCAAAACTTCGGGCGCGGGAGTAGCACTGGAAAGATCAGGAGTGGCAGTGGTCGCAGGCGCGGCAGGCGTGGTAGTCGCTGACGGCGTCGCGGAAGGCGCGACGGAATTCCGCGTAGATGGGGCAGCCGACGAAACTTCCTTCACCTCCGCCTCTTCAGTAGCTCGCTCCTCCATCGAAGCAGGTCTTTCTCGATCGCTTCCGTCGTGTCCATTCGTAGTGGGTGCATCATCCGTAGACGTCATGACAGTCGAGGGGTCGTGATCGTCGTCGTCGTCGTCCTCCACCCGGGTGCCGACCTCTTCCCGTTGGAATTCCTCGTCTTGTACACCCTGTACCGCCTTCATCGCATCAAAAAATGCTTGCTCCGCTTTGGACACGGGGATCTCGTCGTCGTCTGCCATCGCGCACAAAATTCCGGATCCTGGCTGTTGAAGGGGAAGGAAGGTAACGAATCACAGAGGAGGCAGAACACGATTGAGGTTCAATTTCTTCTCTCCCCTTCTCTCAGTCTCACACAGCAACAGCCCTCTTCTTTCCCAGTAGTAATATCAACTTTTTTTTCTTTCGCGAATCCTCTTTCCGCGCGCGCGCGCCACCAACAGAAAATAGTCAACAGTACACAAAATCTTCCTGAACAGGTTCCCGCAGTCAGCCGATGTTCCGAACGACGCGATCGGGAAAGTGTTGTCGCCACACCTAAAGCAGAATCTTTCGCGTGAGGTCGTTGGTGGGTGTTCTGATTGTGCCCTAAAGGTGGAATTTGTCGGTCTCGAAAGAACACGGTGTTATCGTCGTAGTCGTTGGTGTTGTGTGTTCTGTTGGATACGTGTTTGAACAGAAAGAGAGAAGGGCGTGGATGGGTGGGTCCAAGAAGATGGGACGCCAAACTAAAGAATGCGACAATGAAGGTTTGCCAAGCCGAGTCCATCCCCTTCCATCTATCTATCCTGGTAGCTGGGTGACACATCTCAGCACTCAATCACTCAATTCACTCGTTCGAGCCCAGAAAGGAATAACTACAATGGAGGCTAGCACCAGCTATTCGCCATGATCTAGATAGGGTGCATACGATTAATGACAAAAAAGAAGTTGGCACCAGCTATATGCGGAATAAATTGATGTTCTCTCTATTGCCGAACACTGCATATGACTAAGAATCCCGAATACGTACGCACTTCAATATGTCAACTCACAATACATTTCAGATCGCATAATTGCCCTTGAATCGAATAGCTCCTAATATTATCAACTATACTCTAGATAGATCTCATGGCATAACAGCTGGTCAGGACCGTCGTAAATGAAGTCGCTACGCGGAGTACAGTGAAAGGGGAAATTGAACAATGAAACATAGAATAGCCAACCCCACTCTACATCAAAATCACAACAAAGAACAGGTGGTAAGAAAAAAAAAGTATCAACTGCCCTACATTAAGGCTTCCCCTCTGATTTCTCCGCCGCATCGACACCTGTATTAACAGGTGCTGGAGCCATGCTGGGGCTCGAGGTCTTTTCCGGGGCATCTAGACTTGGGGTGACTACTGCCGCCGCCACCGCGCTTAGCTCCGAACCCACCACGGTGACTTTAACAGCATCATTAACGGCTCCAGGCTTATCCGGCTCGCCGGTTTTGCTTGTAGGCGCGGCATTCATCATATCCTCGTCGTCGGATTTGGTCTTCAGCCGCTTCTCGGGGTTAGCGGGTTCATCGTCCATTTCGATATCTCCAACCTGCTGACGCGCTAGCGCTTCGAGCTCTTCATCGTGCTCGCCATTGTAGCCTGGGATTTTCGATACCGCGGGAGCACCAGCATCACTGGTGGAAGCGCTGCCCCCGGGTTGTGGAGTAGCTGCCCCGGATCCAGTGCCACTGGCGTTGGTCTCTTTGTAGATACGCTCGTTTCTCCGTCGCTTCTTCCCGCTATTCTCCCGCCGTACACCGATGGCGTCGCCCATAACCTCATCCTCAGAATCCGAGAGCTCGTTATCCTTGTCAATCCGCCGTTCCCATTGCCGTTGGGTCTGGCGTTGATCCATCCCAGTGGTGTCTGCGTCCAGATCGTCCAGGATGGCGTCTTGCTCCTCTTGGTGCTCGGTGGTTCCCCTGCCGACATCTGTCATCTGCACAGAAGGTGCATGGCGTGTGCGCTCCAGGTTGGAGAGAACCTGTGTCTTGATCTTTTCCAGATATTCGCGGGAGTTGAGATTCTCCATGTTCGAAGGTCGAACATCCAGCTCGTAGTCGGGGCCGAAGTACTCGTAGAAGTCACTGTAAGGCAGATCGGGGCCCACTTTTTGACCGACCAACACACCAGTCTCGTAACACCACGCTCTACTGACGTTTCTCATGGTGTATCCGCCTCCACCGAGAACTAGGGTTGGAAGGCCGAACTTCTTGACGAATTCGACACAGTTGGCATGTCCCTTCATGCTCAAGTTGAAACAACCAAGCCTGTCGCCGGAGAGCGAGTCGGCGCCACACTGAAGCACGACGGCTTCTGGACGATAGAATTCCATGACATGGTTGATGACAGGCTCAAACACCGACTTGTAGGTCTCGTCCGTGATACCGTCCCTAAGAGGGAAATTGACGGCATAGTACTTGCCAGCACCAACACCAATATCTCTGAGTTCTCCAGTACCGGGAAAGTACTCCCCATACTTGTGGAAGGAACAGGTCATGACTCGGTCCGTGGTGTAGAAAGCCTCCTCGACACCGTCGCCATGATGAACATCGATATCGATATACAGCACCCGCTGCTTGTACCGAAGTAATTCGATGATTCCAAGTACGATATCTAATCACACCCGTCAGTCAATCTCATAGGGCCATCGTAGAGGCAAACACCGTACCGTTCAGGTAGCAAAATCCGGAAGCTTCGCTCTTCTTGGCGTGGTGAAGACCACCAGCCCAATTGATCGCAATATCGCACTTGCCACGGTTCAACCGCGCAGCACCCTCCATGCTGCCTCCACCGGATATCCCACAAAATTCAAAGAGTCCATCGAAGACGGGGCAATCGTCGCCGACGTTGTATTTGCCCTGCTCCTTGGCAAAATTTTCCATGTTGTCCGGTGTAACCTTGGACAGAAACTCGATGTATTCGTCTGTATGGAATTGGCACATTTCGGCTTTGGTGGCGGGCTTTGCTCTCTGCGGACTGTGAGCAGGCAAATATAGAACAGCCGTACAGTGCGCCACCTACGTAGATTTCCATCTTCTTGTACAGACCGTAGTTCATGATGAGACTGTGGGTCATTCTTATTCTGTGGGGCTTCATTGGATGCCCGGCGACATAGGAGTAGTTACTGTATCGCGACTATCAATACAACAAAGCTGCGAGCCGTGACAAGAGGAGCAATACCCGACATCGGCTGGTTCGAGGGGACAGAATCATATCAGCAATAGTCCACCCCCAACACGAAGGAAGAGCCCCCATCACGAATCGTTGCTAACGGAGGCTCCGGGAAGCCATTGAAACTCACAATCGTAAAACTGTCCAGCGTCAGAGCTTACTTCTTCCAGCTTTGAGCGTTCCCAGTACAATAGATGAGAAATGTGGGAAGAGGACACTCACATATGCCACTCTCTTGTTCTGCAGCCCATTTGTAGCTGGCGGATCGACGGGTGCCGCGAAGTTCTTGACATACGACATGTCTGTTCGCGTGGGCGTATTCCGTGGCACCTAGACTCGGCGATTTAAGAGCCAGGTGGGGACAGAAAAAGTATAACACGATGGGATAGAGTGGTTACGAAAGAGATGTGACCGTAGGGTTGGGAGGTTGGGTGGTGGTGTCGCGAGCTAGAGATCCAGACGAGTAGATAGATAGAATAGCAAGTGAGGTGCGCTCGGAGCCTGGTAACTAGTCAATTAGTAAGCGCAGGAAGCGAATTAGTGTGAGACGACCCGAAGGTTGGCCATTTAAGCCCCCCCGCCAGCACTCAGGAAGGTAAGCATGCTGGACCTTCTAAACTGGAGCAACACCATGCATATTACAAACCCACTTTTTCCTATGTCCATAAACAGTACAGTAGAGATAAATATGGTTTGCTCTACGTGACATGACCTCCACAAACCTGAAGCCTAAGACAAGATTATAGCCTCATCCGCACGGACGTAGGAATATATATAATTGCTTTGCGAATAGGTTGTAAATTATATTTCTCACGATCATTAAACTCGTCTCATATATTGCGGTGAATCGACGACGCATCACGCATTGCCTCTTGCAGCGAGAACAAGTCGCTCTTAGGTTTCCTTTTCCACGGAGTGCGGCTCACCATCCGCCGACTCGGGCCGCCCAAACGGGAATATCTTGAGTTCTAGAGGAGAAGCAAACCTCCAGTACGTCCGTCGGAGACGACCTCACCACCGCTACATCTACGATATCCCATGCTTCCTTACGGGTTGACTATCGGTCATTGGTGGTCATCTAGCGCCATTCTTTGGCAAGTGCGCTCGATTTTTGCACATACATAAATTAAAGTGATGGTGGAGGCACTCGAAATAAAATCTGGAGCGCTGTTCGCACTGGGTGTGAGCAGTTGATGCTTTCGCTGGAGTGTTTTTAACTCTTTTCCCCAGCGAACGGACTAACTAGAGTTTAACTAATTCCCTCGACACCCTACTCAGCATCTTTAGCCGTTTCTTCTGTCAGCTCCGAGGACTCGCGGCTGTCGGAATCCCAGGATCGCTGCCATCCTGCGCTGCTCCTTCTGGCTCATCACTCGGCACTTAGATACACTGTGCCGCCGGACTTAACCGCATGTCGTAGTGGCGTAGGGTAAACGTCATCCGTGTCCTGATTACAACTCCAAACAGGAAATAGTCGTTCAATACAGGAAATAATCTGGATGTCATCCAGGAATTTCACGAGAGTACATAAGCTCGACCTCCTCTCTTGTAGTTACTTGTCTCTTAGGGGTCTCCCTTGTTCTCTATTCTCCGATTCAATCATATCGGCTTGCTACCAACATCAACACAAGATCAACGCGCCATACCTTGAGTCTCGACAACATGACGGACGTTCATACAGCTCTCAAGACTCTGTCGCCAACCGAGCATTCGGAATTCCCTTCGGACCCGGCATCGCTCAATCTCCACCTAGCGACATCGCTTGCGGATGCCCATTTCTTAATATCGTCCCTCCCGCCGCCGGCGGGTATCCCGGAATCAGTAACACTTCCCGAACCATCGAATCCGGACATGGCAGTCCTCCAGGAAGAATGGAAGCCTGTCAAGCTGTCGGCCAAAGAGAACCCCATTGGCGTCAGCGTCTTTAAGCTCTCGGCGAAAGATGGGAAAGGAACTTGGTTCGCACGACGTTCCATTCACACCGATATTCCGTTCCGCCGCTTCAAGGCAGGGCTCCAGCAAGAGTTCCAGCAGCCCAGGAAAGGCGGCTCCGAGGAAGGTGTGGTACAGGGACCAGTGCGCGGTATTGGTAAGGATCTTAGGATCCACCACGAGATCTGCGAGCTGGGCAAGGCCGAAATATTCCAGTTATCAGCGCAATTCCCCGGTCCTTCTGCTCCGCGCGACTTCGTGGAGGGCTGCCTATCCAGTTCGGCGCATCCGGAGGATGTAGCCATTGCGGCAAACGAGAGAGGTCGCCATTCTTCGGCGACGGATCCGGAGGACGACACCGAGAGTAGCGCCAAAGACAGAACGAAACAGTTTACACTTATATCGAAGCCGGTTTTGAATCACCCCCAAGGTGATGAGAGGTCGGGATACGTACGCGGCGCTTACGAATCTGTGGAATTCATTCGAGAGATCCCTTCCATTCATGATGTTCTGGCTAGATCCCAGAGTACACCTGATGTTCCCTCGGTTGGGTCCAGCTCTGCTAGCCGTCCTCGCGGGAAAACTGTGGGTATGGCTCCAGAGGAGGCCGCAAAGGCTAGGGAGAACTCTGCGACCGACTGGATCATGATCACTCGCTCGGATCCTGGTGGTAGTGAGTATTCCGTTTCCATGGAAGGAAAGTTCTCATTGACTCAAACTAGGCGTGCCGAAGTGGATGGTTGAGAGGGGAACACCAGTAGGCATCGTCAAAGATGCCGATAAATTCCTGAAGTGGTGTCGCCATGCCACATTCCTCGATGGCTTTCCCGAAGCATCACTCGATGCTATCACTCAGGAGATGGAACACGGCGAGAAATTTGGCAAGAGTGAGGATGTGAAGGCTCACACCAAACGCCATCTAATCGAGCGCGGCGTGCCAGCAGGAGCAGTTCTCTCATCCGACCACGCCCAAGCCGAGATGTCGCCAGTTTCTAAGCAGGCCGAGAAACAAAACGGCAATACTACGAATAGTGTGGGTGGCCTTTTCGCTGGTGCACTGAGCACTGTGGCGGCTGGAATGTCCTCCCTCGCCCAGTCCGCTATCTACAGTGGTCCCTCGAACAATCCCACCCCGCCCACCCCCTCGTCATCCGACAACACCCCTACTGTCTCCCGGGCGTCTTCACCAGACCTGAACCTCGACGACAGTGCTTCCGAAACAGGCTCCATCAAGACTTTCGCAACTGCTGATTCCTCGCGGCCTGAAGTCCCGGGGAGTTCTTCACGGCCCACTTCCGTCGCTTCCACAATGACAGCGGCATCCGCCACCCACGAAGGCCAGAGTCCGGAAGAGCGTGCTCTTGCGCAGTTTCTCAAGGAGAAGCAAAAGCTTGAAGAAAAGCTCAAGCGTGAAGACCACCGCCGCTCAGAGCGCGAAAAGAAAATTGCCGAGAAACACACGAAGAACCTCGAGAAGCAGGAGCGGAAGTATCGTCGTGCCCTCGAGAAGGCTAATGAAAAGCGGCAGAAGGAAGAGGAGAAGCGGAGACGCGAGGTGCAGAAGATGCTTGAAAGGGATGAAAAGGGTAGGAGAAGGGAGATTGATGAGTTGAAGAAGGTTGTCGGTGGTCTCACCAGGGAGAATTTGGTATTGAGGCAGAGGATCGAGGAATTGGAAAACACTAAGCCAAAAGGGGAAGAGGTGGTCACAGCTGAGAAAGTCGAATCTTGATTCGGCTGGCCATATCACGCTTGTTTTGCTATATATGCTCGTGTATGGCTTCGCTTTTACTATTGATTACATACGTTTTCTGGGGAGTTTCGGGATACCTACCATTGTATTTACTTCATAAGCGTTTTTTATTGCTTTCACCATGACAAATTACACAACTTACCGGATTTCGCTACACAGCACACGAGCGGCCCCCACCATAGCCACATCAATGATCGGCAGCGACCGATCCCGGCAGCGGCCCGATGGAGCCTTGTGTGTTCCCAAAAGCCCAACTGCTAGCAGGCTCCTCGGTCGAGGACGTGTGAATTTTTGTCTCGCCATCTCAGCGATCGGCCGACCCGGCCATGGCATGAGCTATGTGGCCTACTTCCTTGATTTCGGATTCGTAACTACCCTCAGAGTGATAATGTTGGAGATAGATGTCTGTTCACAATTTACTATTAGACGAATGGGGCAACGAGTGCAAAAGGGTGTTGCGGAAGTGAGATCGGGAATTCTCGGTGCATGCCAAATGACGGTGCTCTGTCCGGGGTGTAGGAAAGCCAAGGTTGCATGCTTAATGCATCCAGCGGCGATTCGCTCGTCAATGAGGAATGTAACGACTAGTTATTGCAAACGTAGACCCAGTTACTTTGAGGAGGGCGTAGAGGAAGTGAGAGGGATAGGGCCAGGAGTCAGCATGTGTGTAGGGATATCTACAGGAGTACTCATGGGGTGGCACTCGGTGCACTAGCCATTCTGTGTTAGTGTGGTTGGATAGATAGACTTCCGTAGCGCAGACAGAGAGGGAATCTAAGCATCTACACATCACCAGCCTCGTCGTATACTACTGTCGCATTGAGTCCGTAGGTATACTTACGATTTGAAGTAGTAGAAATAGTCATGCATCGGGTTGTATTTGAGTGTTAACTATGTAGGTGTCATCAAGTAAGTCCACATTTTGAAAAATACCCTTCGACTTTTCCACAACCCGTCGACTGATTTGTTTCTGTTCTTCTGGACCCGGCCACCGTATAACTAAATCTCGACTTCAATTGGTGAAGTGCTCACAGTGTGCGATTGCTGTAGAGCGATATAGTACCCTCTGCAAGATGAAGGAGTGTGCTGGTATCCTCATGACTAACACCACCAGATTTACCGAGACGAAATAGAAAAACTGCAAGCTGGTAATGCGGATGAATCTGCGGGACCATTGAATTGTGAAAGATCGTGTCGTCTTTGATCAAATGCAGTAAGGCAAAGAAATGTTGCGGTTCCATGTGAAATAGAGACCGAAATTTTCATGTGTTATCTTGACGTAATGGGTTTGCACCCAGCCCGAGTTTCCATAGCTAGCTAGAAAGCGTGAGCAAGAAACTTCGATGATCGCCCAACCAATCACAGCCGCTCTCCACCCAGCCCGCCCGGTCACCCAGCCAACTTTGAGGACCCTTAGTGTTCGGGCTTCTCAAAGTTTAAACTAAATGTGAAGCTACTACAATAGCTTTGTACGCGGAGAGCGCACCCCGAAAGACTGCTGCATTAAGCACTAGGGACAGTGTTCGGTCTCCGGTTCGCACAAAGAGAGTTGAAGCTGCTAGCTTAACACGCGGAGGGCGTTTCTCTTAAGTCAATGCTACACCTCCAATGCTGAGCGAGTTTTATAGTTTCTCGGGCCCACATGTCAGTACACAAACGGGGCAGCGAGTGCCGTACTGGTGATCCGCAAGCTTGGGCTGTTCCTGATGGGACAACACACAAGCTATACTAGATACAGATGGTTAGTTTTGATCTTATGTAACTAACTAACCCCCACTCTAGCGAGCGATGTCATCAGCGTCGGGATTCAGCACTGTTTATCGCGTTTCGATATCTATTCTGCCCTACCTCCGGTGCGATAACCACACGCAATTTCTCGTCCCCACCCACTCTACTATGCCTCCGTTCTGTGTAGCTCCATAGACAACCCAGCGATTCGTACAATTCTTCAACTCTCCTCCACTACACTACCCCAGCACCGAAACAGCCATGGCGACCTGGCAATGCTGGTGGTCGCCGCATTCCACCGCAGACTCACAACGCTTCGTAAAGATCAATACGAGAGACCAAGAGCTAGCAGTCTATGATGTTTCGGATTCGGTATGTTTCTAGCGGGAGGAGTAACAGACAGGGAAGCAGTGAGAGGGCTAACGAGCATCGGGAGTGCAGAAGTTCGAGCCGTACAAGAGACATTCGAAGATTCCCTACATACGGGTGAGCTCTTTCTTGCAATTGCATGCCGATTGAATGGTCGGACAAGGCTGAACGGTGGAATGGGATGATGCCAGTGCTTCGATTGGTCTCCCGTTGAACAAGGTCTAATATTTGTCCACCGTGGAGTTTCATCATGGCTAAGATGAAATGATTCAAAGCAGACCTCGTATCTGTCGGTCAATCCTCCGGCGAAGCGCTCTTACTCCGTCTCTCCGATCCTTCGACTGCGCCGGTCCCGCTCGCCGTCAAGCAGCAACGCTCCTGCAACAGTGTCAGCTTCAACAGCAGCGGATGCATGCTAGCCAGTGGCCTCGACAAAGTCCGCAATGACTCATGCCTCCACATCTGGGACATCAACCAGCGTTTGGGGTCTGGGTCGGACCGACCGATCCGGCAGCTCGCGAGTAGTGAAGCGATCGCCGCGTGTCAGTTCACTCGAGACAATCCACATATCCTTGTAGCAGGTGTAGCGTACCGTTGGGTTCGCATCTTCGACCTCCGCGAGGCGGCGAGTGGCACCTCCGCGATGAGCTGTAACTCTAGGTGTGTTTACAATATCTCGCTGGACCTGGATCCGAATTACTATGCGGGACACTCCGATGACGGTGTGGTCACGGTGTGGGATCGCCGCTTTGCGAAGGGGAGTCCGACACAGGCACCGGAGCCTGCACTACAATTCGGACGAGCCGCCGGGGATGAGAGTAAGAATCTAGGGATCTGGCATCTCAGGTATTCGAATACGAGGGAAGGCGCATTCGCGGTGCTTAATGAAGACGGTGGGCTCAGGGTCTATGAAACGGCAAAGATTCTGAATATCGAGAACCCACCAACCATTGGGATGATCGGGAGTGATAGCGGCATCGTGGAGAGTCACAAACGATTAGGCTGGAGGGACTCAGCGGCTAGTTTTCTCGAGGCGAGGGCGTATGGTAGTGGGAGGGAAGACAAGGGAAGTGGTGGTGGTGGGCTTGGGGGCACGTCTACGTCCGGTTCCCGGACGCCAGTGTACAGGAATGATGGCGGAGAGACGCTGCTCGTCAGCCGGATTAACGATATCCGGCCAATGGACAGAACCAGCTCCGGGGACACAAGCCAGCGCATAGCATTTTTCGACTGGCTGTGCGAAGGTGTCGGCGCAGGCGGTCCGCGCAGCGGCAGAATGACGCTCCTTACGGTCAAAGGAGACGGAAGCCTCGAGATCATCAAGTGTCCCGGCCCAGCGCCGAGTATGGCATGGGGCAGTAGAAACGAATTCGCCATTACCTGCGAGAATAACCTCAAGATTATGTCTACGCCCAAGCTTGAGCAGCCGGAAGAGGAGATCACGCTGCGGCCAAGACGGAAGAACAATTCCGAACTTGAGGATCTGGATAGATACCATTACTCCGGCGGAGAGAGTCCGGACCAGAGAGGTCAGAGTCAGGAGGTTTTCGGGCGACGGAATCGAGCGAATAGCCTTGCACGACCAGAGGATTTCCTGCCAGATGCGCGCCAGGTTCTGCAGAACGACATTTGCGTAGTGATGCGGAAGCGCGTGGAAGCGGGATACCTCATGAACTGCGCCAAGAATGCTGCTCTGGTTGCACAGGACAATTCCTATATGGAGGATATGTGGGTGTGGCTTGATGGCGCGCATGAATGTTCCAGCAACGATGGGATGATGACCGCGGCGCTGAACCTAAGCTTTCTTGGGGTTCTTGGGGTATGGCATGGAGGGAAAGGACCGACTCCGGAATCGAGAGCCAACGCAAACCGCAAGATACGGAGGGATGATTGGACTGCTGCATGCCAGGAGATCAATAAGCGGAATGGCAGGAAGAAATTCAGCGATCGAAAGACAGACTTTCCCGAGCAGCGAAGACTATGTCTCGCCATCGCCGGTTGTTACTTCGATTCGGATGAGCTAGAGCGGGAACTACAGCGATTGGAAGCGAACGGGGAGCACAGTAAAGCTGCGGGTCTGGCCCTGTTCTACGGTAAGATCGAGCGCAGTATCAAAGCCCTGCAGCGAGGGGGAAGGACGCTCAAACTCATGTCCACCGCTGTGGCGGGATACTTCGCTACCATTCGCGATCCCTCCTCGGGGATCTATGGTACATGGAAGGAACTCGCCGGCATGATGGCAAACGAGCTCGGTGACCCCTATCAGCGCGCCATCTTCGCCTATATATCCAATAGTGACTGGCGCGAAGTCCTAGACGAGCTTGGGGTGCCTCTCCGCGAACGAATCGGCATCGCCCTCCGCTGGCTTGACGACGACGAACTGACCAACTACCTTAACTCTACCACGGCCGCCGTAATCCGCTCTGGCGAACTCGAGGGAATAATCCTCACCGGTGTGACCGAAGACACCGTAAAGCTCTTGCAGGAATATATTAACCGCACGGGCGATGTCCAGACGGCCGCACTCGTCGCAACCTTCGGTTCCCCGCGATACTTCAAAGACTCGCGCGTAGAATACTGGATCGAGTCCTATAGACAGCTACTAAACTCCTGGCGGTTGTTCCATGCTCGTGCCCGCTTTGATGTTGCGAGAGGTCAGGCTTCAAAGGACAGAAACGGTGCGATGACAATGGCCCCACCCCAACGACAGGTTTATGTCCGTTGTGCAAACTGCGATCGCTCCATCTCTGGGCCCAAGAAGGATCCCAAAAAGATGACCGTAAGGGAACGGCAGCAAGTCGCTAGTACCACACCGGGTATCATCGGCGGCGTTAGTGCGGCTAAGCCGACCGTCTGTCCGCACTGCAAAAAGAGTCTTCCACGCTGCGCGGTGTGTCTGCTCACTCTGGGAACTATTCATTACCGCGAAGGAGAGAAGAGTTCCGATGTTGAGAAAGATTACGATAGATGGTGGGTCTCCTGTTTCCCGCAAACGCTACAGGCAGGACTAATGAAAGTAGGTTCAACTTTTGCCTCAGCTGTAATCACGGAATGCATGCGGGACACGCAAAGGACTGGTTCAGTAAACATAGGGTGTGTCCAGTTCCCGATTGTAAGTGCTGCTGTAAGATGTAGGTTAGCTTCTGCGTAGAGACTAAGCTGGGAAATGGTGTGCTGATGATGGATAGATTCCATATCCCTGGGGAGGGGACTACGTAGGAAAAGAGGGAAACAGGACGAGGTGTTACGTTACTGTCTTTTCAGAGTTTTTGGAAAATAAAACCGAGCAACTCGATGGACCGTCGCGAGTGACCCATTATGATGAACTAAATATGAATGCGCCCTAGTCCATTCAAAAATCGCAGGCCGCAACTTGCACTCGCCACCCCGCCAAAGCTTCCATTGTCACAATCGCAGCAATGCCGCCTCAGCGCCATGTAAAAGGAGCATATAAACCGAATACCTCGTATAACGCGCGCACCAAGTCCGTCTCCACACTCAAAAAGAAGATCCGCGACACACGGCGTCTTCTCACCCAACCGTCTCTCTCTGCACCCGTACGCGCCGACCACGAGCGCGCCCTCGCGGCCTACGAGCTCGAGCTCTCCGTCGCAGCCAAGTGTCGTCGCGACTATGAAATCCGGAAGAAATACCAGATGGTTCGCTTTTTCGGTAACTCCCCACCCTCTCTCTCCAATCCCACTTCCACTCCCCAACCGATCGGCGGTTGACGGGGCGGTAAACAGAGAGGCAGAAAGCCACCCGTCGCGTGAAAAAGCTCGAGAAGGAACTTGCCGCGGGAGCGGACGTGAGCGAGCAATTGGAGGATGCTAAGGTCGAGCTGAACTACACGCTCTATTTCCCCGATGGCGTCAAGTACATCTCGCTCTTCAAAGACCCCGGCGATGCGGGCGGTGTCAGAGAAAAGAGGGATGAGATCAAGAGGGATATCAAGAGGAAGATGGAGAAGGGGACGTTGGGGAGGCGGACTACCAGCGACGAAGAAGGTGGGGAGGGTATGGACGCGGCAGTGACGGAAGAGGATATGGTTGAGGAAGAGGAGGAGCAGGAAGAGAAGACGAAGCTGGAGAAGGCAAAGACAAGGCACTTGAAGCCGGAAATCCCAGGAAAAGAGAAGGTACATGCAGAGAAACCGAAAGACAGAAAGAAGAAAGAGAAGAAAGAGAAGGAGAAGAAATCCGGCAGCAAGAAGGATAAACAAAAGACAGAACTTGAACCTGCCAAGGACCGCATCGAAAACGACGATTTCTTCGAATTCTAGTTGGATGTGGCCATAAAGATCATTTCTTTCATTACCTACAGGCGTTAGGGATCTGTATACTACATTCTATTGCTTTACGTGGTAAGAGGAATACCCACTTTGCGTGCGCCTATTATCAACTGCTTGTGTTATCCAACTCCTAAAACAAAACAAACGCAAGATCTGACAAAAGCGACTCCCATCCGTCATCAGGCTACAACCTGGCATCCAGGGCACCCAATCATCACCTCACCCTGCACATCTGGAAATCTGAACAAGCCGTCGGCGGCGTGTTGCCCCAATCCCCTCTTCTTGAGCTCATTCCTCGCCACCTCGAACCAGACCTCTCCCATCCTCGGAGCCCACGGTGGATCCTTTGTCATCCCACTAGCTCTCCTCTTCCCAACCTTCCTCTCCCCACCAAAAACCACACTGGCTAGTAGCTCGGCCTTCTCCTTCTCATCCTGCATATCCAGCATAAACTTTTTACGCAGGCGGCTCGGGCTGCCGGGGGAATCGGCAATAAAAAACTCATTGCACCTTTGCAGTGGACTCGTACACCGTAGCATCACCGACACCATCTCGTCGTTGGTGTTATACGGCGGCTCGGGAGACAACGCCAGCCGGACAGTGTTGACGAGGAAGTGAAAAGCATGATGCGTGTTGATGATCGCTTCGTCCGACCACGTCATCACAATCGATTCCTGCACCTCGCGGTAGATTTGCGTCAGCATTGCGGCCGTCGGTGGGCCGTTGGCATGTGTATTCTCCCTGGCGACAGTGGCGAGGTTCGAACTGAGGTAGAGGCGGGTATTGATCAAAAAGTGTTCGACGTAGTAGAGCTGCCGTAGGAGTCGTCGCTGAATGTGTTCAATCGCCTGTTCCTTCCGCATCTCCACATCCCTCTTGTCCTTCTTAGACAATACCGTGCTCTCCCTGAGACGGCTGAAAAGCGGTGTCACCGCCCGTGCAGCGAGGCAGTACGCGAGCTCGCTACACGTTCGATATCGTCGCTCCAGTGAGTAGAGGTACATAAGATTCGGTTGCCTGCCCAGTAGTGGGTCCCTTGCCTTCGGCGGGAGGAATAGCTGAGTGAGCAGTACCACATCGGCGCCCCCGAGCCGGATCATCATGCCCACGATGACATGCTCATTAGTGTCCACCAAGTGCTTAAACGCACTGCACACCATCCGCAATCGCACCACGTCGCGCCACTCCGTGTGGCCGAAGATAGTGATGATAAGCTCCAGCGGCAGGCGGTCGAGGTAAGAACCCGAGGTTGCGCCGCATACGCTGCTGTAGAGTGTCAGTTTCGGTATATATAAAAGATCTTCTGTGTTCCGTGCGGGGTAGAGGGGTAGCTCTTCTAATCGCTGACAGGAACCCCCCCCCCCCCCAACCTTACCTCTGCGGTCGCGACTTTGCTAGGAATTGGGAGCGCGCGCGCTCCACTGCCCGTAATAGTCGCTGCGTTTTATTCTCGCGACCGGCGGCTTGCCGGTCGTTCGGGTTGGGAAACATCTCGTGTGTGTCGGTTTTGCGAGGCGTGCGGAGTTAAAGAACGGTAGGATTGGTATCGAACTTGCGACTATTGTCGAGTCGTCGTGGTCATGGAAAGAAGAACGGGGATTTTATATTTTTCGAGAAAAAGAAAGAGGTAGCTGATCTAGAGGGTTGATCGAGTTGGACTGTGTACGGTAACGGGATGATCAGCTTGAAGAAGAAGTCAGAGTATGTATGTACGTCTCAGCGGAGTTGGGGGTGCATGTCATCCCAGCAGGGTTTACTTGTCATGGCAAGGAATGCATAGGTTGAAATCAAGCCGTGCCAGCCCGCTCTTGACGAATCGATGGCTTTTCCCGCTTTCTTCCTGCCCCCGATCGGTACATGAACAGAGCATCTCATACCCGGAAAACCGGAAGCCAAAAATACATGAATAGAGTACACCACGTACGGGAAACGATTGCGTTGCGTCGGTGGCGGTGATCTGGTCTGATCTGCTCAGGACACGACTCTTCCAGCGGCCTGCGGGGCGCCAGGCGGAAAAAAATCGAGACGGTGCCCGGGGGGG
>Ga0307516_10002492_pt1 | contig 24551 bp, 37 predicted proteins | sample 19_EM_MG_FD_203310 | JGI IMG/M metagenome (GOLD analysis project Ga0307516, IMG submission 203310) | Populus trichocarpa ectomycorrhiza microbial communities from riparian zone in the Pacific Northwest, United States - 19_EM | ecosystem: Host-associated > Plants > Roots > Unclassified | place...
ACATTAAATATTTTATTATATTTCCAAAAAAAATAAATTATTAAAAAAAAAAAAAAAAAAAAAAAAAAAAAAAAAAAATGAACAACGAAAGCCATGCAAGAAAAAAAAGTACATGGGAAAAAAAGAAAAAAGAAAAGGGACCGAATTGATCCGACTTGAAGTCATCCCGACAGCCATCAATGGACAAGCTTATCGCCCAACACTCCCCGCCCTTCAGCAATTGCGGTATCCGGTTGTCTCGCCCGTTTCTTGAGCACATTCTCGATGAACGCCTCGCCAGCCTTGTAGCTGCTCCGAACGAGTGGGCCACTGGCAACGTACATGAAACCCATCTCGAGAGCCTTGATGCGCCAATGCTCGAATGCCTCGGGTGTGATGTACTCCACGACCTTCATGTGGCGCTTCGTCGGACGCATGTACTGACCGAAAGTGACGACGTCGACGTCGACGGATCTCAGTGCTATTACCAGTCAGCCAGTATATCTCGTAAGTCGGAAGCGAATGGACACAAACCTTTGAGAGCATCGATCAGCTGCTCCTCCGTCTCACCGAGTCCCAGCATGATACTTGTCTTCGTGACCAAACCCTCCTTGCTCTCCTTCGCCTTCTTCAGCACCGAAAGACTCTGCCTGAACGTCGCGCGGCGGTCCCTCACGAACGGCGTGAGCTCTTCCACCGTCTCGACATTGTGCGCGTAGACATCGAGCCCGCTCACGGCAACCTGCTGCACGCAATCCAGCTTGCCCATGAAGTCTCCCGTCAACGCCTCGACGAGAATACTCGGCGCCTTCCGCTTGACCCTGCGTATGGTCTCTGCGAAGTGCTTCGCGCCACCATCCGCGAGATCGTCGCGGTCCACGCTCGTAAGCACCACGTAGCCGAGACCCCAGCGGCTCAACGCCTCCGCTGTGTGCTCGGGCTCGTGCGGATCCAGTGGCGACGGGCGGCGGTTCGTCTTGACACTGCAGAAGCGGCAGCCACGGGTGCAGGTATCGCCCATGAGCATGATAGTCGCCGTCGCAGCCGCCTTATCCCCGCCGCCCCAGCACTCGCCGATGTTTGGACAGCGCGCTTCCTCGCAAACGGTGTGCAGCCCCAGCCCGCGCAGGTCGTCCTTGATCTTCTTGAAGCTGCTGCCCGTCGGGATCGAGGTCTTGAGCCATTCCGGCATACGCACGATCTCCTTGCCCTTGGTGTTGATGACGGTACGGATCCGCGGGTCGGGTGTGTCGGCAACGCCGGATACGAAATCGTCAAACGAAGGGCCCGTGTTGAGACGGTCGGCGAAGTTGGTGGCGCCTCGATTGGTGACACCCTTGGGGGCTTCTGTGGCGGTAGCGCTGCTTGGGGTAGAATCCGGCGTGGCACTGGCGGTAGCTAGACGGCGTACCGAAGTGAGGAGAGAACGACCAGCGGCGGCGACGCGGCGAGAAGCAACGAACGGCAACATTTGGTGATGTGGATAGTTGAAGTTGTCGCAGACTGCGAGCAACCTTTTGTTGGGAGTACGGTGTCGTAACGGAGGTCTGATCGAAGATATGCAGGGCGAAGAAATCCGAGCCATATGTAACGGTTGCAAGCGGTTACCGAGAAACCGCTAGCAATGCAGAGTACTCTAAATCTGATGTATGATGTATGCAGCCGAGAGTCCACAGGTGTGAATAATGAGGCGCGATTACATACCATTCAAAGTGGGGTTTTCCGTTTGGCAATCTTTGTGAACGTGAGCATTACGCAAAGGTACAATTCCATGTGAGACGGTAGGAAAGTCCAATAATTCAGAGGTAACGATTCAATTACCATCGCCAATTTCCTGTTGTGACTTCACGCACACCTGATTATTGTTGCTCCTAGACATGTGAGGAGACCGAGTTGGACCAGAGATGAGAACCTTTCCGCCAGCCCACCGGTTTGCCGCCCCCACACGAGAAGTGGTCGCCACCCGATATCCACGTGAATCCCCGCAGGTTCTTCAGCCAGAGTGACGGGAAAGCCGCGGACACAATTTGCGGCGTTGGCTGCAGATTCAACTGCCTCTACATCGACCCAGCCTAGACGCCCGCGCGAATCGGCTCAAAGTAGGTACTGTGGATACCGGCAGTACGAAACCGCCGTGAACGAGAGAACGGCCTATCGAAGCATGGTGGAGGTATGATAGTGCGAAGGATTTGTGGGCGGTGCATTTTAGTGCCGCAACTGGACTTAGTCAGCTGACCCAAGAGCTGATTTAGTGGCTATTTCTTCACACACGGGTTTCCCCTTGGGGAGCCAGTGCAGGACGTATCTATCTGTGTATCTAGATACAGTCTATATGTGTGCAGATAGATAGAGCGGCCATCCCCCTCCGTAATCGAGACAGCAAAGCAAGGCCTCCGCTTCGGTCCTTTCATACCCGGACAGACTTGGCTGGCGGCGAAGCGAGTAGAGAGACCACGCATGGAGCTGGCTGGAGAAGCTTTACCGTGCAGCGTCCCCCGCGTGGCCAAGGGAAAAAAGGTAAGCACGCCGCCGGTCTCGCTCGAAGTTGCGCGGCCCACAAACCACACACCACACCCGACTGCGGTGGTTACTGAGAATAGATAGCGCGATGCGGGTGGGAGAGAATCCAAACTGGAGGTGGGGACAAAGATTGTGATTGTGACCTAGCGATGGTACAGCACGCCGAGCTACCTCACTCCATCACTCGCCTACACAAGCGTTCATCTCGCAGACTACTTACATAAGTAAGTACATAATAACTACCACTGACCCGCCTCAACGCTAACCCGTTCTGGAACCACTAACACCCCATTATGCTACACCGCCTCCTTCAATCTAGATCCTCTATCTAGCGCAGAGTGGCTGTTGCTGACCACCGTTCTCCACGAGCTCAGCCGCACCGCAACAGCTGCAGCAAGCATGTCGAACCAGTTCACTTGCCCCTCGCTTCTCCGTTCACACATATAATCATCAATCCCCCTCTCCGCGTCGTCCTCGACCGAACCGATCCATCACCATCACCACCGCCTATCCTCCCAAAGATGGCAAATGTACCCCCCCAGTTCCACCCAGCTATCCTACCTCTCCGAGCGAGCACTAACCCATCCCCCAAAATAGCCCTACGGCTCCTCGATCCCCCTCCTCCCGAGCCAGCGACCGAGCGTGGGTCCGCTGGAGCTGCCCAACTTCCTGTCCGAGATCTCGGCCTTCAACACGCAGCTGTCGACGTTCACGGCGAGCATCGAGCAGGTGTCGCATCTCCACAATGCGGCACTGCAGTCGACGTCCGAGTCCGACACGACCGGCTACAGCGGCAATGCGTCTTCGCGGCTCGAGGCCGCCATCGCCGAGTCGTCGGCGCAGGCCCGCGCCCTGAAGGATTTCCTCAAGAGCCTCGAGCGCGACATGCTACTCACCGAGCGAGACGGTGACTATGACCAGGGCCGCACGAAGCGGGGCCAGGTTGATAAGGCGCGCGCGAGTCTCCAGGCGGCTTTGCGGGAGTTCGAGAAGGTCTGCGTCTACTACCCCTGCACCCCACTGCTGCCTGGTGCTGACTGTGTCGCACAAAACAGACCGAGCGGACGTACAGGACCAGATACAACGAGCTTCTGGCGCGGCAATACCGGATCGTGCACCCGGACGCGAGCGAGGAGGAAATCGCGCACGCGGTGGACTCAGGCCAGACGCAGGTGTTCTCACAGGCGCTGCTGAGTAGCAACCGCAGCGCGTCGGCAAACTCGGTCGCGAAAGCCGTTCGCGAGCGGCAACAGGACATTGCGCGCATCGAGCGCACGCTCGAGGAGTTAATGGTGCTGTTCGAGCAGATGAACGAGCAGGTGCTCCTCGCCGAGCCCGTCGTCGCGAACATCGAGCACCAGTCCGACAACATCAACACCGACGTCGCGCAGGCTAAGACCCACATCGGCGTCGCCGTTGTCAGCGCCAAGAGCGCGAGACGGAAGAAGTGGATCTGCCTTTTCATCGCCATAGGTGCCATCGCCCTCATCGCTATTATCATCGCTATCTACTTCGTCACCAGGCCCAAGACGGGCGGCGGTGGGAACTCGCCCGCACCTGCGGCTACGACAACGGCTGCTGCAGCGCCTGCTAGGCTGGCGAGGAGGGGCATGATCGACCAAGTCAGCGGGACGGTATGGTCATAGCGAGCTGTTGGTGTTTTGTTAGTTTTTTTTGGTTTCATTTTGGATGGGTGGATGTTATTATGGGTTTATTTCATGCCGGCTCAAAGTAGGAATTGCGATTTCTTCTGGCACCCTCTTATTTCTCTGCTGAGCCTGTCTGGGGAGAGATAGCGGTTTGTAGATACTACCTTAGCAGGAAATGGGTGTTTCGGAAAATAGTTGTGTGCACTGGTAAAAAAAGGGGGTTTTCTTGGACATGTGGTGTCTGTCGGGAAGCCCATCGCACGGCGGTTACTTTTGGTTAACAGTTCTCGCGGAGTATTCCAGCAGAAAGGCCGCAGCCCATATCTTAAGTAATCCCGAACATTACTAGCATGCAAATATACCTTTTAATGGCATTGCACGTACTCGGGCCACATCTCTTTCTCCTTTTTTATTTATTTATTCAATATTCGCGACCACTGTCCACGCCTATCCCAAGATGCGCACCAAAGAAATTACAAAGGAAAAGACAAGAGAGGACAAAGAAACCCCCCCCCCCGCGTAGCCGTCTCCTACTCCTTTTCTGCGGACGCCATGAAGGAGGCCGTGGGGAAAAAGACTCGCCTAGTACAACACTGCTGGCATGGTATTGCATCATACAAGTGGTTTGAAGTCCAAATATTGCGAGTATTCAACGATGAAGAAGGCTGAACCATTTTTTTTTGGCGTTTTACAACCGTTTCTAACAATTGATCGTAAAGCCATAAGAGCGGTTCCTACTAGGGAGTATACGAGCAAGTATTCTGCCGTTCGACGGTTGAAATTTCCTTCCTGCAGAACCCATTGAACCATACAAGGCACCCACCTGTGATTGATGCTTGAAACGTATTCTCTCATCTTTAATGACTTATGAACATGCATCAGAGCCCCACCCCCCCCTTCTACAATGGCCCCGATCCGGAATCCTGCACTGAACCTCACGATGCAGTTGGCGGTATTCCCTGAGACGACTGTCAAAAACCTCGCAATAATGGCATTTGTAAAGAATGAGCCTTGCGCTTTTGTTACGCGGTTTCCCGAGAGCTGTTACCTAACCGACCTCAAATAATTATGAATTTATGCCGTCAGAAAAATTACAAAACTGCTGGGTTTACTACACACTGGTGGTGAGACCTTACTTTACAAGTACGGAAATATTGCAGTTGCAGAAAACATCCGTGTTTTTGCCACAGTATCTGTCTCGTTCGTTAGTATCTCGCCCAAGCATCGTCGTATTTTATTGAGGTTATTCCCGAGAGAATAAACAGGAAGATTTCGCACTGCGTACTGCCCAGGAGCCGGTGCAATGGTCCTCTCGTCGATCGCTAGGTTCAATTTACTGGCGTCGGACCTACTATCACCGCTATATCAACAAGAATACGCACGTTTGGACCTAATGACCAGATTCTCCACTCTCTCCAGAAATTCCACGAACAGGATATAGTGGAACTGATGTCGGTTCAACAATTGAAGCTAAAGCCCTAAGGCTAGCGGAAAGCAAGTAAGGCTATGCACCTCGCCTTCATCGCTGCAAACACGACTGCACCTCCCACATTCATCGGCCGGCGACCGCGGGCAAGGTAAAATCAAAGACAAACTAACATTTCACGAATTCAGTGAGCACAGAAAACGAGACCGAACAAATAGAGGGATTCCCAAGCCGAAACAAGTAACAACTGAACCCGAAGAAGGTATGAAAGCAGGGAGATTGAGAAAACGTGCAAAGCAGAGTAAAGTAGGGACCCAACAAGGAAATGGCAAAAAGAAACCGGGGTCGCAGAGAAAAAGCTAGAATAGTAGAAAAAGCCAGTATAGTAGAATCCCCCTCCCTTCCCCATAGCGAAGGCAACAGCGCAATTACAGACTAAGGTATCACTTTCGAACCTGCGGTTCGCTTCGTTGCCTTCTTTCGCCCCTCCGGTGGTAAATGGCAGCAAAGTTGACAACATATAGAATGTCGAGGCTCATTTTCCCAAACAACCGGCTTGTGAAGATGATGTGATGAGAAGGCCAAATTATGGAAACATGCATACATCTACCAGCACTATGCTAAAACTCCGGCCTCTTGAACAAACTTCCAAAGCATTTTGACGAGATGATCCGGAAGGGTGTAGAGATCGACGTGAAACTCTCCCTCTATATCTGGCGTTAGTGGCACGACAGGCACTGTATGGGGGACATCAACAGGACCATACGTTCGACGTCATTCTTGACGTAGGTTTCGTTGGTCTTGTGCTCGTGAACCATCTGAACGACTTTCAGGAGATCATCCTCCTGGAGCTGCTGAAGCGCATCGGCGAGCTTCTCCATATCGAACTGCCGCGAGGCCTTATCGGTCAATCCAATTGTTAGAGCACGAGTCGGGAATTGTAAGCACATACAACTTTTTCGGACCGACTCTTCTTCTTGGGGCGCTCCTCTCCTTCACCCTTCCGCTTGTCCCTCTTGACGGTTCCGCCGTTCGGACGTTCCTCATCGGCGTTGGCATCATGACCAGGGACAGGTCCCGAATTGGCCAGCTGTTTGAGCAGATTCGGACGCGGGTTGGCGAAGGACTATATTCCCCCATTAACTCCCACTCACACCCCTCCACCATTGCAGCGCCCTTCCCTCCCTTCAACGGAACAAAGGTCACTCACAATCTCATGGATGCTCTCATACTTGGCTTTGTTGAAGTTAAGATCATGACGGATGACATGTTCGCCACCCTTGTCGATAGCATGAAGGATGAGGTCCATGTCGAACTCGCCCCAACCCTTCTCGTTCAGCAGAAACGGAGGCTTCTTGAGAATCCTGGTCGGATTCGTGAAAGTAGGGTGAAGCTTGTATGTCACCTTGTCGAAAATGGACGCCGGCAGATCCTCGCCATTGGCACCAACCAAATACATCCGGATCGACCACTCGCGCATAGGAAATCCTTCCTGAGCGGGAACATCTGCACTGGACGGGGTGTCAGCATGATACAACAGGTGGGAGGAAGAGCGGAAGCGAGAAGAGGAAGGGAAAGGTTCAACGGCGAAACGCGTTCAAATGGGAGATGCCATGCTACGCGTAACGGGAGAGGAGGAGGTGGTGTGCAAACATACAGGACCGCCTGTTGCGTCACGAGTTTAACTTGTCGAGTAACCTGCCGCCCGCCGCGCGAAGGGAAACGTTAGCCTAGATGCTCGCTTGTCCTTATTCCATCATCGCCCATCCCTCTCCTCCTACCCCTTCCTCTACTCTCCCTCACCAAAAAGACATACCTCGGCCATCTTTCCGACCTTCTTGTGGCTCGTTGAGGCCGCCGTGGTTGCGTTCGTTTGCTGGGTATCGGGGGAATTTATGGTATACGTCCTCGAAATGCGAGGGCGGGGTGTTTCTGTCTTGCGTGGAAGGCGATCAGCGTAACTTAAATTTCCTTTCTTCGGGCAGAAGACCGCCGGTGATTCGAGCTTGCAGATAGAGATGGGGAGGAGGTAAAAGTGGTGGCGTTGTAAGCAGGCGTTACGGTGAGTCGGTGGATGGGAGAGCAACGTGATGGCAAGGTGTGAAAGGTGAATGGGGCGTGTTTTGGGTTAGTATCACGTGCACTGCTTTTACCCGCTCAGCGTGTATATGTTCTAGTCTAGCCTAAAGCTTGGTAGATACTTTAGGTTGCGCAACCAAACAGGGCTCTTAATCTCTCCTTTGAATGCTATTGTTCACGCGTCATCATAGAAAAGACTCTTCAATTCGTGTTATCGCCCGTTTTTGGTCACTAGAATATGGATAGCTGGATAGGAAAACCATCGTGCAGAGCCGCATATCACCAAATCCAATTCGTATCCCCCCAAGCCCTCTTCAAATCTCCTCCTTTCCCTTCCAAACTGCCTCCCACTCAAGCGCACGGCTCCATTTCTTTCGAGGTCGAAAAAAATGAAATCAATACTGGGGCAACGATCCTCGCCCATCTAGGGGCTCCCTCGCTCATCTCTCCTTGTTTGGTCGGTCCGCTAAGCACCCTCCTAGCCTTGCTCGTATCAGAGCGTAGGGATGGCACCCCAATCACAGGCGTGGCAACGCTGTTGCGTTCCGCCACATTGTCGAACGTTAACTCATTGGTCGGGATTGTAATTTTAATGGCGTAGTACTACTATGTATCTACATATGTAGCCAGGAGTCGTGCAGGCTAAAAACAAGTGAGCCAGACGAGGATCTCCCGAGGTTTACACCTATCTATCTAGCGAGCGAAGTGGTTTATGCGATAGATACCTTCTGGCCACTCCACAGTCCCACTCGCCCGTCTCGGGATCCCCGATGGAAAGGGTTTCGTAGTACCTCAAGGCCTTTGCCCTCCTCTGGTCCGCCTTAGACACCGCCGTTTCCGACCGAGGGAATGCCTTCTTTAAAGCCTTCTTAAAGGCCTGTGCTGACACATATGCCGTCTCCCGGAAGGCTTCCGATTCCTCCGGTGCCTTTCCAATCAGATTGTCCTGTAGCATCAACGGCATTTCCAGCTCCTTCTGCCTTGCCACTTTGGCATTGTTCGGATGCAGTGGGTCCACTGCCCAGCGAGCAGCCCGATCGAATCTCCTAAGAAAACTGTCGAGGGTTTCTCCCAGAGTGCCGCCGAAAGGCGGAATCTTCACAGAAGTGGGGCTTATTGTCACCTTCATCTCTTCTGTCTCTCTTACGCCCCGGCTCTTCTTATAAATTGAGAACCTTCCGCAAGTCCTCTAGGCAAGCTATCTGACGTTCTGGGACTTCTCCTTCACTGTCCTCCTCACTCCCTCTCTCACTGCCTCCCTCCCTCACAAACTGACTCTTCCCAACTCTCGTCGGTCTGTTGTTCTCCCCCGAGGGAAGTTGTAGGTTCGGGGGAGGGCACAGTGCTGTGGAACGTTTCCCGGCTCTGCAATCCTAACGTTCGTGCGAACGGAGTCCGTACTCTCGAGGGTGATGTGTCTCCTCCTGTTCACTCGCTCTCGGATTAGCTAGCTCAATCGATAACCTGGGTACTGGTATGGGGAATCGTCAATCTCGTTATCCTTCAGTATGCTGCAAACGGCGGAGTCTGCCTCGAACGCCCAGCAGCGGTAATCTCGCAAAAGGAGCTCAAAATTTATGGTGTGGTCCTCGCAAGGCACCAATTACCGATTCGAGAGAAGAGACACAAGAGAGAGGTTCCCCGCCGTGGGCACAAAATGAGGGAACAGAATCCGATTTAACGCGGGTGTATAAATATCGCTAATAAGTACGTACATACCTACTTATGTACCCGCTCGCTGTTTTTGCTGCTGCCACCATTGGCGCCAAGACAACACTAGCCCAGTCCATCTCCTCTCTTTTCTTCTTCTCACACTGCTACTACTTATAGGAGTAGCAACCCCCACTTTTTTTTTCTCGATCACCAGTCACTGGCCCGCAACGAGCAATCAACGAAGAGATTCGTTCCCTCGACTGCCCAGAAGCAGCAGACCGAAGCAAGTGAGACCTGAGCAGAATGCATAACATAGTAAGAATGCTAAACATAGTAAGAATGCTACTCACGGTGGTGGTTGAGAAATAGAGTCATTTATCTAACTCAAAAATTCTTTAGTGAGGATATGGCAAGCCCACAGGAGCCGAACGCCAAATGGTGTCCCGAGCCGTCCGTAACACGGCGGATGGTTGCTCAAGCGGCTCAGATTGTTCGAATGTTTCAACAGCTGTTGAACGGGCAACAGCACTTCGAAACCAGGTCGGAGAACTTTAAAGCCAGTGGGATCTACCCTATGTTCCTGTTTGGTGCTGCAGTAGGACTCACAGTTTGAGTAGACAACCATGTTTGCCCATGATGCTATAATGCCTCTGCGAGCGATCCCGCACCACTCCTGTATCCAGCAGGGATTCCCATTAGTAACTCGCCGGGGGCTCTCAATTTTTCCGGGCAAGTGTTCCGCTAAAAACTGGTGGATCTGGATGTTGCTCTTCATGATTGCCCATTAACAATGGGTCACGACTAGACAGTGGAGTGGCTGGATACTATGTTGTATGGCAGAACGGTCAACGCTGAGTGGGCATTAAAACCCACGTGGGCCACAACCAGGAGGCCTATGGCGCGGAGTGTGCTGCCCTCGCCAGGGCGCTGAAAACTGCTGCAAGGCGCCAGACAACCCTGGAGAGGGCTATGAACTTCACCGATGCCCAGACTGCCATCAAACGCATGGTCTCAGAGGAACCTGGCCCCGGCCAGACACACGCGATACATACAGGCTAGAAAGCACATTGCGACGCTTCGGAGAGCACGACCGGACATCACCATTGAGATCCTATGGTGCCCAGACCGCAAGGGCGTGCCGGGAAATGAGAAGGTGGACAAGTAGGCCAAGCTCGCAGCGTGGAATGGGAGCAATACACAGACCAGCATGGCAGGCGGCAAATGCCCCTCCTAGATCCCTTGCGCATCTCAAGCGGGGGATCTCGGAAAAGAAACGGCTGGAAGCGAAGATGTCGGCGGATCCGCGAATCGTCGGGAAGAAATACCCGTACTGCCGGCAGGGGAATGTGTCCCAAAACCGGACTCGGCTCCGGCGAAGGCCAGCAAGCGGCTTGCGGCGAGATTCTACCAGTTGAAGACCGGTCATTGTCTCACTGGCCAGTAACTCAAATGGATGAAGAGCAGGCCCATAGCCAAGTGTTGGTGCAGCCGGCGATCCTTGACTTCCTTACCACCACTGATGTGGGGCGACGAATACTAGACACAGCTGAGGAGGATTCCCAGAGCGAGTTGTCCGGAGGGAACTTAGGGAAAGGGAGGGGAAGGCTGAGAAGATGCAGGAGGTGGAGGAGCTGGGGGATGAGCTTTCTGCGGGAGTGAGTGAGGCTGGGAGCGAGTTTGGGAGTGAGGAGGGGTGCGGGTCTAATGTTCGGAGTAGACCGGGGTGGAGGGTAGGGGAGACACAACGAGCCACCTTCGGGTTGGGCAGTGGACAAGAACCGGTGTATATATATCGCCATGATCTAGATAGGTCGCATGCGATTTATGATTAAACAAAAAAAATTGCCTATTAACAAGGAGGTTGAAAATTTTGAAAAAATCTGAGCACCACATATCATTGCAGGACGCTGTTACTATCTCCTTTACCCCCTCAACTATACAGTACTCCGTGCTGGCGAATCGAATTGGTTTTTGCTTATTAGCTCCTACTTCTCATTCCTACCCCACCTACGTCCCCACCCACCTTCCCAGCGTCGTCTTCCCCCTCCTCAACGACCACCACCACCACCCCACAAACACCGCCGTGACACCACTACTCCACACCAAACTGCCCCCAAATACAACAGCATGAAACTTCCACGCCGTCGCCTCCGTGATTCCGATGCGGCTGATTGCAATCGCCCACGGCAAGTCCCAGCCCAGATTCGAAGCGAATGACTTCCACCAATACAGTTCAGGCCGCGTGGCGAGCAGGATGGTAGAGGCCTGCGTCGAAATGGCGTAGAAGATGTAGCACCAGTCGATGGTACGCCACATGTGCCGGACGACGTCGGCCACGCCTTGGTCGCCAGAGAGGTAGAGAGCGAACGGCCGGACGGCGGCGAAGGTGAGGATAAGAAATAGCGGGATTTCAATCGCGAGGACTGCAAAGGTGGAAAGGAGGGCGGGGCGCATAACCTCTGTGGAGGTGTGGCGTGTCAGTGCGTGTACTTTATAGCATTAAAACAGTGACTGTACTCACTCCGCAAATCAGCCCTACTCGCCACTGGCTTATTCTCCCCCACACCCCAGATCTTCCTCCTCCCTCCCCACGCGTGCCCAATAAACGTGTTTGCGCTCGCCTCGAACGCTTGCACCGGTACCATCACCAGCCCCCAGCGTATCGTGTTGAACACACCCCACGCAGTAGCATACGTGAGGCCCATTTCCATCACGCCCGAGATGAGCCAGAGGTAGATTGCATTACGGAAGGCGGACTCGACGAAAGTGTAGATACCTGGGCGGACGAGAATGAGGAGGGCAGTGACGGACGGTGCGATTGTTTTTGAAGCGGTGCTCGGGCTCCCGATCGCGGCAGCGCTGTCTGTCGCAGAGGCCATCCGCGTCAGCTCGGCCTCGTCCTCCGCTCTCAGGAGGCGCCGCGTCTGCAGCAGGTAGAATGCCAGCCCCGCCAGCGCCGAGACAATATCGCACAACAGCCGCACCAGCGCCTGGGTGTTGACCGTGGGCTTCACATTGGCGGGGCGGAATGGTGACAGAAACACCAGGTCCAGCACGATATTCACAGTCACCTTCACGGCGTTGATCACTAGCGGCACGTCCGGTCTGTCCAGCGCCCTGGTTGCTGACGCCACGCTGACCTCGACCGCGCTCGTGAGCGCTAAGAAGGCGGTGATACGAATATATTTGAGGCTCGCTTCGCGGATTGGCTCTGGCACGAACGTCTGTGCAAACCGCGCTGCCGAGGTAGCGAACACGATAGACATTGTCAGACCCAGCAGCGTCTGGAATACGATGAGCGTGTTCGAGAGCTGGATGCGCGAGTGCTTGGTGCGGGAAGAGCGGTCGCCGATGATTAGGTAAGAGACTCGAGGGAGGCCCTCGTTGAGGACTTCAGCGAAGACACCAATGTATCTATGACATACGCCCAGTGGTGTTAGTGACTTGAGCTGTCAATGAATCACGAAGATGACGAAGCTGTAGGAGACAACGGTTATTCAGAGAGAAAAAGGATCGGGCAAGTACGTATACACGTCCGTCGTCGCCACCAGCCTGCTGTCAATTTTCGCGACCCACAGTTTCGACAGCGTCCCGTAGACGGCAGGAAGGAGGAATGTCCCAAAGTTGAAGAGGGCCGCGCCGGAAAAGCGCTCGCGGCTCCACCACGGTTTGGATATAGGCAAGCCTGTTATGGGCGTCTCCGAGTCGGGATGGCCGATGCCCCCGACGGTTTGCTCGGGTTCATGTTGGGGTTTTGCCATGGCACTGGTTGGGCGGTGTTGATTATCGAGTACTGAGAAGAGAACACAATTTATGCATTGTCAGCTAGATGAACTAAAAAGCATGTGTGCAATAGAAAGTGTAAATGTCTTGAGATCTATCTTACCACTATCAGTTGTTGCTAGTAAAGGAATACTCGCGTTTGCGTCCTCAGACTCGAGTTCACTTCGATAGCTGCTGGCACGCGAGGCTCGCCGTTGGTTGCTCATCCGAACTGTGATGCAGCACTGGTTTTATATTTCAGCATGAGATATACAGTAAGACACAGATGGATATTTTGCACACAATAAGAAGAGCTTAGCGATTCTCGGTCTGTGGACAATGCAGGAAAGTGGAGATGCTTCGGCGCGACGTCTGCCGGTGGTGGTCGCGTGGTGGTATGTGCTCTAGTCAGTGGTGGAATATCGCTGATAAGGTTGAGGCGACCGGTGATGGATAGAGGCGACCGGCGATGAATAGAGGCGAGGGGCAATGGCTTTCCGCCGAGATTCTGTATTTTACATCATTTGATATGCTGGCAGTGATCGGGCATGACCGATTCTTAGCTTTCCAGTGGGGAAGCAGAGTTGCAGTATGCATGCAGCTGACCCACGTGCAGAATGAGACCCTGCGACACCGATAGAGGGAGCTTTGTTTTTTTTTATTCATTACTCGCATGACCGATAGAGGGAGCATGGTAATTGGGACATTGAACTGGCGGGTGTGGGCGTTACACCAGGCATTCTGTGCGGTCGAGCGTAACCAGCGGCTACAAACATTAGTAACGGTAGACTATTAGCATACGCGAGCCAACCACCAAACAGAGCGGTTATCTTCAACCGGCGGGAGTCGCACCAACACCAGAGGAGCGCGAAACGCAAGTATGATGCGCCCTTTAATGGTGACCACCTCTAGTTCAACCACTTCACCGTCCCTATTTGTTTTTATGACTGTCGTGGCTGGTGGCTGTGTCCCGTCTGGTCCGGCGACTTGCTGCTCCCTCTTTTCATTCACCTTTCCCTCTTGCCCCTTCTATCTCATTCGATTCTATATCGGTCCTCTTCTTTTATTGCCCGTCTCCAATCGCCGCTGCCACCGCCTGGCTGGCCTCCTTACTCCAAGCGCGAAACCAGCCACAAAAAGTCATTCAGGTCCATCCATGCAGCTCGATCAGGCGCGAAAGCAGCAAGGACATCTTCGTCGATTTCGACTTCCCCCAGGTAAGTAGAGATCCCCTTTATCAGTTACCTCTCTCCTCTGCCTTACTGATCATATTGTTAGGTGGTCACCGGTCGAAAAAGCCCTCTATCATTGGACGTCAAACTGGCAACGAAACGGTATTGACGGACATACTATTGCCACTGCTTTGGGAAGTACGAAACAGCTATCCTGATGATCTCTCTCCATCGGTGGGAACGGCAGAGGCGGCTTCGTTACTGTGGCTCGATGGAGGATTTGCAGACGAGGAATCGGTTTCAGTTGCCTGAGAAAGTCTTTCCGCCGTAGCTTCTTCATTTGCTGTGATGCGACATTGATCTTCTTGCTGGGCTTTGAAGCCTGAAGAATTGGCTTCCCCACGTAGGCCCTGTGCTCGCTTTTTCAGCCCCATCAACAGGCTTACCGCTGTCGGGCGTCGAAGGGGATCCAAGCAGTCCATCCATTGGCGCCATCGCAAACAGCTGGGTGCCCCATTCCGTCGCAGTCTTGGTTTTGGCAACAGCATTCGAAGATAACGGTCAAATCCAACACCAGGGATATCACACAAGGCAGACTCCGACGGGTGATCAGTGCTCCCGCATAAATGATCGTCAAGCTCGTAACTTTGTCTTTTATGGTTCATATGGTGAATGTTCAGATATTTCTGTTAGCTTTCATCTCAGTAGCCTGGAGGAGTACCTACCTTTAGAGCCTGTAACTAAATGGTTGCAAGGCCCGCTGAGCCGCTCACGTCTACAGGCAGGACAGCGCCTCGTAGATTTAGTCGGCTGCGATTGTGACGCCATCTGGAACCATTTCATCCACTCGGCGATGCTCGTACCGCTGAGACGCGGACTAACATGTGACTGGGCTCCCTGGGAAGGCGTGTGTTACGAAAAAAAATTCAAAATAGTCAACGGTTCGAGCGCCTAACTCACATACAGAAGGGTCTGTGCCGATTGAGACCGTCGCAATGTAGCGTAGAACCATGTATATAAGTGGCAGAGGCCGAGAACGTCGTAAGGTCGTATCTTTCAGGTAAGCGCTTTCGTTAGCAGTCAATGACCTCGATGATGTTTTAGTGGAAAGTTTGACCCCGGAATTGGAGGGCGTTCGTAGCGGCTGCTGCCAAAATAAGGATCAGCGACGTATTAGCAGAGGGGATAGAGACAGACGGTCGTTACTTCTCAATACAATAACTCGGACAAGCAACCGGGCGGAGAAGGTGTCCCTGCTGAATTCGATCCCCACAAATACCGTCGTAATACCCCCACCCACGACGTTGAATATCTTTCCGATGCCCGATTAACCCCCCGGAGATAGCAGGCTATCCGATCGGTCGCTGCGAGAACTAGCGATCAGTAAGGTGGAAAGATTGGACCGTGACAGAGAGGGTATTACTCACCAATAAGAAGTCGAAATATTCGAGTCAACAAACTACCTAGGCGATTTTGTCCTTGCAGCTTTCAACCCAACACAGGGGCCACAGTATGTCCGTCAATAATGTTTCGTTGCCGGTTTAACGTCCAAGGATAGAGGGCTTTTCGATCGGTGACCACCTAGGTAATAATACGATCAGTAAGGCAGAGGAGAGAGGTAACCAACTGATAAAGGCGATCTTCGAACTACCTCAGTTGCCGATCGGCGAAGATGTCCTTGCTGCTTTCGCGCCTGATCGAGCCGTATGAAGATGAACCTTAAGAAACTGGATGACGTTATGTGGCTGGTTTTGCGCTCGGAGCAAGGAGGTTATCTAGGGCAGCGGCGATTATACCGGCAATAAAAGTAGGGAGGACCGCCATATCTATAGAGTGGAATGAAACAGAAGGGGGACGAGTAGTGGATATCAGAGTGTGGCGGGTGATTGTCGGGTGAGGTGATACGGAGGTGGGAACCGTCCGTACGCTTCCACATACATACTAGATACATAGTGGGGCTCTCATCGTGTGGTGCCATCATTTCAGATGATGTCATAGATACGGCAAACCGAAGGACCTTGGAGGTCTTAAGCTGGGGCTTCATGCGCGGCTTCTATGGCTATTGATTCCCCATAGTGAAGGGTAGGATTTTGGGGCTGAAGGGACGACGACGGTTGTGAAGGAGAGCGAGGGTATCTAGTCTGAACTGCACTGGAGGATACGGGACTGCAATGACGTGTAGATTCTATCTACATAAAAGTCTCAGACAAAGCCCTCCTCCTTGCCAAGACTATCGGGTCTGGCCTAATCCACGTGCCCTGCTGCACCATAGGGACTGTGACTACGCCACAACGGAAGAGACGAATTAGGTAGTTTGTTCGAATCGGCTCACATGGGCGGAGGATTGCAAAAATTACGTAAAGTAAGGACAGTCGAGTACCGTAAAAACTCGGATGAGAGTCCGCGTTTGAAAGAGCGCAGAGGACTAATAATCTGTCAATGTACGCGGGGCTTCCACGTCAGGCGGGGATTGCGATCTGGTGCCAACGAATGGCCTCAAGGGAATCCGTTTCAACCGGGCTCTCTGGGGGGCTGGCGACGACTTGTGGCAAATGAGAGAAACCTTGTTCGACGAAGAGAAAGGTAATTCCGTAGGGCAAGGAATCTAGGCCGGAAGCTTACATACGCTGGGCATAAGGTTTTCATGGCGACGCTTGAGTGTGATCGAGGATCGCTCAACGGCGCATAAGGTTTCCTCAACGGCAAGGTATTGTCGAAGACACTCGGGTTCTCTCGTGAGAGGTGAAGTGTTTCTAGAGGGATTATTCTAGAGAGCGTGCCACGATTGTACTGCATTCAAATGTATTTAAAGAAGGTGGCTCCCCCGAGGAGAACGACTTGGACAGAATAGTACGGGGCCCGGATATCGAGCGAACCCCTTAAGATTATTCTGTTGTGAATCCATTGCGCATCTATCGGTAAGATCAAGACTTTATTCTTCACCCTTCTATCTCTCTTCTCTTTTCACGCCGGCGGGCGCCGAGAGATTCGCGAAAGACCCGACTTATTTGATAGATATCACCTGACTCCGACGTTGACCGAATGTCCCAGTCTCACGTGCCTATCTACCCTTCCAATGAAGGCATCCCGTTTCCACCGTCCAAATACTGGCTCACCCGTCCCGGCGCTCGGCTCGGAACGGCGTTCTCCTCAACCTTTCTAGTACCCGGCGTTCTCCACCGTGCCGCTGACGCCACGAACACGCAGCCCTCGCCGCCAATGCTGATCGAGTCTGCCGCAACACGCTTCTCAGGCTCGTCGTGGAAAACTGGTCCGGAACGGCAGGTTCGTTCTATATATAAGGTGGAGTCCTCTTGACATACATTCCGCAAGGCTTTGTCGTCCTCGAGTCCGTGGAATATTCCATTCTTCTTCATTTTCGATATGTACATCACCTTCTAGATCGGTTCTCCCTGGAAGAACCTGTTGCTTCTGTCGAAGACAGCCCAGTTGCTGAGCAGATCGCGACCCTATCGGCTAGTTCATGCCATGTGTCGGCACGTGACACCAATTCTGGTCGTGCCGTACGCTAGCGTCGTTTGAGTGGCGCTAACCCCAAGCATCAGCCTTCCCAGCAAGGTAAAATTCTCCCGAACCACGTATCTCATACTTCAACTGTTCGTAAATCCTTTTTTCACTACACGAGCAGCTGTATCCTAACATTTAACAGCCTCCAGCTCCCGCTTCCACCCACCCGCTCACCATCTCATCCATCTACCTACCTACTGGCTGTGCCTCTGCACTCTTCAACCGTAAGTAACTCCAACTGCACCCTTTATCCTTCCGTCGCATGAGCAGCTGCATCCTGACTCTGAGCGCAGCAATGGTCACCAGGTCCTGAGGTCCGCAGCCAATCCGAACTGCACCAGTCCTTGCGCACTCGAGCATGCCGAACGAGGTCAAGTGCACGGTCGGTGGCATGCTGGATCCTGCCCCGCTTCTGAATGTTGCGCTTGCGACCCAGGCCATGGCCGATGTCCTGCTACCCAGGCTGGGCCGCCGCTTCACTAGCGACGGTAGCTTCCGCCTCCAATTCACCATCAACTCCCGCCGTGCCGCCCCAGACTGGCGCTCGCCATTCTAAGGTGTTCGTCGCAGGGCCAGAAATCGCGGGGATCAGTGGGTTTCCGGCACTCGATGCAGTAGCCGACGCCCGCCGCTCCCGTCGTGGCTGAGCAGACTGCACCCATTGCCCAACCGCGCGACACGGAGGGGTTCGTTTCCTTCAGCCCTTCCATTGCCCTCGGGTTCGGTGCGTTGATGGTTGTGGCGCGGGCTGGACTGGGCTGTTCGCCATGGATCAACTTAAGCCGCCGTTCCAACCTGTCGTGACGACTACGGATCTCCCCTTCCAACCTAGGCTCTTTGTTGCGGACGGTGCAGTTCGCATATTCCACGTCAATCTACACTCCCGGCCAGTAATTCGAAGCTTTTTTACCGGTGGAGTGGCATACAGTCGGACCACGGGCGTTCGGACGGAGGTCCGGGTCTGGGACTTCGCCAAAAGGCGACCCCACCCAGGTTTGGAGTTCGCCAGTCAAAAGGAGGACAACAACGTGTCCCAGTGTGTTATTGAGCTGGGCACGCCCGCGAGCATTGGCGGCGTAGTTTTTGCCCTAGCACCAGAGGTGTAGTATGGCTTGGCACCTGTATTTATCTTTTTTCTCTTATTTTTCCCCCTAGGAATAATTTCATGTTTATTCTTCACAGGGGAGAGATTCCTTGCCGGTGGTGATCGCTCTTGCTGGAGAAGTTGAGATTCGAGAATAGATCTGCTGTTTATGGTATGTACAACGCTTGTTACAAGGTCGGAGGCAATGGGTGGCGTCCGGCACTCATCGGGAAACAGTGTACATATGATTTTTGAGCCAATTCGTTTCGGTGGGTGCTGACCCCGATGTCCCGCTATCCTTTTTTTTGTGTGCGTGTAATCGGATTATTCGCAGGGTCCCGTCCATTTGTCAGCTCGTCTCGCCACTCGTGTTCTCACCATGACCAGATTCCACCGATCGCGGTCCTCCTCATCAACCTCAGCGTACGAGCCCAAATTCAGCGACGAGGACTCCGACGGCGATCCTCCCACCGCTTCCGGCAAGCTCGGCGATGACACTCCTGACTTCTCACCCACCAATCCTAGCGAGCCGACGAGACAAACAGGCAAACTCGACAATGACATTCACGGCCTCGCGCCCACCGGTCCCGCCGATCTCGATGACACAGCCAAGCTCCTGTACCCCAGCGCCAGTGAGGACGAGGGTGAGGACGATTCCACCGCCGGCATGGACGAATCGGCGGCGAGCTTCCTCCACCAACCCGTCGAAGGTTTGTCTCGCCGTGTCGGCAGCCACTCCTGCTGACAACAACGACAGATTTAGTCATTCTACACGCCCTCAATACCCACCTCTCCTCCGTGCGCCTCCCCACGCTTCACAACATCCTCGACTGCACGCCGCTGCTTCTGATCACCCTCTACGAGACACTCCCTCCAGCCCTTACAACCGCCGGTACGTACAAACGACACAGACGTGTTCCATACGTCGCCCGGCAGGGTGAGGGTGCGGATGTGCCGATCAGGATGCAGAACATGAAGCTGCTCATCGGGACGATCGTCAACGACGAGGCGCTGGGTCTCGATGAGAAGATGTGGAGGCGGCTGGTGGGACTGGATCTGGCAGGGTTCTGCGAGAAGCGGGTGGAGAGTGTGCGGAAGGTGGTGAAGGGGTTGTTGGATGTTGTGGAGAGGATCATCGCCGAGAGCTACGGTGGTGGGTGTATCGAGGACAGGAGCGAGGTTGGAGAGACCGACGGAGTGGAGGACCACGTGTCGAAGGATATGAGCTCGATATTGTGGGGGATGGTGCGGCCGTCATTCCGGCCAACAAACCACGAAGATACTACGGCGAGCAGTTACGGTCTAGATAAGCCAGCGAAGCCCCCTTCGGCTCGAACGGCCATACCGGAGAGCGGTCGTGGCCAAGGCAAGCGAACGAAACCTCGCTACGAGTTGACTTCGACCAAGAAGGAGGAGGAGATTTCAGCTAGGACGACCCGTTTGCACGTGTCGCAAAGACGAACAAGTCCCGGTTCGGGGAATGGCGAGGCTAAATATGCTGGCAGCTCGTCGGACGATGGCTCCTTCAAGGGACTACAGCGAAGATATCTCGCGCTGAAGCCTGCGGAATATTTCTCGCCACGGCGAAAAGAGGGTTCGTCGCCTACGATCGCACGTCAAGCTTCTGCCCCACGACATACACCCAATTTGCAATACGCGCCTAGTACTCAGCCTGCACCCACGTCGCGCCAGCCGTCCACGCCAGCTCCAGAGCCAAAGCACCGCTCAATTTTCGACAACGAAGGCGAAGGCGCGCCATCACGATCTGTACCTCCCACATCGTCTCATTCCGGCCAGGAATCACCGGATACCTTGCAGACGAAGAAGAGCAGGGACGAGGGGCGGTGGTGGGCAGATAAGTGGCTCGAGGAGCAGGCGACATTAACCAAAGGCGCAGAGCCTACCGAGGATATGCCACTCGAGGATATGCCACTCTGTGACGATGAAACTGCCGAGGTTAGAGAAAATAAGGAAGCCGAGGAGAAAGCGGATGAAGATAGGGATGATATGGACACCGAGGTGCTCGAGGGACGAGTCAGGGAACTGTTGTTGAATTACGGGTACAGAATACGACCGTGACCTGACGGGGCGGGTGCGGTCGGGGCGTTCGGGCATTGGTCGTTTGTATGTATGGCATGCTTGCTTTTTAGCAGATCTCTTACATCCTTTTTTCTATGGTTGGTGCTGGCTTGGGAATCGTTGGTGTACAAATCAGCAGCCTACAGATGGTGAAGGTTATGATCACGACAAGGCAGGCCTGGGCAGTATGGCGTGCTCTCCCCCGGTACACGGGGTTTTTCTTGACTTCTGTCTGACCGCCTCCGGCAGTGGGAACCCATCCGATACAATTCTCGTCGATCGTTAGACATCATAATTCGCAGTTTAGCCCTAATAGCGAGTCGTTTTCGGAATCACCGTCAGATACTTCCACAATTTCAACTTGATCATGGGATACCAAGAGCCATTCGGCCGACCTGGCATTCTCGCGGTGATGCTCGAGATCTTCGGCTCAGCCCTTGCGAACTACAGGTGGGAAGGCGGCACGGTCGGGTGTACTGTCCGCAGTCTTCGGGAGATCCTTCTCAGCCGGAAAACGATGGCGTACTCGACTTTAAACCTCATCTTTCCCACCCGTCCATCCGCCAACCATAGACACTTGATAGGCTTCTAGTGCAAATGGAACGGCGATGAAGATAACTCCCGGTCTGTCTGTCTGCCCGTTCTCGCAACACCCTGCTCGCTCGCACCTTCGAATCCGGACGCAGCTCCGCTACATGGGAAAGCGAGCTTATTCAATACCTCAATGCAGCTGTTGTGGATTCAATTTGTGGAGGGATAACCAGGAGTTGTGCCCACATCTCGCTCGCTGTCTGGGAACTATTGGCTATCTAGACGACAAACGTGCCCTTCGGAGTGGGGTATTCTCTGCTGCCGCTGGAAGAATCGTCGAAGAAAAGCACAACAGGTATTTCGCCCTTTCCTTCCCATCCAGCTTCGAAGATGGGGTTTCAAATGGTCAGGTTGCAGATTTGCATCCAAATAACCAGACTCAAAGCGGAGAGCGCGAACTGCTCCCGCTGTGGCTTTTTTCATTTATTTATTCGTCAATCGCGTGCGACCTAGCTATCTAGATCATGGCGATGCACACTCTCCAGTTCCCGTCCACTGTCCAACCCCGACCTCGTTCAGTCAGTGGGCGGCTCGTTGTGGCTCCCCCATCCCTCTGCCCTGATCTGCCCCTACGATAAGAGATACTACATCGACACCCCCCCCTCCCTCCCTTAGCCCTTTCCTGCTGTGATTCCCCCACCTCCTGTCTCTGCGCCCCCGCCTTTCGTTCTCATTCCCTAATCTCCCCCTCAGACACCTCCCCCCGAGTGTCTTCTCCAGCCGGGTTAGGGGCTCGCCCCCCCACATCAGTGGTAGCGAGAAAGTCCAGGATCGCTTGGCTGCACCGCTCGTCGGCGGAGAGGACTCAGATCTTGAATCGATCCTTGCCCCTACATACCGGTCTACATTCTCACTGCCGCCCACAGGATCTTCTGCTGGAGCCTCCACTACGGGCAATTCTTGAAAAGGTGTTCCCGCGTCTGGGTCTTGCACTAACACCATCAGCACTTGGCTGTGGTCCGGCTCTTCGTCCACTTGAGGTACTGGCCAGTCAGACAGTTATTCGCCTTCAGCTGGTAGAACCTTGCCGTCATCCGCTTGTTGGTCTTCGCCGGAACTGGGTCCGGTTTCTGGCACGCCTTGCCTCGCCGGCAGCCGTCTCCAGCTTTGGCAATGACATGTTCTGGCAATGTCTAATAGAGATACGAATTGGCCGCCTGTGAACGAGCTTGTTCGGTAAGGTGTGTTTTTTCCCCTTCTATCTACCGCTCGCGCCCCCGCCGCGTATCTCACGGTCAAACGAGGAAAGGTCGACAAACAGCAGAACGGCCTCATAGACCTACAGGCTAGGAACGGTTCTCTCAGCCATGATCTAGATCCGAACCTAGCGCTGTGCCTCGTGCGAGAACGCGGGACCAGTACAGCTGCTTGGATTTTAACAACACAAAAGCTCGTCAATGCCCTTGTATGGCGGAGGCCGTTCGGACCTATGGAGCGGCGGCCACCCACAGGTATGTACCTATGTATGCATTGTGACACCCGAATATGACACTTACCACGACCTCATAGCTAAGAGGTTTCGCAACCACCCACCACCAACGCGACCAAGACCAATCATCACGACGAGCCTTCCAGAGTTACGCCGCCGCCGCCGGCCCAGCTACCGACCATCCCGGCGCTTGTCGAGAGCCCACGCACAACTATCAACAGGAGCAGTGAAGTTGGGCGGTGGTTTCGCTGTTTCTTTCATACTGGTGGCTTCCTGGGCGCACGGCTTTGCGCAATTGGGCGATTAGATCGCTGGCAGATCGAACAGCTAAGAAACAACCTTCGGGATAGGTGTTCCTTCAGCGGCAGCCTCGATGTCCCTATGCACGAGGCTTGCGGACAGCTTACATCGGTCCATCTTACGATCCTGCGGCGCAATTGCTTCCGTACGTACTGCCGCTCTGGTCCATGCCGGCTCTACATCGCCGGTTGTTGCACGGATGAGGACAGCGAATATTTCATTGCTCGCATGCGACCTAGCTAGATCATGGCGAAAACAAACCATCCGTTTCCCGTCCGCAAGACGGCTCGTTGCAAGCTCCCCTTTGCCCTCCGCCCCCCAGTCTCCTTACCCCTCGGCCTCTTCTCTATGCTGCCTCTCCCGGAGTTCACACTCCGACACCTCGCTCTGTGCGTCTTCCTCTGCCCACAGGGTTTTCTGCGGGCGTATCCATTGAAGAGATGCTCCCGCGTCTGGGTCCTGTGCGGGCACCACTAGTATTTGGCTGTGGGCTGGCTACCGGCGGTTCAGACAGTGACCCGTCTTCTGCTGGCGGAACCCCGAGGCGAGTCTCTTGGAGCTGCCCGCCGCTGTCCCATCCGGCCCGCCCGAGCAGGTCGGCAGCTTTGTGCCCGCCGCCCGACGTTTGGCTTCAACCCACTTCTTTTTTCTTCTTTTTTTTTTCACGTTTTGAGGATGCGCAAGGGACGAGGCAACTAGCTTGGCCCATTCGTCGGCTTTTCCCGTTTCCGGGCACCTCCCTGGACCATGTCCGGTCTCGATGAATAGCTTTCCGAAATGTCGCGATGTGCTTCCCTGGGCCTGGTATGTATAGCGTGCATCTGGTGCCAGGGGGTCCTCTGGGGCCAATACGCCTGGACATCCGTGGAGACTGACACTCCTCTCTCTGGGACCACCCGTCGCCTTGCACAGCAAGCAGCCTCCCAACGCCCCGGCAAGTGCTGCGCAACTCCGCAATCCGTGGGGCCTGTCTGGTGGTGTGCCTTTCCGCCAGAGTTCCGAGTCGAACATAGCGACCGACTGGACAGACTGGGCGAGAGCCCCCCCTCCCCCCAAGCCGGCGGGAGCCGGTCCGTGGCAACCCTTTCCCGTCTTCGGCCTGACGGCGTGATGTTCCTTTTAGAGTGAGTTTGGAGTCCAGCCAGACTCCAAGCCAGCGTGTCGTTTTTCCTTATTTAAGAAAGGGGGCGGGGGGGGGGGGGGGGGGGGGGGGTGTTGTTTTTGTGTAGACACAAAAAAAATAAAAAAAAAAAACAAAAAAAAACCCCAACACCCCCCCCACACAAAACAGACGGGGGAG
>Ga0307516_10002493_pt1 | contig 24548 bp, 32 predicted proteins | sample 19_EM_MG_FD_203310 | JGI IMG/M metagenome (GOLD analysis project Ga0307516, IMG submission 203310) | Populus trichocarpa ectomycorrhiza microbial communities from riparian zone in the Pacific Northwest, United States - 19_EM | ecosystem: Host-associated > Plants > Roots > Unclassified | place...
CAAACATGCGGTCTGCAAAATTTTGTGTCTCTCCGATCTATGGTTGTTGAGTATCGTCGTTTTTTCTCATTTCTAATAGTGTCCGACTAATGGGTAGTAGCCGGGTAACCCCTACAGTACGTTAGAGGCAAATTGAGGCCCTCGGTCCAAAGTTATTGTTCGCGAAAGTCCATGTAATCGGAAGACGTGTTGGAGCAACAGGTCAGCCAGATCACGGGCACCGACAGTAGTGCTGCACGGGACAAGATGTCGCTGTTTCGTGAGCCGATCCACTACCACCCAGATAGCATCGTGATCCTTTGATTGCGGTAGGCCCATGACAAACTCCATCGAAATATCCTGCCATGGCTGCTGGGGAATCGCCAATGGGCAGAGGACTCCAAAGGGTGCATGCTGACTGGTTTTTGTCGCCGGCAAGTGTGACAGTTCCTTACAAACCTTTCCACATCTTGCCGCATTTTCGGCCAGTGGTAGTTCCTTGAGAGCAATTCGAGTCTTTTCGATCGTCCGGGGTGGCCCGCTACCCATACTTCGTGATACATTTGGATCAGATATAATCTCAGAGGGCCAGAGACAGGGACATAAAACTTTCGTCAATACAGTAATCTGCCCGTTGGGCTCCAGGAGAACTCCGCCAGAGTAATATCCTTACAATAGCAGACCTTCTTCTCTAGCATAGCCAGTACCTTCATGGGAAAGGGATCCCAGTTGTAGGCTTCAGAGAATAGTTCGGTGATCTTGGCGTTCATGAGTCTGAGTCCGAGTCTGGCACCGTGTTCCTCGAGTCTTTTGAGTCCGGCGCCACGTTCCTCGAGTCGGAGTCCGGCGCCCCATTCCTCGAGTCCAAGTCCGGTGCCGCATTCCTCGAGTCCTAGTCCGGCGCCGCGTTCCTCGAGTCCAAGTCAGGCGCCGCGTTCCTCGAGTCCGAGTCCGTGTCCGAGTCCGGCTTCGAGTCATAGGATTTGGTGTGGTTTTATATTGGCATGGAAGTTTTCGGTCAGTCATTTATCCCCCTCCTTAGGAAGATCTCTGGGTCTTCAAGTCAAGGAGTCCGGTTTGGCTCCAGCTTTCCCCGGTCAGTAGACGATTTTGAAGTTGAATTGGGAGAGAAACTGCGCCCATCTCGCTTGCCGGTGGTTGAGCAGTTTGGTGGTCATGAAATATTCCAAGTTCTTGTTATCCGTTAAGACCGATATCGGGTTTTCCACTGATTGCAGCTCTGCGCGCCACTCTTCAAACACCCGGACAATTGCCATCAGTTCCTTGTCATAAATTTCATAGTTGCACTCAGCGGGGGAATGTTTCTTTGAAAAGTAGGCCACTGGGTGTAGGGTTCCCTGGTCGTCGTATAGAGACAAGACTGCGGCGGAGACGAAGTCAGAGGCGTCGGTTTTCACCACAATGTCGCGGTCATGATCAAACCGACGCAGAATGGGTGCCGTTGTAAAGGAGGTTTTCAGTCTGTCAAATGATTCCTGTTGCTTTGTCTCCCACTTCAACGGCTGGCCTTTTCTTGTCAGCCGTGTCAGTAGCTCAACTACCTTTGAGCATCCTTTGACGAATCGGCGGTAGAAATTTGCGAATCCCAAGAACGCTGGCACATCTCGTAGATTTCTGGGAGGGGGCCACACCTTCACTGTTTCAACCTTGGACGGATCCATCTTGATGCCATCCGCACCAATGATTAGTCCCAGATAATTAACTTCCGTTTTGTGGAATTCGCATTTTTCCGGTTTGAGGTGGAGGCCGGCATCGGTCAGTCGTTCCAATACTCGGTGGACATGCCGAGTATGTTCTTCCATTGTATGCGAATAAATCAATATATCATCAAGGTACACTGACGTAAAGTGATCGAGGAATGGAGCCAAGGTTTCGTTGATGAATCGTTGGAAATCTGCTGGCGCGTTGGTCAGGCCAAACGGCATTACCAATGATTTGTATAGGCCGTAACAGGTTTGGAAGGTGGTTTTCCATTCTCCTCCTTCTGCCATTCGAATGAGATTGTACGCTCCACGAACATCCAATTTTGTGAAAAACCAAGCCTTCGATATTCGTATCAGTGTTTCCCGAATCAGCGGAAGGGGGTAACGATTTTTGACGGTTCCTTCGTTGATGCCTCGGTAATCCACCACCAATCGAAATGATCCGTCACCCTTCTTGAGAAACAGGATCGGGGCTCCGGCCAGGGATGAAGAGGCCCAGATGAATCCCTTATTCAAATTTTCCTCGATCCATTGCTTGCAGGCTTCCAACTCGAGATGGGCAAGGGAATATAGCGGTCCCAAGGGCGGTTCGAATTCCTCTTTCAAGGGAATGCGGTGGTCGTAGGGGCAGTATGGAGGTAACTTATTTGGAACGGATTTGCAGAACAGGGGAAGGAACGAGTGATATTTGGAAGGGATTAGGGATTTCAATCGCTTATAGTCTGGAGGCTCTGCCTGCTCAGTGTCTTGCGGGTTCTGTGTAGGCGTTTCAAGAGCTTTGTTGATGTCGTACAAGCTCATAGCAAAGATTTGAACCAATTCCTTTCGTCGTATTACTTTCGTCAAGGAAGGCGAAGAGATTACGCAAATCGCAGGAGACTTAGATTTGAGGTTCGATGCCACGTCCAGTGGTTTCGGTGCCACGCTCTGGCGTGGTGTTGTAGTTCCTTTCGGCGTTTCTGTTGCCATGTTTGTCGTCTTCGGCACCATGCCAATTGTCTGTAATGCCACTTGAGGTGCCGCCGGTGGATTTTGGTGGCTGGGGCACTGAAATCGGACCGAATTACTGACAAAATCGGTAACGACAGCATGTCTTTGCAGCCAAGGAATCCCGAGAACCAGCGAGAAGTGTCCTAACTTGGTGATGAAAGTGGGTAACATTTCGGTGTGATCCTGTATTTGACAGGAAATCTTGGTGAGATGGGTGATTTGTCCGGATTCGATGAGTCGTCCATCGATTACTTCGAGTTATCGTGGAGGGTTTAGTCTATAGTGCGGAAATTTGTGTTGGCGTACGAAGTTTTCGTCAATAAATGCAAAGCCCGTTGCGCCTGTGTCAATCATTGCAGGAGTTTGGATAGAATGGTCACCATTACGGAGAGTAGCTGCAACAAAAAGATGCTCTCCTTCTAATTCACATTCTTCCACCTCTCGAACAACTACGGTAGGCAATTGCAAATGGGGAAACACGAAACCAATGGGGAATGTCCCATACTGGTGCCAACCAGTTGGCATGGGACAGCTCGTTTTCCAACTGCTCATTCAGAACAGCAGCGTCACGTTCGGCAGTCGTATTGACTGTGGCTGGCATAGCCAGATGGCGGTTCTGAGAGTCAGCGCGTACGGAGCATTCGTGCAGGAAGTGACCAACAGTTCCGCAATACAGACATTCACCCTGGGCCATGCGTTCTTGTCTGATACGATTTTTTTCAGCAGTCCTCTGCGTGGCCAATAAGTCCATAGACACCATGCCATACTGTCTGCTGTTGGTACCCGTCGGATTCGCTGGAGCCAGGGTTGGGGTGCTGGCTGAGGATGGCCAGGAGCAGGGCAGTCGCTGGGTACGGCCAGGCTGGACCAGTTCCACGGCACGAGCACGAATCCGGTTGTCCAACTCCGGACAGATCTGGATCAAATGACCCAAACTATCGGATCGGGGAGGGGAGGTGAACAAGGCATCTTTTATTTCACCCGAGAGACCTTCGTACAATTGTTCTCTCTGGGCCTCTTCGTTCCAGTTTAGGTCTCCCATGATCCGACCAAACTCGGCGAAATAGGCAGAAAAAGTTCCGCTCTTTTGCTTGAGTTTTCGAATCTCATGGTTGGCTGTGCAGGTTCTGTCGGGGTCGTCGAACGCCTGGTGGAGGAGGTCGAGGAGTGCGTTCAGGGATTCGAGGCGGATTCGTCCAGTATTCTCAGATACATAGCCACGAATCAGGCAGAGGGCGGCCCCCGAGAGGACTTTAACCGTATATCGGTGGTGCACTTGGTCGTCGGGGCAACGATGGGGTTGTACGGCCAACTTATTGCGCAGCTGGATTGTGCAGGTGCGCAATTCTTCGGCCTTACCACCGTCGAAAATTGTCGTATCAGGAAACCCCTTCTGGGCAGCGTTGGCACCACCCTGAGCTGTAGCCATGGCCACCACCTGGGCCTGCAGCTGGGTGAACCGCTGTTCAAGGGTGGAGCTGGAAGCGTTCGTGTCCATGGGTTCCGAACTCATTATGAGTAGGTTAGAATAAAAGATGCAACCTAGTGTAATGGTGGCGTTCTCCAAGGTACTTGTTACACCTGGACGTCATATCACGAGTACGTAGCCTAGATAGAAAAGATCCAGTGGCTGAGGACGAGGAGGCTTAGGCCGGGGCTAAAGGATCAGGGAGGCTTAGGCCGTGGCTAAAGAATCAGAGAGTCTAGGCGGGAGATAAGGAACGGAGTCTAGCCCTCGGTCGAGACACCGGCCGAAGGAGTTAGAACTCCGGAGATGAGGGAGAACAATTTGTGCAAACGAGCAGGCACAGCTAGGCGACCACGTCTCTCCACCACGATTGGAGAACACTCTCCACCATGATCGGAGCAGACAGCCTCTTAACACAGCTGCACGCCCCGCTCGGCTGCATTACACATGCAGCAAAACAAACGGAACCTCATCTATCTTATCTACACCCCGACCACGACCAATGAAGCCACCCACGTTCCCTCAGAGGTGCAGACACCTCGGGGAAACCCAAGTCCGACTCACCCATATCTCTCCGAAGGCACGCAGCTGCCTCGAAAAAGAAGGGCCCAGATCACCACTTCTCACTCGCGCGCTTGCCGATAAAAAAGAAAGGGATTTCTTGCCTCAACAGGGAGAAATCAGCACGAACATCCTCACCAACACTACCGCCGAAACCACACCGAACCCACACACAAGATCGAAGATTATTCCTTTGTGAATTATCGAAAGTAGCCTGATTTCCTTTGATTCTCTACACACTCCAGTTCCGCCACAACCCCAGTGTCACACTATAATCTTGATCTCAAGATCACCCTACTTTCATGACTAGCTTCGACGCTACCTACTTCGAAGACCACCTCTATCTACTTGAGCTATCCACCTTCTTGGAGGCGAAATCCCAATACTCGTTTGACTACACTTTTCAGTCAATCGACGAAGAAACCACAAAATACGAACAGTGGGAAGAATTCAACGACGGAACTATCCCTACTCCCTACCAAGAAGGCGACCACGAGCCCTGGAACTGGTATACGCAATACTGGTTCAACTGCGCCTGCAGCCACAAGAACGCCGAATTCACAGAAAACGAGCTCCAGGATCTCTGCGACTATTACTTCACCGACGACGAAACCATTTACACCAGAGACTTCCTCGACGATTATTAACCCATGACGACCTCCTCGGACTTTAACATGCTCCAGCTTGAGGCCCCCCGGGACCTGCTCCAGATCACCGACGGAACACCAAGGCCAGAACAAGCGGTGGAAATAGCCAACCCCGCAGTCTGGGTCAGGACCCTGGTACACCAGCAACAGCAAGCCGAGAACGACTTACAACAGCTTACGGAGCTGTGCGGTGACGCTTATGATAGAACCGACTGACGGACGCGCGAGATTGAACAAGCCTACCAAACCTTAGCGGAAGGCACTAGGTACGTATATGACCGAGTCAACGCTAACGAGAAAATAGCGGAAGAATGGATACGTAGCGAGCTGTCAAAAGCGGCGAACGCATACCAATCTCTTGCCAGAAACGTCTGGCAGGCCATCATCAAGCGGACCAATGAGGCCAATGAACAACAAATATGTCAGGCCACTCAGCTGACCCGGATAAACGACGCCCTGTCCTTTCTGGTGGAAGCCAACATGGCCCGGAATCAACACCTGGCCAATTTTCAGGGAAACATGGAACTATGGGCCGCCGCACACCAGAACCGGGTGGCCGCCCTAGAAAACCAGCTCCGGGAAGCAAGGGCGGAAATCCAACATATCGCGACCAGAGTCCCACTACCTACAACGCCACCAGTGCCAGCAGGACCACCCGCATGGAGAAGCCCCATCCGGCAAACCAGCACCAGCGCCCCCTCAGCCCACTCACCACCAGCGCTGGGAAGCCCACTACGTCTGAACCCAGGAACGAGACCCCAACGGCAGAGGCCCCCGGCGCTACCCACAACACCCGAGATGAGGCAGCGATTGGAGCAACTCAGACGTCACATATCCCCGAGGCCACCAGCGCCCGAGCCCAGGGCAGGGCAAGGAGGGAACCCCCCCTCAACACCACCCGGATGGTCTGCAGGACCCCCCTTGGGCCCGCCATCCGAACCACCTCGACCGCCCGCCAGACACCTCCACTCTCCCTCGCCACCCAGGAATCCCGTACCTACGATTACCACGCAGGACCTCGTATGGCTAGTGGCAGAAGGAGTGGAACGGGCTTGACAGGACCGACCGGCCCGACCCGTACTGGGCAATATTGCCAGACTAAAAATGAAAAACCCAGAAACCTTCGACGGGAAGGGTTTGACTTCCTTCAATCAGTGGTGGGAAGCCGTTACCATGTTCCTAGGATTCTACCCCGAGACAAACGACCACCAGAAAATCGCGTGATTAGGAACGCTCCTGACCGACACGGCCAAAGCCTGGCACCTCAACCGGTATTGAGACCTAGGTGACGCCAACACCTGGGGAAATTACGTGGCGGCTATCCCAGCCGAATACCGGAACGAGAGAGAGGCGGCCGATGCCCAGCTGAAGATAGGTCAGCTAAGGTACCAAGGGTCCATCCGTGCATACATAACGGAATTCCAAGCCCTCAACAACTTTGCTCGGGCAACTGGGGAAGGACTCAGGGAGAAGGTTGACATGGCTATGCCCGATAGCATATTGGACATGAGGTTCAATCAAAACGAGGAAGACCCCGTCGACGATGAAGGCTTCCTCCAAGCTACTTACCGAGCCGGTGTACAAGTTGAGAAAAAGAAGGCTCTCAAACAAGCCAAGGAAGCCATGCGCTCTTCGGCACCAACCCCAAAGAGCGACGGTCGAAAAGACGTTCCAAAAGGGAAAGGAAACTCTGACGATACCCAAAGAAGTAAGGAAACCCAGCAGAACTCCGGCCGAAGGGAAGATACCCGGACCCACGAAGGAAAAAGCCAGTACGACCGACCGGGACGATGGGCGTCCAAGGATGCTGCACTCACGGGCGTCCCCGCCAAAGAACAGGAGGAGTACTTCCGAAACCGAGATGATTGCTGGAGGTGTGGAAGGCCCGGCCATCGAACTTACGAATTGTTCTTGTTTAACACAAAGCGCGGCACGGCTCTGCCACCTGCACCATGGAAAACATCGGCAGTTTCCGAAGGGAAAAGAAAACAATCCGAGGAACCGTAAGAAAGGCCCACCACGAAACAACAGAAAGTAGCGGCAGTCGAAACAATGGAGACCAATACCGTGGCCCCATTATGGGAAGACTCGGAATCGGATTTTTAAGAGGCCAGGATCTGCCCCAGCCTGAGGCCTTCACGATAGTATGCGGAGCCTCTCGGAAACGGAAATCCAGGGAACCAAGCGCTGGGACCCCGTCGAGCAAAAAACCGAGAAAGCTCGCATGCGGCACCCGCCCGGTAATTGATATGGTGCTATACCAGGGCGAGAAGGGGCACCAAATCAAGGTACTATTGAAAACAGGATGCTCAATAGCGCTAATCAACGAAAAAACGATGGAGAAACTTGGCCTGGAACAGCGGAAGCACAAGCAGGCACACAGCATTAAAAGCTTTACGGGAGAAAGCGCCAAAGGAGCAGGGCAATATTACACAGAACCTTTGCTCCTTCAGCACTGAAAGCACTACTCCAGGGAAAAATTCGAGATCTCACCCATGGACGCAGAAATTGACGTTTTTCTCACATTTGAATGGATCTCGTCGCACCCACCACAGGGCGCATGGACGTCGGAAGAAGTACGGTTTAACAGCCGCCGCTGTCTGGGAAACTGCACCAAATTCCAAACCCACCAATTCCCCCTAAGCTGGGACGACTCGGTAGCACTAGATGAAAAAGCACGTATCATCGGATACGTTGCGGCAGCAACTGGGAACGAAGATCCCTTAAAACAAGTCCCAATGGAGTGCCGACAATACCTGGGAATCATGGGAAAAGAAGTGGCAGATCAGCTCCTGAACCACAGACCGTACAACTGCAAAATCGAGTTCAAAGAAGGAACCACGGCCCCTTGGGGCCCCATTTATCCTCACTTAGAAATGGAACTTCAGATGCTCCGAGAATGGCTAAAAGAAATGGAGAAAACAGGAAAGATAAAGAGATCCACCTCGCTGGCGGGATCCCCGATTCTGTTCGTCCCTAAACCCCACAGACGGGGCTTGCGGTTATGCGTCGATTACCGAGGACTAAACGCCATTATGATACCAAACAGGTACCCGCTACAGCTAATGCAAGAACTGCCGGACCGGGTACAGGGAGCGCAATGGTTCACAAAGATGGACCTCAAAAACGGGTTTAACCTCATACGGATCAGCAAGGGGGACGGATGGAAAACCGCTTTCCGAACCCGCTACGGATTATATGAATTCCAGGTAATGCCTTTTGGACTAACCAACGTGCCATAAACCTTCCAAGACATGATGAATCACATCCTGTCCGATATACTTGACATGGGAGTCCTAGTGTATATGGACGACATCCTGATATATGCCAAAACGGAAGAAGAGCATGACCGACTTGTCAAGAAAGTTCTGGGGCGACTCCAGCGCAATGGACTAGCAGTCTCATCAGAAAAATGCGTGTGGAAAGCAGAAGAAGTGGAGTTCCTAGGCTACGTCATCGGTCGAAGGGGAATTCGGATGAGTCAAGACAAAGCGGAAGCAGTACTATCCTGGCGACAACCGACATCGCTCACAGAGACACAGTCGTTCTTAGGTTTTGCCAACTTTTATCCATCAGCAAAAAAATTGAAAGTTGAAGTATATTGCTTTTTTTACAGGTGAGACATAAATTTGAACTAACATTTCTCGAGGTTTCAGCTAAAATTAAACCACTTTTATTTTTAGAAATCCTAATGGGAGCAAAATATAACTTCTCCTCTTACGGGAGTTAGCGATGCTTACGGGAGCTACAGAAGCACCGGGAGCTGTTTTCAATTTTTTGCTGATGTCGACGCTTCATCAAGGATTACTCCCGGATAGCCAAACCACTCACAGAGCTGACCAAGAAAACGGAAAAGTGGTCCTGGAGTGAGGAGGCAGAAAGGGCCTTCGATGAATTAAAGAAACGATTCACCACGGCTCCTATATTGGCTCATTTCGACCCAACAAAGCCGGTAATCATTGAGACGGACGCATCGGATTTCGCGATTGGCGCAATCCTGTCCCAACGGAACAACGACAATCACCTACACCCGGTGGCGTTTCACTCCCGGAAGTTCCAACTGGCGGAAGTCAACTATAATATCCACGATAAAGAACTCCTAGCCATTGTCGACGCCTTCAAACATTGGAGGCGGTACTGTGAAGGAGCAGAGTACCCGATACAGGTGTTCACAGAACACCACAATCTAGAATACTTTACAACAACGAAAGTACTCAACCGTCGGCAAGCGCACTGGGCGGAGAAACTAGCCGGCATAGATTTCAGAATTCATTACCGACCAGGTGCCCAAAACGGAAAACCAGACGCACTCTCAAGGCATACCGAGTACCGCCCAGAGAAGGGGGGGGTGGAAAAACAGCCAATTACAACGATTTTAAGAAACGACCACTTCGCAGAACCAGACAGACAGCAAAGAACGTTCGTCTGCTCGTCGGCAAGACTAAGGTTGCTCCCAGCTTGAAGGTGGAACCCGGACTTCACAGAAGAAATAAGAAAGGCGGCAAAAAACAACCCAGATTACCAGCAGGCGGCGAAGCAGGAAGCAGAGGCAGAAAAACTGTCACCAAAAACCCAAAAGGACGAGGAAATTAGATACAACGATGGACTGCTGTACAGAAAAAACCTACACTGGGTCCTGAACGAACTAGTACAGCGGATAATGGAATCGGAACACGACACAAAGGTCGCCGGTCACATGGGGCAAGATAAAACTATTGAGCTAATCCGACGAAACTTCTAAGGGCCACGAATGAATGAACGAATGATTGATTTCGTCAGAAGGTGCCCCGAGTGCCAGCGAAACAAAGCTTCTCGACACCAACCTTATGGACTGTCTTCGCCATTGGAACTCCCATACGCGCCATGGCAATCGATCGCGATGGACTTTATCACCAACTTACCACCCTCGGAAGGACGTAACCAGCTATGGGTAGTCATAGACCAATTCACCAAGATGGCACACTTCATCCCACTCCGAGTAAAAACGGCATCGGACCTAGCAAAAATATTCACACGGGAAGTATGGAAGTTCCATGGGTTGCCCACTGACATTGTGTCAGACCGGGATTCACGGATCACCTTGGAGCCATGGAAGGAGTTCCTCGAAATACTAAGCATCCGACCCTGAATGTCAACCGTATTCCACCCACAGATAGACGGACAAACGGAGCACCTCAACCAGACAATTGAGACCTACCTTCGAGCGTTCGTCAACCAAGAACAGGAAAACTGGGTATCGTTGCTCCCAATGGCGGAATTTGCTTACAACAATTCGGTCACGATCGGAAATGGAATGTCGCCTTTCTACGCTAACTACGGCTGCCACCCCGCAACGATCGACTCACCGTCCTCCGAACCTCTGAACCCGGCCAGTACGGTATACGCTCACTGGATGCAAACGGTACACGACAAATCCCGGAAAGGGCTGGAAGCAGCGCAAGAAAGAATGCGCCACTACACCGACCCGGACAGAAAGGAGCCGCCAGCCTACCAAGTGGGAGACTTAGTGATGCTCAGCGGGCGCAACGTTAAAACGCGCCGTCCCTCGAGGAAATTGGATTACAAAAATCATGGTCCTTACCAAGTTGAGAAAATCGTCTCCCCACTGGCCGTCCGCCTCACACTGCCTCAGAAGTGGAAGATCCACAATGTCTTCCACGTCTCGCTGCTCGAGCCCTATCGAACCAGCGAATACCGAGCACCACCCGATCCGGCCAAAATACTGCGAGAGGCAGACGACATCGAGCAATCGGAGGAATATGATGTCGAGGAGGTAATGTTGTCGGCCGAGCGAGGGCGAGGCAATAACAAACGAATCCTCTACTTTGTCCAATGGCTCGACCATCCAGAATGCAAAGATTGGACGGAAGAGCCATTCGACAACTTTTCAGTAGGCGGCCTGGAGAAACTCCGGGAGTTTCATCGACGAAATCCAGATGCGCCAAGGGACTACCGGCTCACTGAGGGCTAGACCAGTTCCACCGAGGACCTGGCGGTAGTGGGCTGAAGGGGCGGAGGACTTCAGCACCAAAGTATCACGACCAACAAAAAGACCCAGTTCTTGGGCAACCACGGGAAGCCGCTGACCAGGCGCCCGACGAGGAATGCAAGTGGCCGAAACCATTCAGAGTCAGGAAAATCGTTCAGAACAGATGTATCGAACTCTCGGCGACCGACTCGGACCGATGGAACTGGCGCAGATGGCACATAAGCGGTGAAGTGAGTCCCCGACAGCGCTGTCACTGCTCTAGCATACTAGTCTCCCCCCGGAAGGACATGGGCGCGGTCACTGCTGAGTATACGGGTCACTAGCACGAAGGACACCATGCCTCTCCCGATTCCCTGGGCCAACTGCGACCCTGGAACCTCACCAGGCCGGCCAAGCCTTGACGCAGCGCGGAGGCGAGTACGACTCAATATGCCACGACAGTAAGAGCACGCATCGGCTTGCTCTGAGGGCCCAGTCATACCGACGGATTACAGGCACGTTCTGAGCGAAGAACCCTGATCCGGTGACTGGGAGGGCTGCAGGGGAGGAGGACTGCAGTCCGTGACGCTGAAGGAACTTCGGCATTGAAAGAAACCTATGGTCAGAAAAAAGACGGGCTACTTAGATAGAAAAAGATCAAGCACTCGGGAAGAGGCTAAGGGGGAGGGGAGGTAGTGTTACACCTGGACGTCATATCACGAGTACGTAGCCTAGATAGAAAAGATCCAGTGGCTGAGGACGAGGAGGCTTAGGCCGGGGCTAAAGGATCAGGGAGGCTTAGGCCGTGGCTAAAGAATCAGAGAGTCTAGGCGGGAGATAAGGAACGGAGTCTAGCCCTTGGTCGAGACACCGGCCGAAGGAGTTGGAACTCCGGAGATGAGGGAGAACAATTTGTGCAAACGAACAGGCACAACTAGGCGACCATGTCTCTCCACCACGATCGGAGAACACTCTCCACCACGATCGGAGCAGACAGCCTCTTAACACAGCTGCATGCCCTGCTCGGCCGCATCACACATGCAGCAAAACAAACGGAACCTCATCTATCTTATCTACACCCCGACCACAACCAATGAATCCACCCACGTTCCCTCAGAGGTGCAGACACCTCAGGGAAACCCAAGTCCGACTCACCCATGTCTCTCCGAAGGCACGCAGCTGCCTCGAAAAAGAACGGCCCAGATCACCACTTCTCACTCGGGCGCTCGCCGATAAAAAAGAAAGGGATTTCTCGCCTCAACAGGGAGAAATCAGCACGAACATCTTCACCAACACTACCGCCGAAACCACACTGAACCCACACACAAGATCTAAGATTATTCCGTTGTCAATTATCGAAAGTAGCCTGATTACCTTTGATTCTCTACACACTCCAGTTCCGCCACAACCCCAGTGTCACAGTACTCGAGTGAGTTCGAGTGACGCCGCGAGAGCGGGAGCGGAAGTGGGGTGGGAACAGGAACGGGAATGGGAACGGGAACGGGAACGGGAACGGGAACGGGAACGTCAACGGGTGTTTCCAACAGCAATGGGAACAGGAACGGACAGCGTCAAACGGACGTGTCGACAGAGACGGACAGCGTCAGATGGACGTGTCGGACAGGGAGACGGACAGCGTCAGATGGACGTGTCGAACAGGGAGATGGACAGCGTAAGACGGATGTGTCGTACAGAGAGACGGACAGCATTGGACTGATGTGTGGGACAGAGACGGTCGGCACTAGACGAGCGTCGACGAAATGAAGGAATCACAGGAAACGGAGGAAATGGAAGCAAGGTTGATATTCTGAATAGAATACAAGAGGTTGCATGAAGAGAAGAAGAAGACAAAACACGGGAGACAGCCCTCCTTATATACACAGTTCTCGCAACTCCCATACATCCTCCTACTCATACCCGCACAACTCACATATGTACTCATACTCACATATGTGCTCATAACCACGCAACTCATGCAACCTTCTCTTATGCAACTGGGGCCCGTAACCGACACCCATTCCAAGATCGAGACATCCGGAGCATGGTGACGACACTCTTTCCAAGATCGAGACATCCGGAGCGAGGTGACGACACTTTTTCCGAGATCGAGACATCCGGAGCGAGGTGCCGGCATCAACCACGAAATCAAACAACCAAACCCAAATCGAGTGCCGGAACCTGCGCCGTGACACAGTACACCTATGCACAGAAACAATCAAAGCAAATCAGGGGATCATCAAGGCCATTCGATGCAGAGAATTCTCAATCGTGTTTCTGACTGCCGAGTTCACATCGATGGATAATGAGGTCTTGAAGTCTCTGGTTTCCGAGGACAAGCAAGGAAGACTGCCAAATTTCTTCTGCAAACTCCGATACATTGTTATAGATGAGGTGCACCTAGTTCATGAGTGGTTGGTCATATTACATGGTTCTTTCAGTTCACATTTACTGAATTTTGATTGATAGGAGAATATTTTGTCCCCGGTACCGTAATCTTGGACTCCTACGCACCCGCTTTTCAGATATTCCAATTCTTGGCGTTTCCGTGACACTGCCAGCAACTACACTGGAGTATATCCATAAAAGTCTCTTCCTAAACCGAAATTCCATCCTGTGTTCAATGGGCGTTGACCGACGCAAATTACCCTATTTACCATTCCGTTGGCTCGCGGAGAAGAAGCCAGCATGAAGCCGCTAATGGATTTGGTACCCGAAGCCACACGCGAATGGAATGGGCCTAACGATCGTGGGTTCAACCCACTAAGCTTGTGCAAGACTCTCATATTTGTCGACGATCGCGGAAAATGCTGCTCCATAGTAACCCAGTTACAAGGGTTGTTTCCACTCTGGTGTCAGTCAGAATCATGCACCTGGGCAGGGGAAATCATCCAAGAGTATCATAGTGCCTTAAGTAGCAAAGGACTACACCAGATGCTATCGTTATTCCGAAAAGGTGTTTGCTGATATTTCGTTTGCACTGAAGCGGTTGGAATGGGGCTTGATATCCCTGATATTGAACGCACCATCCAATGGAAACTCTCCAAATATTTAACGATGAACTGCTGTGGCAACATGCAGGTCGTGTAGGCCGAGATCCGAAAATTAGGACTATAGCAGTCCTGTTTTACGAGCCACAGTACCAACAGCCAGAAGGCTCACCACTCAGTGGCAGTCGTGATGTGGAATCAGAATTCGTGAAAGTCAAGCAACATATGAGCACGCTGGCCACAGCAGCTGATTCTCCAAGAAGCAAAAAAGATTGTGAAAGCCATATGTTGTGGTATGTCAACTCTCAAGGTTGCATATGACAGGTAGTGATGGATTACTACCAGTCTTGCGCAGATCCTCGGATTCTATCGAAACATGGACAACCTTGGTGTGATCACTCCTTTCGGAAATCAGGTATCAATCCCACCAGCTGGCTCGGCTATCCAGTAGTGCACACTACGCCTTTCAGAAATGTCTACGGTGAGTATAGAGAGGTCAAGGAAGCTGACAACGGTACTGTTGAAAACCTTGAACTTCCTCCCAAGATGTCAGCCGACTCAGTTCACAGGATCGGTCTTGCAGTATGTCTAGCTTTGGAGTGTCACAGAAACAGCTTGGTATACAGTCGAAATGACCACCTGGACGAGAAGCAACTTTTTCCTGATACGTGGATAGACCTGGCAGCTTCGAAAGCTCTAAGCCTCTGAAGTGTCGAGCATTTGACAAATCTTTCTCAGAAACTCCCACTTGGCCAATACACTGCCATTGGCGATGGGCTATTGCAAGTTTTGGCAGTTATTCAGGACACTGTTTCCAAAGCTGATATGCCTCAATATGGTACTCAGATATCAGGTGCGGTATACACTATTCCACCAGAGAAGCCATTGTACGATGCCAATCAGATCATGAGTGCACCCCCCACCATCTCCAGGAAAATGAAAGCTGTGAATGACGAGTTGCGAGAATTGGACCTTGAGCTATGGGCAAAGAAAGAGAAGAGCCCTATGATACGAACTGAGGCCCTACAGAAATCGCAGTCCGAGAGGGAGACAACACGGACCCGTAACCGACAGAGTGAAGGAAGATTACAGTACTCCAATAGCGTATTAGGCATGGCACAAACCTGCCAGCCCGACGAACATCTGTATACCTCTGATCCGATACTCCCGGTCAAGCGTAACGAACCCCCAGTTGGCCTGATACCCAAAGTGTCAAAGCGAAAACGAGGCCGCCCATTGGGCTCTAAGAACAAACCAAAGAAGGTGGACTAGAAAGTATTTCTATAGTACTGTATAAACCTGGATAAGAGTCCTACTTTTGTAATTGGTTAGCGCCGCACTTGGCAATCTTGGCGCACCCGTAGCGCGCGCTGCGCTTAGTCAGTATCAGATTCACTAGCGCAAAAATCCTGTGATATTGTCAGGTACACTATATACAGTTTCAAACCTCGCCTCTCCAACAGAATTCCACACCATCATCATCGTCTTCATCATCAGTGATACTAGGGAACAGCTCTTCAACTACATACTGCCTACGCACTCCTTCTAGTCTCTTACTTCTTCTAGCTAAACTTACTGGTTCAACAGGAAGTTTCCCGCTGCTTGTACCCACCGTCCGTGCCGAGAAGGCATCCGCAGAAAGTGTGTGCACCGAACCCGCTGAATCTGCCGAGGGCGCCTCCGCCGAGCCGGTCGAGGGCACCTCCGCCGAGCCTGCTGATGGCGTGTGTGCCGATCCTGTCGAGAGCGTGTCCACTGAACCTGCCGAGGGGGTGCCTATGAAGAATGCATGTGCCGAGCCCACCGAGCCTGCTGAGATGCGCCCTAAGCCTGCTGAGGAAGAGTGGGCAGCTATGAGTGGTTTGATATCCATTAATTTAGTCAGATACAGAGGGCTAGGAAACCTGGAATTATTACAAGATTTGCCTCTGGACCTTTGAGACCCTCGCCCAAGGCCCCTTGGACGCCCACGGCGGTTCCCTCTTATAGTTGTTTTTAAAGGAGTATCATCATCACTATTATCACTGGGTGATTCCAGGAGCCCGGATCCGCTTGCAGTGATCATGTGTGTTGAGAGTGGCAAGTCTGCCAAGAGGAGTTCGTCTTCATTGCTGGTGTCTGTCTCTAGATTGTTGCTGGCTCCCTCAGATGAGCTATCAACAGTGGGTGTACGTTCCCATTTCTTGAGTCGCTCCGCTAATACGCTGGTGTCGAGCTCTTTAATTGAAATTTCGTTGTCGCAGGAACCATCAATGGGAAGAGCAATGCCCAGGCATCGAAAACTCCGGATAACAACATCGCGCTTCTCCCGGTTAAAGATCTCCCAAGCCTCGCCCACACACTTTGTCATCATAACCCTCATCTTGCTTGCGACAGACTGCCAATCCTTCTTCCCTGTGGCAGGCGTTGGCTGGCTCTCATCAAGATCAACTGTGTCGTCGATGACTTGCTTGAGAATATCTTTGAAAGGGCGGTTCACTGACACATCAAGGGGTTGAACAAGTCCCGTACAACCGCCGGGAACTAGCGATGGCACAATTCCATGAGTGCGTAGCCAATCTTTGATTTCTTGTGTACTGTGAGACTTGAAAAGATCCATAACTAGGAGGGTGGGACGGGTGCCGAGGATAGGGAGGAGCATAAATTCAAGCCAAAACATCATGATCGTAGAGTTGACGTATCCTTTTGGATTGAATTTAACCACTACTCGAGGATCGAATAGTTTCTCTTCTCGTCTGCGAGGGGCGGAAGTGTTGTCCTCGGTACCACGAAAGATGATGAGAGGCATGACACGATCGATACCGTCGGCAAAAATCGTGAGCTGTATTGTTGCTTGCCGCTTATCCCACCCTGATCTCCGTGCACGAACCCACACAGTCTTACTCCCTTTGAATTCATAGGTCTTCCCTTCAAGATACTCCCAAGGGAGCGGTGTTTGGTCCATATTGAGAATATTCAAAAGAAGATAGCAACCGACTGCGATTACGGACTGCAACACTGTATCTTCCATACCGTTCCGCAGCTGAGAGTTCCGCCGATTAAAACAGAGGAAAGAAACAATCATTGTACAGTAATCCGTCGGTGTCTGCGGAGCTTTATTCGTGACAATACGAATGGAAATCTCATTTCGAGCGAGGAATCGATTGAACCAGCAATTGGAAACTACAAATATTGTAGGACTGGTTGGGTAAAGTTGAAGATATAATGCCTTGGCCATCCGTTCGAACCATTTCTTCCATACAGTCTTACCTTCCTTCCGCCGTTCAGCAAACGCTTGTACCAATGCCTTCTCAAGCTTAGGCCAACGTCCTCGAGATGGTCGGTGTCTTTTCTGCAAAGGCTTCATCAAAAGTAATGTCTCTTCCTCCTGCCGCCATCTGTGCAAATATCGTATATTCTTCAGGTTGTAACGTGTACACACCTCCTTAGCCTTCGGAGCTCATAGACCACCTTTGCCATCATCTACCGTACCATATGTCGCATATGACAGGACTCCCAATTTAACTTCCGTTGTAAACACTTGTTTCTTGCGAGTGGGATGTGTAGTCGGAGATGGAAACTTGCGCGCGAGGTCTGCGGTTGTCTGTCTCTTCTGGCCGGTCTTCGGTTTCGGCTTACGAGGTGATAGAGGTGGAGGGACAACTAGCTTCGAAAGTTCATCATCGTCGTCTAAATCGTTGAAAGGTTTGCCGGTAGCTTCTTGAAGTGGCGGTGAAAGAACGAGAGCGGTGAATTGCAATATGGCGGTGTCAAGTGCGTTTGGTGTAGTGAAATCAGCTTCGCTGGGTTCCATTATTGCCTTTGTGATGCCTGTTGACTTGATTTCTGTGGGAATTTGTATAGACCTACCTCTAACATTCTCATGATGGTGCTCAGATGCGCTGGGGAGCTTCAGCCTCCCAACCTCCAAATTAAGTGACGTTTTATTGCCGCAGGGGCGCTAACCCGAAGCGCACTAGCGCGCGCCAAGGCGCGCTAAACCATTTTCAAATGTAGGACTCTTATCCGGGTTTATATGGTAGTTAACGACTTAGATGCGAATGGACTTTTTCCAAATTTCCTAGCTCTCTCCTCATCAACAAAATACTATCACCCCTCAGAGATTATTATTTTTTTCACATTGGGCTTTCAGAATTGTGGTGAGCAGGCTTTGGCAAAATTCTTGGAAGGGTTTCGGGTACTGATTTCTGAGTCGGGGTGTTGTCTGGAGTTCGGGGATTTGGAGGGTCAGACTTTTCCTTCCAGACCCTGGGTAAAAGAAATTAATTATTACAGAGCACGAGCGAAGTGATGGTTGATGACGGACTTGGCGAAGAGTCACGTGAGACTACCTGACTGATACGCACCCACGCTTTGTGAACCTATTTGTTGATTCTTTGACTCCAGTGCCGATTCGGACCCCAGTCTAACAGTATCAGTATGCGGCGTTAATAGACGGTACCGGACTATTCAATCACTTGTCGTATCCCTGCCAGCGCTGTCACTCTATTCTTCACTATTTCCGGCAGATTATGAGCTTGGCCCAGCACCATCAATAACCTCAATTCCTACTCTACTATATAGATCCTCATCCATTGACTGCATGATCGTCATATCCACCTTTCCTATTCCAACCCACCTAACCTGCACCACAGTAGGTCCAATTCGGGAGGCCGTAGCCCATACCTGCACCAACTGTTTTTCAGCCCCCTACTCCAACCACAACCACATAATTTAAAAATTGTTGCAACATTAGAAACACTAGATAACTATCTTGATTTTCAATTTCTAAAGTCAGATTAAAAAAAAAGGGGTTTTTGGTTGCGTGGCGAGCGGCACTGTGGGTGGAGCCATTTTCACCTGTGTTTTCACGCCAAGCCGGCGGACTAAAATTCCACGACAATGGGAAGCGCTGCAAATAATTAAATCTAGCGACACTTTATTGGCCAGAGGGCAGCCAGAAGAGGCTGGTGTTCTCTAATCGCTATTTAGCGAGTCTGGTAATTTTATGTATTGGCTTCATTCACTCAATTTCTTGAATCAAGCAATTTTGTTTATTGACTTAAGTCAATAGAAGAGATGGCTTGAGTCAATAAAATAGAATAACTGGAGTCAATGAAAGGGATTGACGCGAATCAATGAAATAAAATGACTTGTCAATAAAATGGAATGACTCGAGTCATAAAATGAAATGACTTGAGCTGTCTTAAAATAAGATGACCCAAGTCGATAGAAAAGATGATGCGAGTCAATGAAACGTAATGACTTGAGTCAATAAAAGGGAATGACTCGAGTCAATAAATGGGAATGACTCGAGTCAATAAAATAAGATAACACACGTCATTGGAAAAGATGATTCAAGTTAATAAAATAAGATGTTTTGAGTCAATAAAATGGAATGACTGGACTCAATAAAATACGATCACTTGAGTCAATAGAAAGGATGACTCTAGTCAACAAAAGGGAATGACACAAGTCAATAAAAGTAAATGACTCGAATCAATGAAAGGGAATGACTCGAGTCAATAAAATAGAATGTCTTGATTGGTGACGTGGAAGTGTAGTGGTCACATATCTCTCCAAGTTGTAGCCAGGCCTGGGCGGAGGGCAAAGGGGAGCTTGCAATGTGCCGCCACGGGGCGGACTGCGGAGAGGGGAACCGGGCAAAATGACGCCGCTATGATCTATATAGGTCGAATGCAAGTATGATTAAACAAAAAAAAAACCTTCAAGTTGTAACCACATGGCATCAGTAGCATTGAACTTGCCAAAACACTGAATCAATCAGTGGTCAGCGGAATGGACTTATATCTGTCAGAGCAATAGACCCCTCCGACAGCCAACGGACCGGACGCCAGTGGTGCCAAGTAGTTTGGCTATGCAGACAGGTCGGGAAGGCGACCCATGCCCTTACCAGGTCCCTCACGAGCATTTGGCAGGAGACCTTCAAGAGGTGGGCAGAGACGTGGAGCTGACCTGCAGGCCAGATCGCAGTGAAGACGTGGATCAAACAAGGACAGAATGAGCTCGGGTGGATGGTCTGGGGAGAGGGGCTGCATGCGAGCTTGCGTGCCATGGCCAGCCCCCATCATTAGTGAGTCACTTTACATCAGCAGTGGGGGTATTGAGGGGTGGCCATCGGATAAGACTGGGATGATGATGCTTCATTGATTGCCCGCGGCCCTGTTGGGTCATGGCAATATTATTTACAGTACTCTCCCATTTACTGTCCGCCGCAACCTCTCGCAGTCTGTCAGCGGTCTGCTGCTACTTCCTGTCCCCGCCTGACCTGTCCCAATAGGGAAAGAGAAGGAAATCACTCAAAAAGACCAAAACAATGGAAAGAAGGAAACTGAAGCTCCTGTATTAAGGAGAGCAGAACAAGAAAAAGATCACTGTTTTCCCCTACTCATCTCCTGCGCCCCACTCGCCCTCCCCTCGTTCTTGTTTGGCTTCGGTGATGCTCCTCGCGGCCCAGTCCTGCGCCCCACCTCTGTTGTGCACAGGGGGTCCAGTATTGATCGGGCGCACCACTCATCAGCTAGCCGGTTTCGGATCTTGTGGCGGTTTTTCCCCATCCTGCCTCCTTCTGGACCTCAGTCTACAGGATCTTCTGCTGCATTTTCCTGCATCTGCAATGCTTAAGCAGATGCTCCTGCATCTGCACCTTCTACTTGCATCATCTGCACTCCGCCGTTTCCTTGTTCCTCGTTCACTTCAAATACTGTCCCATGACAGTGGCCCGTTCTGATCTGGTGGAAACATCCCACCAGCCGCCCGAGGCCACTCCACTTCTCTGCTCGTACGCTTCTGCATCCTATACATCTTTCCCCAAACTCTCTCCTGCGTCCAGCTATGTGCTTCGTCCCACGCCATCCACCTCCCATGGCGAGCAGCTTTAATTGAGACGCGGGGGATATTGCGCGCCGGCAGTGGGGTAAAGACTGAGTGAGCGTGAGGGTCAGGTCCGGAGGAGTGCGAGCCATAGCCATCCTCCTCCCCTCTTACAAGAGAGGTAGGGATATCAAGTGGTGGCTGTCGGATAAGAGAGGGTGCTTACGAGCCGCAGACAGCCATCAACCTTGCTCCGGTGGGTGACTCTTCTTGAGCGGCAGCCTCGGATAAGACGGGGAGCTTGTGAGCCATGGCAGTCCTACTCCCTTTGATAAGTGACTTTACATGAGCAGCCACCTTGGATATGACTAAGAGCTAGTGAGCCACAGCCATCCTCCTTCCATCACCGAGTAGCTTTACACCACTGGCGGCCGATATCGGGCGACGCCCGGCAGATAAAGACTGGGAGCTTGCGAGTCTCGGCCATCATCCTCCCTCCGGTGGCGGTGAGTGTCTTTACATGTGCAGCGGCCTCAGATATAACTGAGAGCTTGCGAGCCACAGCCATACTCCTCACCTCGCTGGTGGCTTCACATGACTGGTGAGGGATACCGAGCAGCGCCCATCGGATAAAGACTGGGAGCTTGCGAGTCTCGGCCACTACCCTTCCTCTGGTAAGTGTCTTTGCATGAGCGGCTGCCTCGGATATGACTGGGAGTTTGCGAGCCATCCCCATCCTACTCCCTCCGGTGAGTGACTTTACATGAGTGGCGGCCTCGGATATAACTGGGAGCTTGCGAGCCACAGCCATACTCCTCACCTCGCCTGTGGCTTCACATGACAGGCGGCGGATGTCAAGCGGCGCTCTTGGATAAAGACTGGGAGCTTGCGAGCGCATCCTCCTTTCGCTGAGAGACTTTACATGAGCGGCAGCTTCGGATATGACTGGGAGATTGCGCGCCACGGCCATCATCCTCACTCCGGCGCTCCGGTGAGTGACACAGCACTAGAGGTGGCCTCTGATATGACTGAGAGCTTACGAGACTCAGCCATCCTCCTCGCTCTGGTGAGTGATTTTACACGAGCGGCGGCCTCGGATATGAATGAGAGCTTGTGAGCCACAGCTATCCTCGTCCCGTCGCCGAGAGGCTTTGCACCACGGGCGGCGGATATCGAGCGGCGCCCATCCGACAAAGACCGTGAGCTTGGGAGCCACAGCCATCATCCGCCCTCCGGTAAGTGACTACCCAGGAGCGAAGGCCTCGGATACAATTGGGAGAGCTAGAGACTTCATTTATTGCGTCCGACAGATATGATTGGGAGCTTGCGTGCCATGGCCATTCACCTCTGTCGAGTGACACTACTTGAGCAGTGGGGATATTGATGATGATGATGATCCTTCATTGATCGTGTGCGACCCTATTGGATCATGACAATAATATATACAGTCCTTTCCTGTTCGCCGTCAGCTGCACCCTCGAACTGTCCGCCAGCGGCTCGCGGCAACTCCCCCTGCCCCCGCCTGGCCTGTCCCAGGATAAGAAGGAAAGTGAGAAAGACAGTAGGAAAGGAAAGAGGAAGGAAAGAGAGAAAGACAGAAAGAAAGCGTAACTAAGGAGACTGTGTATCTCCCTCCTCCCTCTCCCCCCCCGGGTCTGGTAGCCCCGTCCTCGCCCCCACCCTTGTCGTTCTCAAGAAATTCAGAACTGCTCCCGTGCACCGCTTGTCTGCAAACATTTCCCTGATCATGAACCAGCAGCGGGGATATTAATGAGCGTCTGTCGGATAAGACTGGGAGCTTGCGAGTCACGGCCACCCATCTCACCTGCGATTGGCATCACATGACCGGCAGCGGATGTCGATTTTGTTTCGTTTTTTTTTGGTTTATTTATTACTCGCGTGCAACCTACGGAGATCATGGCGAGATCATGTACAGTCCAGTTCCTGTCCACGGTCTGTGCAGTGGCGGCACACTGCTAGCACCCCTTTGCCCTCCGCCCAGGCCTGTCCCGGAAAATGTGATGCGCGGCGGCGGATGTTGAACAGCACCCACTGGATAAAGATTGGGAGGTTGCGAGCCACGGCCACCATCCTACCTCCAGTGAGTATCTTTACATGAGTGGCGGCCTCGGATATAAATGTGAGCTTGCAAGCTGCGGCCATCCGCCTCCCTCTAGTGAGTGACTTTACATGAGCGGCGGCCTCAGATATAAATGGGAGCTTGCGAGCCACAGCAATTCTTCTTGCCTCGCCGAGTGGCTTCATACGACTGGCGGCGGATGTCGAGCGTCGCCCGTTGGATGAAGACTGGGAGCTTGCAAGCCATAGCAATCCTTCTCACCTGGCTGAGTGGCTTCATATAACCGGCGGCGGATGTCGAGTGGCGCCCATCGGATAAAGACTGTGAGGTTGCGAGCCACGGCCACCATCCTCCCTCCAGTGAGTATCTTTACATGAGCGGCAGCCTCGGATATGAATGTGAGCTTGCGAGCCACGGCCATCCTCCTCCCTCTGGTGAGTGACTTTACACGAGCAGCAGCCTCGGATATAAATGTGAGGTTGCAAGCCACGGCCACCATCTTCCCTCCGGTGAGTATCTTTACATGAGCAGCGGCCTCGGATATGAATGTGAGCTTGCGAGCCCCGGCCATCCTCCACCCTCTGGTGAGTGACTTTACATGAGCGGCGGCCTCGGATATAAATGGGAGCTTGCGAGCCACGGCCATCCTCCTCCACTCGCCGTGGTGGTTTACATCATGGGCGGCCGATATCTGGCAGAGCCCGTCAGATAAAGACTGCGAGTTTGCAAGAAGAAGCCCTCCTCTCCCGTGGGGGGAATGACTACAGATGATGGGCGCTGACAGATGTCCGGGGGTTTATCACGTTGCGTTTGTATTACATTTCAATTTTAACAAAGATTGACAATGAAAAGGATCTCAAGCTGTGCGCCCCTTCTCCCACACGGGCGTCCACTTTTTTGAACGACTCTATCAATCTGCTACAGCTGCACCTCTACCTCCCCAGCTACTTCGTTTTGTAGCTCTTCCGCCAATGCGTGCATGACAACCTCCCCCATTTCCTCCTCTTCAATGTCATCTCTATCCTCCTCCTCACCCACCCCCTCACCCTCCTGCTTATCTTCATCCCCATCCACATTGATGCCTTCAGGCTCACGTGGCCCCTCCACTGCACCACCCACCTGTACTGCAGCTAACACTGCCTGAATTCTCCCCTCAACACCAAGGAGTTGCTCATGGTCACCGATATCCAGGCGGAAGGAGTTTGCCCTGTCGAGCTGTACAGTCCGAAACCTTGAAAAAAACAGCAGTTCCAGGCACTTACGAGTGTATCCTACGGCAGGATATACATGCTGTCCTTCCAGTATCCGAAGAAGTATCTCAGATTGTCGGC